>Ga0208222_1000149_pt1 | contig 18448 bp, 34 predicted proteins | sample LakMenEpi13Sep09_FD_150694 | JGI IMG/M metagenome (GOLD analysis project Ga0208222, IMG submission 150694) | Freshwater microbial communities from Lake Mendota, WI - 13SEP2009 deep hole epilimnion (SPAdes) | ecosystem: Environmental > Aquatic > Freshwater > Lentic | place: Lake Mendota, Madison...
CTTCCTTTTGCTTTTCTCAAAGCTATCAAGAGCCAAATCTTTTAAGTCCATTTGCTCTTTCAAAAGACGTGCTCGATGCACGTCTTGATTCTTGAGAATTTCTTCTGTGTACAGTTGCCTGTTGAAATGGCGATCACCATTAACTGTTTCCTTGCTTAGTTTTAGAACATTTGCAATTTGACGATTGCTCATCTTTGCAGCAAGAAGCTCTTGCACCATCCATCGCCTAAGACCAAGCATTTCCTTTGAATAACCAGCAGCACCATTGCCGCCATTCACTTTTGTTTCCCTTACGGCTTCAAACTGCGTCAAACTTACGCCTGCTTTTTGCAATGCATTAGCAGCATATTCAAGCTCTTCTTGTGGCGTTGTAAATTCAATCTCAGGCTTAGCCATTACGCAGCTCTATTCTCTAACGAATTGTATCTCCTTTTCCATGGAGAGAACGGACAAAAAGCTCAGTGAAACGCTCCATTTTTGCAGTGGCAATGCTTGCTGGGTAGCCATCAATAGCTTCTTTCAAGCTGCATAGCTCTTGCCATTCTTCTTGCGAAAGCTCTTCTTCTGACGATGCAGGGAAAATGGTCATGGCAAAAGGGGCGCACCAAGCGCCCCGTTCTAGAAAATCAATGATACTGCCAAAAGGCTTGGTCCATCAAGGCGTCTAGCTCAACCAAACGCTTAGGGCAATATTTCCTTACAAACTCTTCCATTTCTCCATGGAAGGAACTAACTATTTCTGCATAGGCAGCGTCAAGTCCAACAGGAATTAGCTCTTCGTCAGTTTCGCGACGATAGGCGACTGCCATGCAGGACTTAGGACTCTCGCAGTATTCGTTTTTCATGACGGCTTCATTCTGCATCGCTCTGCTCCTGAGCAGCAAAGCCACTATCAATTAGCTTTTCAATTTCATGCAGGCTAGAGCGCCAATGGCGCTCTCCATTATTATCCCGTGCTCCGTAAAGCGTACGGGCCGCTGGTTGCGGCCCTTTCCTAGGAGAAGAAAAGCCATAGTGAACAATAGGCAAAATTTCAGTGCCGTTATGTTCAAGCAAGGGCAAGTGATCTACTGCTCGTGGAGCGTTAAGCATTGTTCAGGAAAATTCCTTGGCAATGCTAAGGAGAGTTTTGTTCATTGAAGGCTTCTTTGCCTTATGTAATGAACGTTTCGCCCTTGGGGGCTCCACTCTGGCTTGAGCGGCATTGCGGAGATGCTTGGTCTTGTGCAGGCTTTTGTTCTTTTTAGGGAATCTTGGCCTGCTGGACTGACCGCTCCGCCCTTTGGGGGCTCCGCTCTGGCTGGTGGCCATGCCTGAGGAGGCTGGAGAGCCAAGCGCTGGATTTTTGGGTGCGCTCGGGACTTTCCGTAACCAGTCTATGCACAGCCGCCAAATTTTTACAAGCGGGCCAGTCGTAAAAGCGTCACAGCACAAAAAAGCGGCCCTCAGGCCGCCTGCTCATTCTTCGTCGTCGTCTTCTTCTGCTGCAATCTCCGCGTGCATCTCAGCAAAGAATCGTTCAATTTCAGCTTCAGTCTCAAGAACAAGCGGCGCTACAGGCGCCGCGCTCTCGCTATTGTCCCAAATGATTTTCATGGTTCAAACCATTCTTTCCTCCATCGTACTAAAAAAGCTAAACTATTGAAAGCCGCTCGCTACGGTAAGCGGCGGGGAGGCTGTGCAATAGAGCCTCCCTCCTATTGCGAGAGAGTTAGAACCAATCCTCCTGGTCTTCCTTTTCGGGAAGATTTTCATTGGGAACAATGGAAACAGGCGGGATAATTGGTAGCTCTTCCTTTTCGGGAACAATATTCTGCTCTTCATTGGGAGAACTAAAATTCAGATCGGGGCCTTGGTAGTCCCATGAGTGGTACATACGTGTGCGTTCATCGTGAGGGCCAACGATGAAGCTGCTGGTGATAAGCCCTTGACGGCGTGCCATCTCCAAAAGCTTGCCCGTGGTGACATTCTCATTCATGCCAGTTCCCAGCGAAACCTGCTGCTTGCTGAAACGCTCATGCGGACGCATGTTCACATAGTTTGCCACGCGATCAAGTTCAGCAATGGAATTACCAAGCGGACCAGCATAGTCCCATCCATAGTTCACGGCATTCCGTTTTAGAACGTGCTTGCCAGCTAGGCCACTGCGGCTCTTCACCCATTCCAGAACAAACTGGTTTTGATCAAAGTTGCCCTCTTGGCGATAGAGCTTCACCACTTCACTTACGTTGTCAACAAAGCTAGAGCTATCACGCAAGCCCCCTTGACGGTTTAAGTGGTGGAGAATGACGATGGAACATTTATAGACATTGGCCATGTCGCGTAATGCATAGAGAGAATCACCAGCATTGCTCTTAATAAGATCAACGTTCATACCAGCGAAACATGCAGTGAGCGAATCAATCACGACAAACACTGGGCGATGCTTTTTAATGAAGCGTTCTAGTTGTTGCATGTGAGCAAAGCGCCAGGTTTCCCAGAAAGAAATCATGCCAGGCTGAATGTTGGCTTCTTGATAGCCGATGATGGAAAGCTTTTCTTTGGTGTCTGACAATGGTTCGTCAGCAGAGATGAGCAGGCATTTGCCAGGCAAGCAACGCCGCCCAGACCATGAAGAGCCAGTGGCCACGCCAAGAGCCCAGTTGTAGACCAGGCTGGTGTTGTGCGTAACAATAAAATCGTCAGTTACATAAGCATGCGAAGGATGGTCAATCATGATGCACTGTGCTTCTCCATCTCCGATGTATTCAACTGATTCAATTAAGCGAGAGGGTAAATACTTGGTGCGCGGCGTTTCCTTGCTTGCCTTGGCTGAAATACTAAAGCTTTTAAAACCAGAAGGCATTGAGATGAAAACACGATAACTAATCCGTCCTTGTTTCTTCTGTCCTAGATAAGTGAAGAAAGTGCGGCGTTGAGTGAGCCTTGCCTTGCCGCCAATGGAAAGAACCAAGAATTGAACAGCTTCCGCCAAGTCTTTAGATGCAGAATCGAATGTTGTATGGCTGCCGCCTGTGGTTCCATCAGTATCCATCAAGCCATGTAACAGGTCCATGCGATCTTGAACGGAGGAAAAAAGATACTCTTGTGGAACGTGCTTTTCCCAAGAGCGCTTGCCCCACAAACCCATTTCGCGCAACATATCGCGAATACCAGGCGAGATAGTAGTCGAGCAGTTTTGGCGAATCGCATAAGTAGTGCATTTTTTCGCTTTCTCTTGAACCTTCAAATCGTGATAACGAGGAAGCAGTTTTTGAATGCGATAAACAATTTCATCATCCGAAAGAGTTACAGAGCAAGAATTGCTGGAAATATTTCCGTCACCAAGAATCACGCCAAGTAAATAGGGGTGAATGGGAAGATCCTTTTTCTCAAATTGAACAGGACCAACCATGGGAATTGAGTGATTCCGCTTATCGGAATTACCGCGACGAATTGAAGAGCGAATTTCCGAAAGAGACCTGATATTCCATGAGCGTTTAAGATTGCGCTCGTTCTCGGTTTTTGTGAGCCACAGATGCTCGTCGCAGCAAATGGTAGAACTGCCATCGCTCATAGTGACCCGATAAAGAGGCTTGACGCCCTGTGGAAAGACTCCCGTGACCTTCGCCACCGTTCCATCCATTGCAATGACCTTACTGCCCACGTGAAGCTCTCCCATGGTTGTCCAGCCATCGGGGGTGAGAATCTTGCTGTCCAGGCTCTGAGCTTTACCAGTGCCGCCCTGCGCAGCAAGGAGAGTGACGCTACCAAGCGGAACAATGCCAGCAATCAGCCATTCACGAACGGAATCATCATCAATTAATTGCAGCACGTCAATAGTTTCTATTTCCTCCTTGCCAAACAAGCGAGAACGCGCCTCGTCAATCATCTTGTCAATATTTGCTTGCGCCATCTTCACGCCATGAGCTTCTAGCCATTTAGAAGCTTCAAACGCCACGCGAGCATCATTGTCAAATAGCCCGACCATGCGCTCAAAGGTGCCAATGATTTCCTCATAGGAAGGAAGCCCATCTTTGCCTTCATGGCGATCCTTTGAAACAATGGAGGAAAGGATGAGTTCTTGGTCTGCGCCATCATCAAGCCAGTCAGCTAAGTCGTAGCCTCCATTTTGCGGAAGGCTGTCCCATTCAAAATTGCCAGGATCGGCATAAAGCCATTGCGCCCCAGGATTATCTGAAGCCACTTCTCGCATGAGAGCAATGCCAGGCTCATCACGATCAGGGCATAGAACAATCTTCTTGCCGCGAAACAATAGGGAGTAGTCGCCGTTGGCCCGATACTGACCGCTGCCACCAAGGAAAGTGACCGAGGGAATCCCGATCTCCCATAGCCTGTCACATGTGAGTTCCCCTTCAACAATGAAGATGGGAAGTCCAGTCACCTGTGAAGCAGTAAGAGCCTCATCAAAGCGATAAGGAAGAATGGTGCTTCTTATTTCATCAATGTATGCTTTACGTTGATGCGTGCCCTGCGGCACTGAAGGGTAGCTTTGTTTAATTGTTTTCTTGCCACTTGCATCATCACGATGCACGTTAATAGTAGTTTCGCCTTGCCTATTTTTGTAGGGGAAAGTGTAAGACTGTGGTTCACGAAGAGGGCGCTCCCAACGATCAAGCGGAGCAAGGATGTTACGAATTTCGGCGCGGTGCTTTGCTGAATCATCATTGAAACAGTTGTAGGCACCATTGTTAGTGTTGATGGAGAGGTCATTGCCTCCGCATGCTGGACAGATGTATTTCCCTGGATGATCGCTTGTCTCAAGCTTCTCAATGTGGTCCAGGATGGAGAATGCCATGGAAAGGAGTGGGAATGCCCCCGTTGTAGCAAGGAAATCAAGAAGCAACAGACTTATAAGCTAAAACCATGCGAGACGAGCAGAAGCATAAGCAACAGCAATGCTCAACGTGGTTGGCAGGGCTAAAAACTATGGCTAGTCTGGCCATGTTTCCGATGCCTCTCGTCCATGGAACCCTGGCTGGCCGCCCTTATCGGCTTTTCAATTGGCTACTTGCTTGGCCCTCTGTTTTATGACAAATAGCAACAAAGAACTGAAGAAGGGCAGGCATTTCAGCTTGACTGACACTGCCTACGCCCATCTCGGCAACATCGCCCACGAGGCTCGATTGAGCCTCAGCGAAACCCTAGAACGCCTCGTTCGTTCTACGCCTATTTGGGAAGGTAGCGCCACCTTGGCAAACGGCGCCTTCGATCTCATCGAAGACTATTCCACATCTCCCATTGACTTTCCAGAACATGATGAAGCTTTCTGACTTAATGAGGCAGCTTGAAAAAACAATCACTAAATATGGTGATATTGAAATTGGAGCGCTAGGCACTTACGATGCCGGTGAAATCGACGGCATTGCAAGTTTGTACAAAATCATTGGTTTGCGCATCATGAACAGCCCACATGCTGGCCTGCCCGGCACGCCAATTGAAGAGCAAGAACTAGACGAAAAAGAATCTGCTTATGCCGTTCTCTTTTACGAGAACAATTGATCATGAAAGTTTCCCAGCTTAAACTTGCTTGCGAAGAATTTCTTCTTGACCATGGTGATCAGGAAGTGAGGCTTCTATGGGAACAAGGAGCCATTGATGAAGGCTTCGATCCTAAATACTATGAGCTTCCCACTGACATTCGTGCAGTTGCAGATTGGCCTCTTCCTGGTAAGAGCATCATCACCAAGAACGAAGGCTCTGAAATGACAACGCATTTCGTCATTATGTATGGCGAATACATGAGCATGCCGCAGTCGAAACAGTGAACCATTCTTTTATGCTCTATTCCCCGTCTGATTTTTCTTCCATGGACCCTGCCAAACAAGCCGCAATGGACCGTTACAACGGCATCTTCTCTCCTCTGGAGATCAGCGCTGAAGCCTTCAAGGCTGCTTACGATACGCCTGACATCGGGCCTCACATCGAGAAGGACTACAAGGGCTTGTCTTATCTGTCCTGGCCCTTTGCCTATCGCTATTTGAAGGAGCATTTCCCTACGTATTTTGTAGCCTTTGAAGAGAAGACCGTTGGGGAAGTGGTGTTTGGCACACCAGGCGCTTACTATCTCCGCCCCTACCTCACTGATGGCTGCCGCCGTACTGTTGCCTTGATCTTCCCGATCATGGACAGGAAGCATAATTCCATTAAGGAGCTTGATGGTCGTGCCATCTCTGACAACTGCCAGCGTGCTGCTGTAAAGGCTATTGCCACTTTCACTGGTCTTGGCCTGCGTCTCTATGCAGGTGAAGACATCCCTAAAGAAGATGAAAAAGGAACGCCCAAACTCCCGCTCCAACAGGAAGCTCCGAAGCAAACTACGCGGGCAAGCAAGGCGCCAACGGGAGCTAAAGCTCCTTCTGAGCCTGCTGGAGAAGGAGGGAATGCTCCCACCGCTGCGACAGGGACCAGTGATGAAGCATTTGATGCCAAAACTGCCCTGACCACCATTTGCAAAGCCAATCCATTTGGTTATGCCGATGAGAAGAACAGCATGGCTCTTGGTAAGGCTGCGCTGGAAGCTATCGGCCTGTCTCGCGCCACTGAAGTGAAAACATGGCAGCAGTTTGGCAATGTGGCAGCAGCCATGATGACTGTCTGGGCAAAGGAAGAGCAAATGGTTATTACTAAAACAGAGATGACTAAGGAAATTGATCTTGTTCGCGCCTGCGATACAACGGAAACAATGGTTGAAGCAATGAAAGCTTTCGTTGCAAAAAAGCCATAGATCTAGCAGCGGCCCGCTTTGCGCGGGCCTTTGCTGGAACCATTTGCCTTGATGAAGACAATGCCCCTATTAATTGCATTCCTTCCAGCCTCTTTAGCTGACGATCCTCTTGGCTTGTTCCTGCTAGTTGCTTTTGCTTCTACAGCTCTGGCCTTGCTCATTTTGTTCCTTGCAAGCTTAGTTCTACCATGAACGATTCTTCTCTTTCTCCATGGAAACATTCATGGAAGCATTCAATAACTAATCGCTATGGCGACCCAAGTTTTGACATTGAAGTGGTGAGCTACAAGGCAACCATATACGAAGTTGTCGAGGACTTTGCCTGTTATTTAATGGGCTGTGGTTATTCGCGCTCTCTCATTGTTGACGCCTTCAATGCACAAGCAGAAGAATTTGCAGACTTGCTGAAAGATGTTGACAAACAGACGGACGCTGATTGATGCTTGCCATGAAGCATTCTGGAGCTTTCCTGACGATACGCTTAGCAGCGACCGTCGTATTGCTGCTGTTCTCCACGCTATTGCTGAACATCCTCTGGCTGATCGCACTTTCCTTTATCAAACTGCACGAACTATTCTCATGCCTGATATTGCAATGTGTACGGGCGACAAATGCCCTGTCAAGGAAGATTGCTGGCGTTACATGGCGCCCTCTGATCGCTTCCAAAGTTATTTTGCAACGCCGCCTTATACGGAAGAAGGCTGCGAGTATTTCTGGGACATGAATGAGAAATAGTGCCCTGTTACGATCTATGTCTCGACGCTCTTTCGATGCCTTCTCTCGCCCGCTACGAACCCAACCGAATCTCCTTGAACGGCAAGCGGAATTACGTTTTGAACGGTTTTCCAAATGCCCCAGAAGGCATTGTTTTGCCCTCTGTGACGACTATTGCGAGCGCGTGTTCGCCGCCTGGCAAGATTGCAGCGCTCATGAACTGGCGCAAGAAAGTAGGCGATGAGGAAGCTAATCGTCGCACACGCTCTGCTGTAGAACGTGGTAATTGGCTTCATGGCGTGCTAGAGGATTTCTGGAACGGCGAGGACATCAACTGTCACCTTGATTCCCATCCATTGTTCGTTCCTTATTTCGACAGCATTGCCAACTTCCTCACTGGCGTGGCTAGCCCCCTCTTAGTGGAAAGTGCCATCGCTTGGTATTGCCCCTCCACTGAAACTGGCTACTCAGGCACATTTGACATGCTTGCGACCATGGGCAACGGCAATATCGCCCTGCTTGATTGGAAGACAAGCTACAAACAAAAGCCTGATACGCAGTTAGGCGACTATCGCATGCAGCTCGGAGCTTATTCCCAAGCCATTGAGCAGATGTATGGCATCGAAATCAACGAGGCGCATTGCGCTATCGCCATTTACGATCCCGATACGGGCAAAGGACAGGAGGCTCAAATCGTGAGCCTTGACGGCACCGATCTTGCCATGCAGGCAGGGATCATGGCTCAGAAGACGCAACAGTACTTTTTCGAGTACTACCCAGGCGGACGCCCCTTAACCATTTCCATGGACCGTGGAGCTTGATTGTGGCCATTGAACACACCTTTAACTCCGCAAATCAGCGGAATTTGCTTGAGCCACTCTTGGTTTATTTTGCTGGAAAGGTTCGCAAAGGAAGCAGTGATTACAGGAGAAGTCTGTTCCAGGATGATCGCATTATGTCTAGGGCGATAGGATCAGAGCATTCTGTCTACGATAATCCGCTAGATCTATATGATTTGGGAACAGTGCGCTATGGAGGACCGAGCGCATTGTCGTGCGACCATGGATGCTGGCATAAAAGCAATCATGGCATTAACAATCCTTTTGCGCAAGATCAAACATTATTTGGCTCTTCAAGGGAAAGGCTTCACGATGTGCCGGTCCATGGCCGCGAATATTTATACGCAATTCAGCAAGAGACAAGTTGTCCTGACGGCGAGAATGGACTTTCAAGGTCACAGGTGTTAGAGCGTTGCATGTACCAAATTCGTACATGTGACGCATTGTATGCATTTATAGATTCACCAGATTGCTATGGAACGTTGGCTGAAATCGGCTATGCATACGCACTTGGCGTCCCAATTTATATAGTCTTTGATGATCGCTTGAAGGACGCAAGGGATGAATACGAAGAGCATAAAGAAAGTGGGCACGACTTTGCTTGGATGGAGCAGACAAAACGCAATGATTTTTGGTTTGCAGCCCAAATGGCAACACAATGCGAGTGGGGACCACCATGGGCACTATTGAGTCATATCGCATACAACAAAAATGCCCGTCGTTTAAATAATCCAATCAAAAGGTCTGCGATTAAACCCAAAGATCGCGTGGCAATACTGGTCCGAGACAAATACACTTGCCAAATGTGTGGCGCATCTAGGTCGAATGGGGCAGTCCTTGAGATTGACCATATTCACCCCGTGTCCAAAGGCGGCACAAACGATGCGGCAAACCTGCAAGTGCTATGCCGTGAGTGCAACGCTGGCAAGAGTAATCATATTATTCCCATGCCTTAACCATTTCTATGGACCGCGGAGCTTGACTCCTCGTCTGCACCAGCTATGCTTCTAGAGCCCCTCCAGGGCCGACCACTCTCCTTCTGAGGAACACTACATGCCCTCTGGCAATCTCCCCGTTTTCAGCGGTACTGTCGATCTCACCCCCGACATTCTGAATGCAGCCAAAAAGGCTGGTCCCAATGCACAAGGAAACTACAGCTTCCGCGTGGCACTGTGGAACAACGATAAGCGTGATAAGGACACTGCTCCTCATTTCAAGGGGCAAGTGACTGTCAACAAGATGGAAAATAGCCCTAAGGCTTATTCTTCTTTCTGGCAGAACGGCGAAAGTGCAGGCAGCAGCTTCGCATCGTCTTCGTCTAACGACGATCTGTTCTGAGCCTGAGCAATGCGGAAAGACAACGGTTCAGCCGAAGTTGTTCTTGTCTTAGTTGTCGCATTGTTTGGCCTTGCTAGTCTTTTCTGGATTGGGCCTCAATACAACATCTATAGCAAAACGCAAAATGGCAAAGCAATGCTGCAGGGAGCTGAATCCACTCGCCAAGTGAGGGTGTATGAGGCTAAAGCTAAAAAAGAAGCAGCAGTTTTAGAGGCTGATGCTGAAGTGGCACGCGCCGAAGGCGTGGCTAAAGCCAATAAAATCATTGGCGATAGCCTTAAAGGTAATCCTGAGTATTTGAAGTATCTGTATATCACAGGGCTTCAAGATCAGGAGGGCAAGCAAGGTGAAAAGACTGTCGTGTACATTCCCACTGATGGTCTTGTCCCCCTGCCTATTTCCGAATCAGGGCGCGTCAAATAGCGCTCTTTCCATCGTTGTTTCTTAGGGGCGGCAACGCCCCTTTTCTTTCATGCTTCTCAACGACAAGCAAATTAGCATTCTCGCTGAAAACGATATCATCTTTCCTTTCACGGGAGAGAAGCGTCGCGAGCTGGACAATGGCACGAAAGCTTTGTCTTACGGCTTGTCTCACGCTGGTTATGACCTGCGTCTTTCTCCTGAAGGCTTTATGGTCATTGATAACAGCGTAAGTAAGGACTTCCCTCTGGATGTGAAAAGCTTCGACACGGAGCTGATGGAAGAGCAGACGCCTCGACAAGAAAATGGCAGTACGTTCTTCGTGCTTCCGCCTTTTTCCTACGCTCTTGGCGTTAGCCTTGAACGCATCTCGATGCCTAACAATGTGATGGGCATCACTGACGGGAAGTCAACGTATGCACGTCAAGGCACAATCATTAACGTTACGCCAATTGAGCCTGGCTGGTCTGGCTATCTCACTATTTGTATTGTCAATCCCTTGGCTTTTCCAGCAAGGGTCTACGCTAATGAAGGCATCGTTCAAGTGATGTTTATGAAGCTAGAAAACGATGTCGCCAGCGCCTATGGCGATGGTAAATATCAAAATCAAGGAGCTAAAGTAGCTTTTGCTGCTGTATAGCTCGTGAGCGCATTAGAAGATCAGTTTCTCGGGCTTTGGCAAGCTCACTATCCCGATCTCCCATTGATCAGGGAATTCAGCGATGTAGAAGCCTGGGAAGCTGATTTTCAAGAGCGCTATGCAAAAAGCAAGCGTTCAAAACGTTACAGGGCAGATTTTGCACATCTTCCTTCTCGCTCTCTCATTGAAATACAAGGCGGCACTTTTAATCGTGGTCGTCATGTTACTGGCTCTGGCTACGAACGAGACGCCAGAAAGTTTAACTTAGCCATGCTTTGTGGCTGGAAAGTATTTTTGCTTACTTCCCAAACGGCCAAAGAAATCGCTTGGCTTGAGAAGATTGCTGCTGTTCTGCGAATGTCTTGATGGCTTCTCCAGCTTCGCCAAGCAAAGCATCTGCTGCTTCTAAGTCCATTTGCTGAATCTGCATGGCTTGACGCAGTTCAAGGTTTTCCTTGACAAGCGAAGCAGTGGCATCTTGCATGTTGCTCCAGCCCTGCATCATATTCCATGCCACCTCCTTGAGCTTATCAATGTCGTTACATTCGTCCAATGCTTTCTTATTGGCGACAAGGGCAAAGTCCCTTTCCATGCTCCGTTCAAAAGGCCCCATTTCAGCAATGTAGTCGCGTCCGTTGTAGCTTAATGCTACTGGAATGGAAAACATTCTTGACATAGGGCTCCCGTCGTTTGCTTTAGCCTAGCGATGCAGAGAAATGGCAGGCAGTTTGTTTACGCAGTGGACGATGGAAGGAAAGCCGAAAAGCTTGGTACGGCTTCCTTCAGAGCCCTCCCGAAAACGCCAGCGTCCCACACTTGGGAAGTTGGGCAAACCGTCGTGTATGTGCAGCCCACTGCTGCGGGATGGATGCCCACGAGCCTCTTGGGCACCATTGCTGCCATCGTGAAAGACGGAAGACAAAGCAAAGCCCGCATCGTTTGGCACGCTGAAACGAAGCTGGCGCCTATTATTGGCTTCCAGAGGCTTCGTCCCTTCCTCTTGATTCATGACTTTATCTCCAACACAAGACGACTCGCTCAAGGTGGTCAGCAAAGTCATCGCTGAAATCCTTGTTGCCTTTGGCTTGATTTGCCTGCGTTCATGGCTATTAAGCATTTGCGTGGGCTGGATTTTCCCAGGATTCATCCTTGGCTTTTGGCAGTGGGTGCTAATTGCCATCACTATTCGCATGCTTATTTGGCCCACTAATTACAACAACAAATGACCCGCTCTCCACTCCAGGCTATTGATCCCCTCTGTGACGGTATTAGCTTTGTCAGGCTCATCGATTGGATGGGAACTTCGCTTGACATCGTTTGTGATGCGCGGCAAAGTTTCGATCAAGCCTCTCTTGAATGGACTGATAAAGATCAGAAACTTCTTAACTATTTGGTGAAGCATCAGCACACTAGCCCCTTCAGGGGCGTTGTCACAAAATGGCAAGTGAAAGCTCCGCTGTTTATTGCTCGTCAATGGTGGAAGCATGTTATTGGTGGCACGTATGCCAATGACCAACTTGGCTGGAATGAAAAAAGCTTCCGCTATTGCGAAGCCGACGACGAGACGTACTACATGCCTCGTGAATTTAGGCAGCAAAGCGCCAGCAACAAACAAGCTTCTGCTGGCCCCTTAGAGCCCTCTATGAACAAAATGGCGATGATCGAATATGCCAAGGCGCTAGAGCAAGCTAAGCAGGCTTACAGGGCTCTTCTGACGCTAGGCGTGAGCAAAGAGCAGGCTCGTGGAATCATGCCAATGAGCGCATATACGCAATTCACTTGGACCTGTAGCTTGCAAGCCCTTCTGCATTTCTTGTCATTGCGCGACAAGCCAGATGCACAAGGCGAAATTCAATGCTACGCTCAAGCACTGGCCACACTGGCCCGTCCTCTCTTTAAAGAAGCCTTTCAAGCATTCGAGGAAAATGGCAATGCCTTTTGAACAAGCTCCTGAAGCTTTCCATCCAGTGGAACGCCCCAAGCACTATGCATTTGGTGGCATTGAAGCCATTGAAGGCATTGAAGCCAGCATGAGCACTGAAGCCTATCGCGGCTTTTGTAAAGGCAACGTACTCAAGTATGTTTGGCGCTATGAAAGTAAAAATGGTCTTGAAGATTTAGAGAAAGCCAAGTGGTATCTCAATCAGCTTATTTTTGCGCTTGAAACTGATCAAGAGCGTGAAGCTCTAGCTGCCATTGAAAATAATGTGGACAATGGCTGTAAGGATGGCTTCTGTCCAATGCCAGGCATTCGCTACGATCTTCCTGGTAAGCAAGTGCTATTTGATCCCGTAGATAAAGCCTAAGCTGCCTGCCATTCTGTATAACAAAAGCCCCCAGAAATGGGGGCTTCTTCTTTTGACGGTGGAATGTAATAATCACGCTCCTCTGCGAATGCTTCAATATCCTGCAAAGAAGTGTGGGCGCTAACAAAGCTATTGTGATGCACCCATGCAAGAAGAAGCTCTTCTCGCTTCTCAGTCCAGAAACGCTGTGGACGCCACCATTCAAAAATAGGCTCAGCTCCTTTTAGTAAATTACACGCTTGACAACTTGGCACTAAATTATATTTTGCAAAATGAGGCCCACCCTTGCTTTTAGGCACAATATGGTCAATCGTTAGCTTTTGATCCCATCGCCCGCAATATGCACAGGCGCATTGTCCAAGAGGACCACGTAGCGGATAGTCTTCAAAAATGCTCTTGCGAAATCTGCGTCTTGCGTCTCCAGGGCGAAGTTCAATGAGAGAATAAAGCAGCTCATCGGGACCATTCGCTCTTCGCATGGCACTATTTACTTTTTCTGGAAATAATCTAACGGGCCTTTAGAGAGTAGTGCGCGTTCGCTAATATAAAAATTGCAGGAAATCTCCATGGACTCCTTTAAAGAAGGCATGGCCAATTTTGTGGCCACTATCACGGCTGGCATGCTTCTTTCCACTGGGGCCATGCTTATCACTGTTGGCAATCAACAAGCCAAAGTGGCAGTGCAAATTGAAAGCATTACGGAAAAGCTTAGTGCTTTAACGGATAAGATGAGTGACATTGAAACAAGAGTGCGTAGTTTAGAAATTAAGCGCTAGGCTTTAAGAAACCCTCCTGGGAGGAAATCATGGGCGGCATTGAATGGTTTGTGGTTGGTGGCATTCTTGTTGCTGCTGCCGATCAAATTATCGAACGCACTCCTTATAAAGAAAACAACATCCTGCAATTGATCATGACTGGCCTTAAGGCAGTCTTCCGTGTGAAGGGCTGAAAGACTAGAGCCATTTCCAGTTTTCTCTGTTGATGATTTTTGCAATCGCGGTATCGCCTACGCTATAGCGAGCCGCGATTTCTTTGCACGTTAAGCCTTGCTCGTACAGCTCGCGAACTTCAATAACATCAGCCTCTTTTAGTTTGGCTTTGTGATGCTTTTCGCCAATAATGATAGTGCCGTCCCTCCACTTGTCTTTAATATTTTGAGCGGGAGTTCCATAGTATAAATTTCCAACGCTATTGTCTTCTTTTCCATTGGGACCATGCAGAACCCATTTGTCCTTTGGCTTAGGCCCAAGAAACACCAATGCTACTAGTTGATGAATTCTAGTGTTTTTAAATTTATCACCCTCAGTTTGTGCTATTAAGACTTGCGCATAGCCGTCTTTGTCAAGTCCAGGTTTTAATATTTTCTCTGGCACAGTCCGATAGGCCCGTTTCCCTTGTCGGATGCCACAAGAGACGACTCGTCTTAGGCTTTTGACACGCCCAAGATTGCTAACTTCGTAACGACCTTCAGCGCCTGGCACTGGGCGCCATTCTTCTGCGATAATGTCCATGGTTGCTCGATTAGGCGAGTGATCCACGGGTTCGGTGACTGCAATCACGCGGACCCACAAAAATCATAACAGCTAGACTTTATGAATAGAGGATCTAGCCATGGAAATCCCCAACACATGGAAAGGAGTTCAAGATCATGCCAAGAGAGTCGGAGCCAGATTCCCTGAACTAGTGGCAGCCCAATGGGCGCTTGAGAGTGGCTTTGGCAAGCATTTTTCTGGGCAATGGAATGCGTTCGGCCTAAAGGGGAGTGGCACCACTACTACCACGCAAGAATGGTACGACGGTCAATGGGTGACAATTAAGGCAGGGTTTATTGATTTCCCTAGCCTTGCTGCTTGCATTGAATATCTTGTAACCCGCTGGTACAAAGATTATCGTCAATTTAAGGGCGTGAACAATGCGCCTAATCGCTATGCGGCAGCACGCATGCTCAAGGAACAAAGCTATGCAACGGATCCCGATTATCCTGCAAAGCTTTCTAAACTCATGAAAGAATATGCCCCAGAAACCACGCAATTTACTATGATTGGCCCCAAGAAGCGTCCTCAAGACTTTGGCTTTAAACCTGGCGATTCGCATTTGGTTGTGAACGATGCAGTGGAAACCATGAAAGCTTTTTCCTATGAAGGAAAACTATTGTGGGAAATCCCTTGCCTTGCTCGTGGGCAATATAGTGACTTTGAATGGCGCATCCAAAACAGTGATTGTCCTCCAGGTCTGTACAAGCTAGGCACGATTTATCGAGATTATGACAGAGTAGGCGACAAACCTGCCTATGATCGTACGCTTATGGCTTATGGCTGGTACAGTTTTGACATGATTGATCTAGAGGGGCAAGAAAGGGATAATGGGCGTGCAGGGATCATGCTTCATGGCGGATCTAGTGCACTTGGGTGGCCAGGCGCGTGGGCTCCAAATCAAAAACTAATGCCAACAATGGGTTGTTGTCGTGCTCGTAATATTGATTTGCGCGATAAAATTTTGCCACTAACAGACAAGGGAGCTGTCTTTATTAGCGTTTTCCAAGAAGGTTAAATATGCTTCCAACGTTCTCGCCTAATAATTTTCCCTATAGTCTGTATGTCAACCCCGTATTCATCTGCCAACTGCCTGCTATTTGATTTAGTTTTTGAGTAGCGAATATATTTAGCTCGTATTTCTAGTACTTGCTTCTCCGTGAGCCGAGCTTGGTGGTTCTTTGAGCCCCACAAAACGGTGCCGTGCCTATATTTGTCTTTTGTATTTTCCTTGGGCGTATCCCAGCGCAAATTATCAATTCGATTATTGAGCGAATTACCGTCACAATGACAACACTCCATTCCGCTGGGGCGGAGACAGCCAAAAGCTTCGAGCACTAAATGCGCTACATATCGCGTATTATTTTTACTACCATCCTTTAATGGTAATCCAACCATCGCGTATTGTCCATACTTGTTCTTTCTGATACAAATAGACAGGATTTTGCCTTTAAACCTTTTGAGTAGACCATTCTTGTCTCGCGAAGCTCGGTCAAGGCTCCTGACCCGACCGAAGCTGCTCACCTCGTAAAGCCCCTCGTAACCAACGATGGGGCGCCATTCTTCTATCATGGACATGATGCCTACCTCCTTTAGGTATCCGTGGGCAGGGAATTGCAGTTCCGCTGCCCTTTTATCTTAGACGATGCTCAAAGAGAAAATGAAGACCTTTAAAGAAAACCGCTCTCTTTCCAGTTTAGAAGCGCCCTAAGGCGCTTCCATTTAGCTAGCTCCTTCTCGTGATAATCTTCCCAGCTAGCAATGGCATCGCTTAGCCCCTTGGCGGCAATAGAAGGATCATCATCAGTGAGAAGCTCTTGAAGAGCGTCAGAGATGTGATCTACTTGCTGTTTATACCACTGGTCCTTAAAAGCATCCATTGAAGGAAAGGCAAGACTCCTTAGTTTAACTGGTCAAACTACTTCCACCCAGCCAATCATGCCTAAAGCCTTGGCGCTTAAGCTGCTGTCCACAGTAAGAATCAAAGTGTCGCTAACGCCAGAGGCGTTTTGCCCTAGCGCTAAGCGAATAGCTTCTGCCACTGCATAGTTATTAGCACTGCCTTGGCTGACAAAGCCTGAGTCAATCACGGTGCCTCCAGAAGCAGTGCCACTGGTCGTCACTTCCACATTTCCCCTGCCATTGTTGGCAGCGCTCCAAGTTACGCCAGAAAGCGTAGGATTCAGCCGTAATCTCCATAACACCACATCGCTAGACGCAGTAGTAGTAGAAATTCTCACGGGAAGGATGACATTGCCAGTGCGACCACTAGCCATGCGAATACCAGCAGTAATGCGCTCTCCAGAAGCATTAGATACAGTTGAAAGATCGTGCCCAACTGAATAAATGGCGCCATCTGGCTCGTAGCCGCCTTCGCTTAAAAGGCTGCAACACACGTGCTTCATCGTTGCAGAAGAAGCTTGAGCCGTTGCATTATGAATGCGATATGACAATGGCAAAATAGCTGTTGTCATATAAACGCTGTCCAATGCATTGAAATGTTCAAACTCATGGCAATACACTATTTCTCCATCAATAACAAAACCACACCGAACACGCCCCACGCCAAGCCATTCCAGATCAGCAGTAAAGATTTGTGCTTTTGAAAAATCAAGAGAAGAGAGCGTATTAATATTCCAATCGCTTTGATTTACTGCATTTTCATTGATAGTGCCAGAAGCGTAGCTTCTAATGACAAACTGCACCGTGGTACCACTGGCGCGTAGCATCACGCCATTCTGGTCGTTGAAAATTCCCACTTCCTGAATGAGGCCAGAAGCAAGCGGAGCTCCTACAAAGCTTTGCAAAAGCATCATGCTTTTGCCTGCTTGGTAAGGAAAGTTCTGCTTAGTGCGACGAAGAACAGTATCTCCCGATGCAGTGGTGGCACTCATCGCAACACTGCTTTGATGCGTCAAAAATGTAGAAGTGCCGCTACCAACAATACTGTCAAACCATTGATCAGGACGCTTGTCATAGCGCATTGTGCTATCAAAAAGCGTATAAGGAGCACTGGTACGCTGTCTTCCAAAAGCATCTACAGCCCCACTATCTGGTCCTTTTTGTAAAATCTTTCCACGATAGTCGGCTTCAATATGAGTTTCAAACTGTTCGCCACCTGCAATAATTTGTCCCATGACAATTCTGCCTTTCTTTTATTGTAGGAGCAAAAAGAAAGGGCCTTTCGGCCCCTTCGCTTATTTACCTTGTCCGCGCATTTTCTTGCGTCCATGACTCGGTTTGCTGTTTTTACCTTGTCCCTGGGCAGATTTTTTAGGTTTGCCAGGCGTAAACAGCTTTTGTCCACTGATGCCAATCTTTGATTTTGCCGCCATGGAAGGACGATGAAAATAAAAGCTTAGCTAGCCCAAGGCAGACCAGTGCCAGTGGTGGGAGTTTTCTGCTGATCAATTTGAGCCTGGAGAGCGTCGCAAATTTCTTGCACCTTCTCCTCGCCAAATTTTTCCTTCAGCCAATCAATGACAATTTCAGGCGTAAGATCCGCGTAGGGAATCATTTCATCTTCATCGGGAGCTTCAAGCCCGAGACTGCCATATGCAGACGAACGATAAGCGCCATCAAAAGCTTCAATGGTGTAGTGAACAGTCATGACGATTCCGTCAGAAAGGGCTCGCTCCATCTGAGCGATGTTCCAAGTGAATTCAGTGGCCATGATCAATCAATTAGTCTTAGTTAGTTTAAGCGATGAAAAAGAAAAGGGACGGTGGAATGCCGCCCCTTGTTTTTTTTAGTGAGTAAAACTACTAACTCAAGCGATAGGTCACGAACGTATTCGCTGCTGTACGCCGTGAGGCAAAGCGACCAGATGCGCCAGCCGCAACAGTGGTGCTGCCAACAATGGTGTGACCAGTGCCCGCACCGATGGTGCAGGTGCCGGAGCCCGTATTGATCACAGACCATTCAAAGGTCAT
>Ga0208222_1000153_pt1 | contig 18266 bp, 8 predicted proteins | sample LakMenEpi13Sep09_FD_150694 | JGI IMG/M metagenome (GOLD analysis project Ga0208222, IMG submission 150694) | Freshwater microbial communities from Lake Mendota, WI - 13SEP2009 deep hole epilimnion (SPAdes) | ecosystem: Environmental > Aquatic > Freshwater > Lentic | place: Lake Mendota, Madison...
TTTGCATAGCTGTGAGGAAATCTAGTAAATTATGGGCTTGAAAAATATAGCCAATTTGACGACGAACTTGTACTAAATCTTCCTTACTAGCGCCTAATAATTCCTGACCATTGAATTTTAAACTCCCTACTTGTACAGAACGTAAACCACCAATTAATGTTAATAAAGTAGTTTTTCCTGAACCAGAAGGTCCAGTCATAATCACAATTTCTCCAGCTTTGATAGTCAAATTAATATCAAACAAAGTTTGAGTAATTAATTTACCATGACCAAAGTAATGATGAAGATTGGTGATTTCCAAAATATTGTTACCAGGTAAATATTGCATTATTGGTGAGATTATTAGTTAATTAAAAATTTCCGCTGGATCTACCTTCCGAAGTTTATTAGTAGAAAAGAAACCAGAAGTTAAACACATAAAAATTACAGAAGTAAAGACTAATAATCCCTTACTAAAATCCATAACAATTGGTAATTTAGTTGCATCTTTAGCAATATCATATAATCCTAGAGAAATAGCAAAACCGGGAATATAACCCAAGACAGCTAAAATCAAAGCTTGTTGAAATACAACATTTAAAAGATATTTATTTCTAAATCCCATAGCTTTGAGTGTAGCAAATTGGACGAAATGAGTAGATATATTACTATAAAGAATTTGATAAACAACAATTACACCGACTACAAAAGCCATCATTACCATCAAATTAAATACAAATCCAATCGGTGTTCTTAATGTCCAATAGCTTTTTTCAAAATCAATAAATTCTTGACGGTTCATGATGATGACATCACTAGGTAAACTTTTACTTAAAGTTGCTAAAATTGTCCGAGGATTAACATTTGCTTGCAGATGAATTAAGCCTATATCTACTTCATTTGCACCATGTTCTGAGAAGATTTTAAAAAAAGTAGAAGAACTAACAATTAAATTACCATCTACACCAAAGGAAGGACCAAGACTAAATAAACCACTAACTTTAACTTTATAACCAACAGTAGCCAAATAACTAAATATTTCCATAGTTATGGGTTGATTCTTTTGAAAATATTCAGCAATTGGTCCAAATTCTGGACGTGCAGCCCGATCAAAAAATACTTGATCAGGAATTTTTAATAATTGAAAATTTTGTTCAATTTCCGGGAGTTTAAAGATAGATTTGACAGGTTCAAATCCCAGAACATAAATAGGATATTTGCGGCCATTTATGGGGTTTTTCAGTTTAGCAAATTGTAGATATAAAGGTGCAACTGATTCTATGCCATTAAAACCCAATATCTGATATAAACGAATACGAGGAAAGCTTTGAGTAGAAGTCAAAGCTTTGTATTGGGAGCTAATTAAAAACAAATCACCCTCCAGATTTTTATGTACTTGAGTAGCACTAGCATAAAGAGCATCTTGAAAACCAATTTGCATAAACATTAAAACAGCAACAAAAGCAATACCAGCTAAAGCTACAAAAAAGCGTACTTTTTGTTTTGCTAATTGCAGCCAAGCTAAAGGTATATTTGGAATCATGTTTTACTCCTATTAGCTATTCATTATTACCTACTCCTGACATTTGAATAAGAGCCTGTACCTGTAAATTAGTTAAATTAGAAAGTCGTTGATTATCTGCTAAGTTATTAATGCGAATTTTTACATCAACTATTCTGTTATCTGTATTTGAACCAGGATTAGCATTAAAGATATTTTGTCTACCAACTTGTAAACCAATATCTGCAACTGTTCCCTTTATTTTGCCACTAAAAGCTTCACTTGTAATTATTGCTGTTTGACCTAAACGAACTTTTGTAATATCAGTTTCATAGACTTCTGCAACTACATACATTTGTTGCGTTTGTCCTAATTCTAATATGCCTTTATTATCAATTATTTCTCCTGGCCAGGTATTAATTTTTAGCACTTGGCCATTAATAGGTGAACGAATATAACTTAAATTTAGCTCGGCTTGAGCTTGTTGAACAGATGCTTTAGCACTTTGCAGATTTGCTTGGGCAACTTGTACATCTGTAGGGCGAATTTCTGCAATACTATTGAGTCTAGCTTTAGATTCAGTTAACTGTTTTTGCAAAGTTTCTATAGTCCGTTTTAAACTAGCATTAGCCTCATTAAGTTGTTGTTGGACAGTATCCCGACGTAATCTTTTAGTATCTGCATCAGAAGCAGAAATAGCACCATTTTGATATAATTTTTGATATCGTTTATTTTCAGTTTGTGAATTTTTTAATTCAGCTTTTAAACGAGCAATTGTGGCTTTTTGTGTGAAAAATGATCCTCGTAATTCAGCTTCTAAACGGGAAATTGCAGCTTTTTGAGCAAAAATATCACCCAATTTTGCACCTGCTTTTACTTGCTGAAGGTTTGCTCGACTAACTTCTACTTGTCTTTTTGCTTTTTCTAAAGCTGCAAGATTAGGAATATAATTATCAAGAATTGCTACTACTTGTCCTTGACGAATTTTTTCTCCTTTTTTAACTAGGAGTTGATTAACTCTTATCCCTGTTTGAGAATTAGGTGCTGAGAGACGAATTACTTCTCCTTGGGGTTCTAAACGTCCTAAAGCAGCAACAGCGGTAATAGTAGGGATTAAATTAGGGGTAACAGAAGATATGGTAGAGGCTGATTTTGAAGTTTTCTGAAAATGAAAATATGAAAGGCCATAAATAGATATTACACCAGTAGCTATAACTCCAGAACTCGCCAATATTATCGGACATAAACCTACAGGTTTTATTAATGAGTGCTTTTCTTTGTGTAGCATAATTTTGTCTTTTAAATTAGGAAACATGACAATTTATGACTCTAAATAAGAGACAGAAAAGACATTACACTTGATAGCATCTCTTGATAACCTTGGGTCTAATATAATATCCAGCAAAATACTATTAATCAAAATCTTGCTTATTTTTTAAGACTTGATGATTATATAAAATACTTAACTAATTAAAGATCAAAATTTTGACAGGTAATTGGTAATTAGTTTTTGCAGGAATCATAAGTAATATTTGAAAAATATTAGCCATTATATGCAAATATCAAATATCAAATATTATTCCTAATAATACCAATTACCAATATCAGGATTTTTATTTATTTAGAACTACCTCTTTCTCTTTTTTCTTCCGCATAATTGCCAAGTATTCGCTGCGTGTTCCGTCTACTCGGTAATGATCACAAATTTGACACAGTTTGAGAAGATCCAAACGACTAAAGATTTTTTGATGTTCAATAGCGTTGTCATTACGCCACCGCCAAAATGTTGTTCTATCAATTCGACGATTGCTTTCAGGCCATCTTCTTCGTGATAAAAAATCAACTAATTCATCTTCATAAAATGAGTAACCTTTTGGTAATTTGAGGAGATCTTCTCGTAACTCATTCAGCGGGATGAGTGGATCTAATTCAGATAGTCTCATGCCAGCAAGCCCTTATAGTTTTTGTAAGTTCAATATTGCAGAAGCCAAATGTTATAATCAAGTTAAACTGTCTGAGTTGATGCTAAAACATTGTTTTAATTTCCCTGATTTAATCATATAGAATAAACTAATTTTTTAAGAATTTCAACCTATATGCAACAAGTTGTTTCATAAAACGATAATTATCGCAATATATGAACTTTGTAAAAATTGCAAGTTTTAAATTCTTGACTTATTCTTAATTTTTATTATCTCAAAGTTTGGACTTAAATAAATTGAAAAATATTTTTTAATTCCTAAGATATATTTTATGGTGACAAATTTTACAGTCAGGAAAATATATTTCTGACGATAGATGTAAAAATACAGAATTTAGCAATAAATACAATTCCTCAACAGACCTGACTTCTTTTATCAATCAGGTATCTGGAACTCTTGATGTTCAAAATACGATTTTAAATCGGCTGCCTTATTTATATTAAAGAGATATGAAATCTATATGCAACTTTGGTCACAATGGCTAAAACTTAGATCATAATGACTGTATTGGATAAGCCAAGATATTTGTCTGACATCTCTATCAATTTTACATTTGCAAGACTTTTTTAAAGTTGCACGTAAGTTGCTAATGAGTTGTAATAGGGTTGTCACCACTTTTAAAGATGAAAATCAATAGGCTGGATATGCCTAAATAAATGAAAGTCATATCTTCTGAAATTAACTAAATTTTAAAAACCTTCTATTAACTGAATGCCCGATCAAAAGAGTGAAATATGATTATGGCTGCTTCCACATTTGAAGCTGCTTTCGCACGGTTACAATCTGAAATTAGTACCTGTGAAAGGTCTGTACTCAAGATGATAAAGGTGAAAAAAAATATGCCTGATACCACAAACATTAAAGGTGAAATTAATACCAAATTGCGAACTACTAACATAGCAATTATTGGTATGGCTTCTATCTTTCCCCAAGCGAAGAATTTACAGGAATACTGGCAAAATATTATTCAGAAAGTGGATTGTATTACTGATGTTCCCCCTTCTCGTTGGCATATAGATGATTATTATGATCCTGACCCCAAAGCCCAAGATAAAACCTATTGTAAACGGGGTGGTTTTTTGCCAGATATTGATTTTAATCCCCTGGAATTTGGCTTACCTCCTAATATTTTAGAGGTGACAGATATTTCACAGTTACTCGGTTTGGTAGTGGCAAAAGAGGCAATGGAAGATGCTGGTTATGGTGCATCTCGCCAATTTAATCATGAACGAACAGGAGTAATATTAGGAGTAGCAATTGGTAGACAATTGGCTGTTCCTTTGGGTGCAAGATTACAAGATCCACTTTGGAAAAAGGTTCTTAAAAATAGTGGTTTATCAGAGGAAGATAGCCAGAAAATTATTGAAAAAATCAAAAGTGGATATGTAGAATGGGAAGAAAATGCCTTCCCCGGAATGTTAGCTAATGTCATTTCTGGACGTATTGCTAACCGTTTAAATTTAGGAGGGATGAATTGCGTAGTAGATGCAGCTTGTGCGAGTTCATTAGGTGCATTAAGGATGGCTATTAGCGAATTAACAGAACATCGCGCCGACATGATGATAACTGGCGGTGTGGATACTGATAATTCTATTTTCGCCTATATGTGCTTTAGCAAAACCCCCGCTGTTTCCCCTGGGGATAAGGTGAAGCCTTTTGATGCTGACGCTGATGGAATGATGTTAGGTGAAGGCGTGGGGATGCTGATAATCAAGCGTTTAGAAGATGCTCAACGAGATGGCGATCGCATTTATGCAGTTATTAAAGGTGTTGGCAGTTCTAGCGATGGTAAGTATAAAAGTATCTATGCACCTCGTCCCGAAGGACAAATAAATGCTTTACGTCGTGCATATATAGAAGCAGAAATATCGCCTACAAGTATAGGTCTGATTGAAGCTCATGGTACAGGAACGATGGTAGGAGACCCTACAGAATTTAGCTCAATTACCACCATTTTTAGTGAAAATAACCCCAAAAAACAGCATATCGCTTTAGGAACTGTTAAATCACAAATTGGACATACTAAAGCTGCCGCTGGTGCAGCTAGTCTAATCAAAACGGCTTTGGCGTTACATCATAAAGTTTTACCACCGACAATTAATATCAGTAAGCCTCATCCTAAACTTAACATTGAAAACTCACCATTCTATTTAAATACGGAGACTAGACCTTGGGTAAGTCATCCTACCCAACCGAGAAGGGCCGGAGTCAGTGCCTTTGGATTTGGTGGTACAAATTATCACGTTGTTTTAGAAGAATATGAACATGAACATCATCACCCGTACCGTTTACACCATACTCCACAATCCCTGCTACTATTTGCCCCCACCGCTTCAGCCTTGTTATCTCGTTGTCAGCAAATCCACCAAAAACTACAGGATGATAGTAAAGAAAAATACTATCAACAATTAGTTACTGATTCTCAGATTGGCAAGATTCCTCTTAATTACGCCAGAATTGGCTTTGTAGCCAATGATTTAGCCCAAGGTCAGGAATTACTGGAAATTGCGATTGCAGGGCTAAAACAGAAGCCTGAAGCCCAATCATGGGAACATCCTCAAGGGATTTACTACCGTCAAACGGGGATAGATATGACGGGTAAAGTGGTGGCTTTGTTTTCTGGACAAGGTTCACAATACTTAGAAATGGGGCGGGAGTTGGTAATGAATTTTCCTTGTTTGCGGCAAACATATACGCATATAGATAGTCTGTTGTGTGAAGATGGTTTACAACCTTTATCAACAGTAGTATTTCCACCACCAGTTATTGATAAAGCACAAAAGCAAATCCAGTTAGAAACATTGCATAAAACTGAATATGCACAACCGGCAATTGGTGTGTTTAGTGCGGGATTATATAAAATATTGCAACAAGCTGGATTTAAACCTGATTTTGTTGCCGGTCATAGTTTCGGTGAATTAACAGCTTTGTGGGTTGCGGGAGTATTAAGTGAAGAGGATTATTTGTTCTTAGCAAAAGCTAGAGGACAAGCTATGGCTGCACCTGGAAATCCTAATTTTGATGCGGGAGGAATGTTAGCTGTTAAAGGAGATATTAGTCAAATAACGGAAGTAATTAAAAACTTCCCTCAAGTAGTTATTGCTAATAGAAATTCTCAGAAACAAGTAGTATTAGCTGGGAAGAAAAATGAAATTAATCAAGTACAAGAAATTCTCAAAAATCAAGGATTTTCTACTTTTTTATTAGGAGTTTCCGCAGGATTTCATACACCATTAGTATCCCATGCTCAAAAACCTTTTGCCCAAGCTGTTGAAAAAGTAAATTTCAACGAACCTCAAATTCCCGTTTATACAAATATCACGGGTGAATGTTATCCCCAAGAACCCCACTCTATCCAAAAGATTCTCAAGGAACAATTGTTAAATCAGGTATTATTTCAGCAGGAAATTGAAAATATTTATGCTGCTGGTGGTTATTGTTTTGTAGAATTTGGTCCCAAAAATGTCCTGACTAATTTAGTGAAGGAGATTTTGAGTGATAAACCCCACATAGCGATAGCTGTAAATGCAAATCATACTCAAGATAGCGATAAAATTCTCCGACAAGCTATAGTTCAATTGCAAGTAGCTGGATTATATTTGCAAAACATAGACCCTTACCAAGTCTCAAGTAAAATTACCGAAGTTTCTCAACAGAAAGTTTTGAATGTGAGATTAAATAGTACAAATATTACCGAAAAAACTCAAAAAGCCTTTGCAAAAGCCTTAGAAAATGGTTCTCAGATCAGCTTTGTATCACCTCAACCAACAGTTAACGAAAAGCCTGTAACTTCATTTAATGAAAAATTAGAAGAAGCAGAAATTCAGCCTCAAAATTATGAAAAAGTTATTGATATCTTAGAAAATTTCATCACAGAATTTAGTCAACAACAACGGGATATTATTCACATTCATGAACAGTCATTGCACAGCCAAACAGAATACACAAAAACCTTTTCTCAATTAATGCAACAACAGTATTCATTATTAGAAAATAGTGAAACTACAGAACATCAAGCTAAAATTCTAGAATTAATAATTTCCAGTTCTGAACGTAACATGATGCGATTTCATGATCATCAAGGTGATACTCTGCGTATTCATGAAAAATACCTCAAATATCAACAGGAATATACCCAAAACTATTTTCAACTTCTCCAAGAACATTTTCATTTACTAACCTCAGAAAAAGCAGCTATTAATCATGTAAATCCCCCTCAAATACTCAGCGACTCCGCGCCTATGGGTGAGGAAAAAATCATCCCATTCATCAAAAACACAGAAAAAACTCTTACCGTAGTTCCCGAAATTCCAATTAACATAGATAAAGCCACCCTGAGTCAAAACCTATTAAATATAGTCAGTGAAAAAACAGGTTATCCGCTAGAAATGTTAGAACTGTCAATGGATATAGAAGCAGATTTGGGAATTGATTCCATCAAAAAAGTAGAAATTTTAGGAAGTTTATTAGAACTATATCCCGACTTACCTAAACCCAACCCTGAAGAAATTGGAGAATTGAGAAATTTGGGCGAAATTGCTAGTTATATGCAGCAGCAAGCCCAGAAAATTACTAAGTTATTAACTGAAGAAATAGTAGAGATAACAAAAACCACACCTCAGCCAAATATCCGTCGTAGTATTGCAAAACTACAACAACTTCCCGCACCTGACAGTTTAGAATTTTCTCTTGCTGATAACCATATTGCATTAATAACTGATAATGGTTCTTTTATTACCGAGAGATTAGCAAAAAGTTTGACAGATAAAGGCTGGAAAACAGTGATTTTAAGTTTTCCTGCTATCAAATCAAATGTTAATCAAGGAATCAATAGAGTAGTTTTAAATGATTGGAATGAAGACACTTTACAACAACAGTTAAAACAAATTCATGATAATTATGGTACTGTAGCTGCATTTATTCACCTTCACCCGTTAACACCATTAGACATAGAGAAATCTATTCTTCGCCACGTTTTTTTAATCGCTAAATATCTCAAAGAACCACTAAATGAAGCCGCAAAATTAGGACGCAGTTGTTTTATTAACGTGGCGCATTTAGACGGTGAATTTGGATTAGGAGAAACCAATAAATTTAGTGCTATTCCGGGAGGATTATTTGGACTTACTAAGAGTCTTAATCAAGAATGGGAAAATGTATTTTGTCGTTCTATTGACCTAAATCCAGAGTTAGATTTAGAAACATCTGTTAAACATATTCTCGCCGAAATTCATGATTCAAATTTGTTAATTCAAGAAGTAGGCTATAGCAGCAAAGGTAGAGTTAACTTAATTGCAGATTTCACCCCATTAGTAACCACCAGTTCTCCTAAAGAAATTACCAAAGATCAAGTATTTTTAGTAAGTGGTGGTGCAAAAGGAATCACAGCCCAATGTGTAATTAAAATTGCTCAAAAATATCAATGTAAATTTATTCTTTTGGGGCGTTCCAGCACAGAACCTGAACCAGTTTGGGCAGAAAATTGTGAAAATGAAGCGGAATTAAAACAGCGAATTTTAGAAAATTTCCAAGCCCAAGGAGAAAAGCCCACACCAAGAATGGTACAAAAAAAGTATCAACTTATTTCCTCACAGCGAGAAATTCAAAATACTCTCAAAGCTATTCAAAAAGCAGGAGGACAAGCGGAATATCTGAGTGTAGATATTACCGATAAAGTATTATTAGAATCAAAATTGGCAGATGTAATTGAACGTTTTGGGACGATAACTGGTATTATTCATGGTGCAGGAAACTTAGCTGATAAACGCATTGAAAAGAAATCAATTCAGGATTTTGAAAATGTTTATGCAGCTAAAATTCAAGGTTTAGAAAATCTTTTAAGATGTGTACCAGCAAGTCAATTACAATATTTAGTTTTGTTCTCTTCCGTAGTCGGATTTTATGGCAACGTGGGACAATCAGATTATGCCATAGCCAATGAAATACTCAACAAATCTGCCCATTTAATTAAACATAATTACCCTAATTGTCACGTCATGGCTATCAACTGGGGACCTTGGGAAAGTGGTATGGTATCACCAGAATTAAAAAAGGCTTTTGCGGAAAGAGAAATTGAGGTAATTCCCATAGAAACAGGAACACAAATATTAATTGACGAATTAACGAACCCTGATCAAAATACAGTTCAATTAGTGATTGGTAGTCCTTTATTTTATGTTCCGTTGACCTTATCTAATGATTTAAAAACCTATCGCATTAAACGCCAATTAACATTAGCGGAAAACCCATTTTTACAGGATCATATTATCGCTGGTTTTCCTGTACTTCCTGCTACCTGTGGTTTGTCATGGATGACAAATGCTTGTGAACAAATATATCCCGGTTTTACAGCTTTTATTGCTTCAGATTTCAAAGTTTTAAAGGGCATAGTTTTTGATGAAACTTTAGCAAATGAATATGTTTTAGAAATTCAAGAACTTGCGAAACATGAAAATCAACAAATAGAACTTGCTGCTAAAATTAGTAGTCAAACGCCAGATAAAAAAATCCGTTATCATTTTAGCACGAATTTAATTCTCAAACGAGAAATTCCTCCAGTTCCAAATTATGAAAACCTCAACTTTAATCAGGATCAAAATCTACTCAAAAATCATCAAGAATTGTATCAAGTAAATACTTCTAGCTTATTTCATGGAGTCACTTTTCAAGGTGTAAAATCAGTTTTAAATACTAGTCTTAGTCAGATAACAATTGAATGCTTTTTATCAGAACCAAGGGTAAAAGAACAAGGACAATTTCTAGTTCAAACATTTAATCCCTATATAGCAGATGTCCAGATTCATTCTCTCTGGATTTGGACTCAACATTTTCATCAAGTTGGCTGTTTACCATCAGAAATTAACAACTTTGAACAATTTGCAAAAGTGCCTTTTGGTGAAACATTTTATGTTACTTGTGAGGTGAAATCAAAAACAGAATCTTCGGTAATTACAGATGTGATCACCTATAATCGTCAAGGACAAATTTATAATCGCATGATTGGTGCAAAAGGAACAATTTTACCTAGACAAATAGCAAAATATTAGATACTTTTCACGCAGAGAATTAAATTCTAAAATCTGGAGTAATGATCATGGAATTAATTGTACAAAATCCTAAGTTAGCAATTGTCGGTATGGATTGTTTTGTTAGTAATTCATCAACATTAAATAAATTTGAAAGACTGATTTATGAAACTAAGCAAGATGCAGTTACATCTTCAGATGATCAGCAAAGTCCATTAAGTCGAGAAGTGATCAATTCTGCTCTTAAAAATGCTCAAATTAAACCGGAAACAAAAATAGGCTTAATTATTATTTCTCCTTTAGAAAATTCGGACACCTTAGCTAGTTATATTTCGGCGGAATTAGCATTTTTATCCGCAGAAAAATCGCTTTTATCAGCTTTAAATATGAGTCAACAATTATTAAGTAATCAACAAGTTGAAGCTGTTTTAATTGTCGGAATAGATAGAAATCACCCAAGGGAAGTTAATGGAGGTGTATATACTTTTAGTTATGATGAAAATGCCAAAGATATAATTAAAACAGCAGGTGTAGCCGCAGTTGTATTTCAATTACATGAAACAGCTAAACAACAAAATCATCGTATCTATGCAGTTATTGATGGTTTGAGTGTAGTGAAACATTCTCCAAATCACCCAGAAATTGTTACTCAAGTTTGTCAGGAAGCGTTTCAAATAGCAGATATTAAAGCCGCAGATATTGGTTATTTAGAAGTTGTTGCTAGTGGGATTTCTAACGCAGATACAGCAGAAATTCAAGGTTTAATATCAGCTTATCAGACAGGAAAAGAAAATCTCAGTTGTGCTATGGGTAGCGTTAAAGCAAATATTGGCAATACACAAGCCACTGCTGGTATATTTAGTCTGATCAAAACTGCGCTTTGTCTATATCATCGTTATATTCCTGGTGTTCCCCACTGGTCAAATCCTAAACAGCCAGAAATTTGGCAGGGAAGCCCTTTTTATGTAGCAGTAGAATCAAAACCTTGGTTTTTAGAATCTGATACGACTAAAAGAATAGCTGCGGTAAATATTACGGAAGAAGATAATCAAGATAATACTTATGGACATTTAATTTTGTCAGAAGAAATCAGCCAGATAGAACGTAATAGTAAATATTTGGAACAAATGCCTTATTATTTATTTACTATTGCCGGAGATGATCCTGCTTCTTTATTAACACAAATTACCGCACTTCAAGAAAATATTACAGGTATTTCTTGCCTATCTCAACTGGCTAGTAATTATTTCCAAAAATATCAGCGATATCAAAAATCAACCTATGCTTTAGCAATTCTATCACGACATCCAGAGGAATTAAAACGAGAAATTGAAAGGGCAATTCAGGGAGTAAATATTGCTTTCAATACTGGTAAAGATTGGCAAACTCCCCTTGGTAGTTATTTTACAATTAATCCCCAAGGAAAAAAAGGTCATGTTGCCTTTGTTTATCCTGGTTCTTTTACCTCTTATATAGGAATAGGCAGAAATATTTTCCGTCTTTTTCCCCAATTACATAATGATATTGTCATTAAAAATGTTTATAATCGAGTCGCTAACATTGAAAAAATTATCTATCCTCGTAGCATTAATAAACTATCAAAAAGACAACTAGAAACTATAGAACAAACATTAATAAATGATCCAGTTTCTATGCTGGAATCAGAAGTTGGTTTCGCTGGATTAATGACAGCAATTTTGAAAAAATATTTCCAGATTCAATCACCTTATGCTTTCGGATATAGCCTTGGTGAAACCAGTATGATGTTAGCCCAAGGTATCTGGACCAGCTTTAAAAGTACCAGTGATTATTTGCACTCATCACCTTTATTTAAAACCCGGCTATCAGGTCCTAAAAATGCAGTTCGTCAACATTGGGGATTACCTTTAATTGATGAAAATAAAGGCGAAGAATTGTGGAGTAGCTACATTTTGATCTGTGCATATTCCCAAGTACAAGAAGCTTTAAAAAATGAGCAACGAGTTTATATACCTTTAATTAATACACCAGAAGAAGTAGTTATTGCCGGTGAAACTCAGGCTTGTCGAAGAGTGATTGAAACTTTAAAATGTGACGCTTTTCCTACATCAATTAATCATGTAATTCATTGTGAACCAATGCAATCTGAATATGATGAATTAGTTAAAGTTAATACCCTACCAACTCAAACAGATTCAAACACAATTTTCTATTCTGCTGCTGAATATTCACCCATAAAAATTGATAGTCATTTAATTGGTAAAAATATCGCCAAAACCCTCTGCCAACAACTTGATTTTCCTCGCTTAGTTAATCATGTTTATAATGATCATATCAGAATCTTTATTGAAGTCGGTGTTGGTAGTAACTGTAGCCGTTGGATTAGCGAAATTCTCAAACATCAAGAACATCTAACTGTATCTCTAAATAAAAGAGGTGCAGATGATCACACCTCTATTATTAAAGCATTAGCTAAACTATTTAGTCATCGAGTTGAGTTAGACTTATCACCTTTATATTCCTTACCCAATATCAAATTTGAACAAGAAATTGCTTACAAAAATCAATCATCTTTGCCAGATACTTCCTTATTTAATTATGAACGCACTATTAAATCTCTTCTTAATTATCAAAGTTTGAATGATAATAATCTGCGTTTAGCTAAAGCACACAGCTTTTTATTACAGTCTCGACAAACATCACTTCAAGAACTTAGCCTATTTCTCCAACAGCAATTAGATTTGTACAAAAAAATGGTCATACAAACAAGAAAAGAAAAATAAAAATATAGATTTTTTTAATTTGAAATAGGACTCTAATATCAATTAGATTTTAGGCTGCACAGAATTATAAAATCCATTAATTTATCCGCGTTTATCTGCGTTCATCTGTGTTTTTAAAACCTAATATTCAAGTTAATCAAAATTATGTTGAACAAATATCATCAAAAACTCAAATTTTCCCCTTCAATGAACAACAATTATCAAAGATGGCAAGGAGATTTAAATACTGTATCTTTCGATGCAGAAAATATTAAAAACAAACTGATGAATTTAGATTATCCTTGTTATATTCTCAATAAAGAAGGACAAATTGGTATTAGTAATGTAGGAAGTTTATCCTATAGTGCTAATGGTAAAACTAAGCAATTAGAAATGCTTTTAACTGTTCCTGCTATCGGACTTCATCAATTAGGTGATCCAAGCTTTCTAGAGTTTTATGGCGTAAAATACGCATATATGACTGGTGCAATGGCTCAGGGTATTGCATCAGAAGAAATGGTAATTGCTTTGGGAAAAGCTAACATTTTAAGTTCCTTTGGTGCAGGAGGTTTATCTCCTAATCGTGTAGAAACAGCAATTCATAAAATTAAACAAGTTTTACATAACAAATCCTATGCTTTTAACTTACTTCATAGTCCCAGTGAACCTGCTATCGAAGGTCGTTTAATTGATTTGTATTTACAGCATCAAATCAGAATAATTGAAGCCTCTGCATTCTTAGATTTGAGTGATAATATAGTTTACTATCGGTCTGTTGGACTGAGTTTAAATTCAGCTAATCAAATTGAAATCAACAATAAAATTATCGCCAAAATTTCCCGTCGAGAAGTTGCTACTAAGTTCCTGCAACCTGCACCTACAAAAGTTCTGAAACAATTAGTTGAACAAGGATTAATTAGCGAATTACAAGCTAATCTGGCAGCTAAAATTCCTATGGCTGATGATATTACTGTAGAAGCAGATTCAGGAGGACATACAGATAATCGTCCTTTGATTTGTTTATTACCTTCTATCTTAGAATTAAGAGATGAAATTCAGCGTCAATATAATTATGAAAAACCCGTAAGAATTGGTGTAGCTGGTGGTATTTCCACACCCCAATCAGCATTAGCAGCTTTAATGATGGGTGCTGCTTATATTGTCACCGGTTCTATTAATCAATCATGTATTGAAGCTGGTACTTCTGAATATACAAAAAAGTTATTAGCTGAAGCAGAAATGACCGATGTAATGATGGCTCCAGCGGCTGATATGTTTGAAATGGGAGTAAAATTACAAGTTCTTAAAAAAGGAACTTTCTTTCCCCTCCGCGCTCAAAAACTATGGGAATTATACAAAAACTATAATTCAATTGCAGAAATTCCCTCAGATGAAATAGAAAAATTAGAAAAACAAATTCTGCGAAAAACAATTTCCGAAATTTGGCAAGAAACATCTACTTATTTATCTCAACATCACCCGGAAAAATTAAGCAAAGCAGCTAATAATCCTAAAGTAAAAATGGCATTAATATTTCGCTGGTATTTAGGACTATCTTCTCGGTGGTCTAATACTGGAGAAAAAGGTCGAGAAATTGACTATCAGATTTGGTGTGGACCAGCAATGGGAAGTTTTAATAATTGGGTGCGTGGTTCTTATTTAGCAGATATTAATAATCGTCAAGTAGTTGATATAGCCGATCAAATTATGACGGGTGCTGCTTATTTATATCGCATTCAAAATTTGAAAATTCAAGGTTTACAAATACCAGAAGAATTTAGTCAATATCATCCAGTATCTAACTTAAATAAACAACCAAGTTTGTAGTTAGCTCTTTAGTGCTATAAATGAGGGATAAATCCCTCACTACCAACTACAAGGTGATAAATATGGCTATAAATAGAAAATTGGGACAGCTAGAACAAACAATGGAAATCCTGAATCAACGAGCTAAAACATGGAACTTAGTTACTATTAGTCGTATTCAGGGAAATATTCAAGCAACAGTTCTTAGACAGTCTTTAGATATTATTCAATATCGTCATCCTGTCCTTAATTCTCACATAATTAATTCTGAAAATTCCTACTATTTTCAGTCCGCAGTTACAGGAAAACTTCCTTTAAGACTTGTTAATATTGTAGAAATTCAGGAATGGGAAGCAGTCGTTAATGCAGAAATGAATCAAGTAATTGATAGTAGTAAATATCTGCTAAGAGTTGTACTTGTAAAAGTATTAAATCAGCCAAATATGAATTATCTGATTACAACTACACATCATGCTATTACCGACGGGTTATCAAGCATCCAACTTCACTCAGAAATTTTAACCTATTGTCAAGAAATCACTGAAGGTCAATCTATTCCAGTAGTTAATACTTTAGAACATATTCCACCCATTGAAAAACTATTACCTGCATGGACAAATAGTTTTAAAAACAAACTATCTAGAATTGCTTTATTATTAAATATCGCACTTCAAAAATACTTGAATCCTCCAAAAACATTAAAAGTACAAAACTATGTTCCCATTTCTCAGCGTGCTTGTCAAATCATTCATAGACAACTTAGCGAAGAATCAAGCCAAAAGTTTATTCAAAAATGCAGACAAGAAAATACTACAGTACAAAGTGCTTTATGTGCGATACTAATGTTAACAGTATCCAAACAAATTACTAAAAGCTATGAAGATCATATTAAAGTTAGTTGTTTATCATATATTGATTTGAGACAAAGGTTAAAACCTAGAATTAATGCAGAAAATATGACAGTTTTAGCAACATCTTTGATGGGATTTTATAGAATTAAGAATAATATATCTATTTGGGAATTAGCACGGAAAATCAAAAATGATTTAAATAAAAAAATAAATCAAGGAGAGATATTTAACATGATATTTCTCGCTAAACACCTGATAAATTTTTCTTTGCTCTTCCCCAATCAAGTATCTGCTACAATCTCAGTTTCTAATGTTGGTAAAGTCAATATTCCCCGTGTTTATGGTGAATTAGAACTAGAGGAAATCAGTTTTGTTGGTTCTCATGCTTTATATGCAGGAATGTTTATTGTTCATGCTGCTACTTTTCAGGAAAAAATGACCTTAAATTTTGTGTTTTCTCAACCTGCAATTAATCGTCAAACTATGGAAAAAATTGTAGATGATTGTATATCAGATATGATGAAAATCTCCTCTGATTTGTCAATAATAGGAGGTGCATAAATGAATAATAAAATGAATAATAATTTATCCACTTATCTATTTAAAAACCAAGATAACACAGCTAAAATCCAAGCTTGGTTAGTTTCCGAAATTTCCTCTTTATTGGCAGTTAACCCAGAAGAAATAGATATTCGTCAACCTTTAGATAGTTACGGCTTAGACTCAGCACAAACTATAATTATCGCTAGTAAGGTCGAAAAGTTTTTGGGATGCAAATTATCTCTTATTCACCTTTGGTATTATCCCACCATTCAAGAACTTTCCATTAGACTATCTGAAGAATTAGAAAATTTACAGTCAGAAATTATCCAGATATAACCTCTACATATTCTGTTTAATTACTGACAATCTAGTTTTTCCTCCTTGATTATTGGGACACTTCGCTAGATTAGGAAAATCCTATCAGCCAGGTGTCCTCTTTCCTAAATTGTTGTTTTTAAATACGAGAAATTTTGTTATGAATGCAGCAGAAATTTTAGCCAAACTCACTCAAAAAGGTGTATTATTTTGGGCAGAAAATAGCAAACTTAATATTCGTTCTCCCCAAGGTGTAATTACTCCAGAAATACAATTAGAAATAGCTAGATATAAAGCAGATATTTTAGCATTAATTCAGGAAATGAATGTTACAGATAACTATACTAATCAAAGTTTAATTCAGGGAATTAGTTTACCAACTATTGGTAAGTTAATTGGTGGTTTTTCTGGAGAATCACCTATTGGATACCAACCTCCAATTATTAATCCTAAATTCATGGCTGAAAACTTGAAGGTTACTTTTAGACCTTTGCCCGATTATTATCAAAATAAAGCTATTATTAGATTTCGTCAAGAATTAATTTTCTACTTGCAAAGGCATGGTGTGACAGTAATTCCCTGGAAAGAAGCCACAATGGAATTACGACATACTATTAAAATACCTATTATTAACTGGAATCAATCTTTAAAAATGCAGGTAGTTAGAGCAGATATTAATGCTATTGTGGACGTGGAAAGACCAAATTCATGGTTAAGAAAATTAGGCATAATTATCGCTGAAAGTTGGTATAAATTATCTTATAGATGGCTAAAAGAAAAACAACAAATGTCTGTTGTACAAATCGCTAAATTGAGTAGTTGGGCTGAAGATCACGCAGCTAAATATGTGGAAGATCCTACAAATACACAAGTGGTAATCTTGACTGATATAAATGATAAATTTATTAACCCAACTACACCTTATACAGAAAAAATCCCCATGGGGATAAATACACTAGTGAAAACTTTTTCAGAAATTGTAATTGGTATATCCCATGAAAAATTTTCTATTTTGAATATGAATCTCTCAGATTCTAACTTTGATCAGGATGAAGTTGAAGATTTTGCCTTAAAATCGCTTATTCCTAAAATATTTGTCCCTATTACTCCTCTATTAATTAACCGTTTTCAACTAGGAGAATATAATCCTCATTTATCAGATTATGCTCATAAATTGGTGAAAATGGGTGAAGAATTAGCATCTACAGGTTTGTTTCCAGCGGGGTTTAAATTAGACAAAGTTATTAAAAGAAAATCCCATAGAGATATTGTCAATCTTATCGTTAATGGCAGAACAGGAGTATCTTACGGTTTTGTAGCTTATGCTGAACCTCCTCATTATGTAGGTGAACCAGAAATCACTATTGACGCATGGGAAAATCTATTACCTGTACCCGGATTTAGTAGTTATGAACTTCGTCAAAATCAACAAGGTAGACGTTATCTAAAACTAAATATCAACGCAAAAAATAGATTTAAACAAATACCTGATATTTGGCTAGTTAGTTCTCGGTCTGGCGCAA
>Ga0208222_1000163_pt1 | contig 17828 bp, 17 predicted proteins | sample LakMenEpi13Sep09_FD_150694 | JGI IMG/M metagenome (GOLD analysis project Ga0208222, IMG submission 150694) | Freshwater microbial communities from Lake Mendota, WI - 13SEP2009 deep hole epilimnion (SPAdes) | ecosystem: Environmental > Aquatic > Freshwater > Lentic | place: Lake Mendota, Madison...
CAGTCCAAATAAGAGTGGCTAAATAAGGATTGTCAATAAATGGATTTCTGTTACCTTGATAACTAAATATGACATTATTTCTTCGTATTTCGTGCTCAGAAACAGGGTCTTCAGCATTCCATTTTAGAAAAAGATCAGGCATATCAACAGCGAAAGTTGCAAGGCCAGTCCCTACATCTGTTGGTGCGCATTGCGATGGATAACGCAAATACATAAACATAATTACGCGCGCGACGTCACCTCGCCATTCTTCGCCAGGATAATATGAAGTGGATCCCAATGAATAGGAAGCAGGCGTATTGGGGGCATCACCATACATTTTATTTCCTCTTGAACTATTCCTAAAAGCATCGCAGGCTCTCAAATTAAATAAATCTGCACCCGCAAATTCAGTCCCCAAATCAGGTGTTCCTAGCGACCGAGGAAAAATATGCTCTCTATTCCACAAACCTGAACAAGACGATGTATGACAAGTTAAAAACTTATCCCTTGTTCTATCCGTTTGAAAGTTACCGTCAGTATCATCAAAACCATAAACTAATAAAACATTGTTGGATGTTACGTTTACAAGATCAGCTTCTCTGATTGCGGTCCAAGTATCAACGCCTCCGGTAAATGTATAGGGCAAAATCGTGTGATTGGTTGCTACAACCAATTGATGAAGTTCATCTTTTAGATCATTTCCTGTTTTTGTGAAATCAATATTTTGATAATAGGCAGGAATCTGCGCGAAAATTAATACTGGAAAAAATAGAAAAATGGAAAAAACCCGCATAGTTTTGATTTAAAAGACCTAGCAAATGTACAAAACTTTACTATTAATGATTGAAAAATAAATTAAATTAAGATTAATTTTTAAAAAGTTCAAAGGTTTCAATGACAACTTCTTCATTTTTTTTCATTGACAAATAAATTTTTAACTCATTTTGCTTTCTAACGAAAGTAATCCCTTTAAAATAAGCAGCTTCCTTTTCAAGTTTAATGAAGGGAAAAATGGTCCAATCATTTTTGTCTTCCCATGGCGATAAATCTTTATTAAAGTGTTTTATTTTTAGATAGATATTATCCTCCAATTTTTCTAAGACCATATATTCAGTAAAAATAATATTGTTATACATATGAAATCTAAAAACGCCATGCATGGTGTTGTCTATTGCTGGCAACCATAATTCATCGCATTGACCGCCCAGACCAGAACCTTTCCAATGTGCTGCCAACCAATTAAATTGGTTAATATTTACAGCTATATGATCTTCTTTAAGTGTTAAATCAGATAAAACTGTTTGCGATAGCGCCAATTGACATACAAAAAAAATAGCAAGGATGAATTTCATAATAATGATTTTAGATAAAAAAACCCTCTTATTGAGGGTCCGATTATTTATTTTTAAAGGGATTGCTTATAAACTTTAAAATAATTAAAAACTATCCCATAATTTCTTTTACTCTTTTACCAATTTCGGCAGGCGAGTCAACCACATGTATACCACATTCACGCATAATGCGTTTTTTAGCTTCGGCAGTATCATCAGAACCGCCAACAATTGCACCAGCATGGCCCATTGTTCTACCTTTTGGTGCAGTTTCTCCAGCGATAAAACCAACAACTGGTTTTCTATTGCCATCAGCTTTCACCCATTTGGCAGCATCAGCTTCCAATTGACCGCCAATTTCTCCAATCATAATAATACATTTGGTTTCATCGTCATTCATTAAAAGTTGAACCGCTTCTTTAGTCGTGGTTCCAATAATTGGATCGCCACCAATACCAATAGCAGTAGTTATGCCTAAACCTTGCTTAACCACTTGATCAGCAGCTTCATAAGTTAAAGTTCCAGATTTAGAAACGATACCAACGTTTCCTTTTTTGAAAACAAAACCAGGCATAATGCCAACTTTTGCTTCTTCAGGCGTGATAACACCAGGGCAATTTGGTCCTATCAACCGACAATTTTTACCTTTAATGAAATCATTCGCTTTAATCATATCTGCCACAGGAATACCTTCTGTAATTGTTATAATTACTTTAATGCCAGCATCTGCAGCCTCCATAATTGCATCAGCAGCGAAGGCAGGTGGTACAAAAATAATCGTCGTGTCTGCACCAACTTGGTCAACAGCATCTTTTACCGTATTAAAAACTGGTCGATCAAGATGCGTGGAGCCGCCTTTACCAGGCGTAACACCACCAACAACATTTGTTCCATATTCAATCATTTGAGAAGCGTGGAAAGTACCTTCACTACCTGTAAAACCTTGAACAATTATTTTTGAATTTTTATTTACTAATACACTCATTGTGGCATGTTTTTTTAAATGATGTGCAAATTTAAACTAATATTATTAATTCTAAAAATAAATAAAGTTAATTTACAGAAATAAACGCCGATGTCTTGTAAGGATATGAGGTCATTCGATAGTTGATAAATGTATAAGGATATTTCCGTTCTAATTCGTTGGCTAATTTTATTAACACCCTTTCATCAGGTGGTACAGGTACATTTAATTCTTTCAAAGACCAGTAATAGGTACTTATCATTTTTGAATGAGGACAATGCCGTTCGGAATATTTTGAAAACTGATCAATCTCAACAGTATTTCTACTTTTACAAACAATCAACACTTTGTTATCTCCGGTATAAAGTTTAAACGACATATAACTAGGCCAGAGTTTAAACGAATTCAATCCCGGCAACAAAACCAATGATAAAATAATGATGGCGCTTCTTTTCAAAAATAAAAAAGCTTTAAAATCAATAATAGGATGATTTTTTAAAATAAACAAATACCCTATCATTACAAAATTCCATGGTATGACTACATGGTTTATATTAGCCAATAGTGGGCTTAAAAAGACAATAATTAAGCAGTGCATTAACATGGCTAGGGCCACTACATAGCGTCGGAATTTGCTTAAAAACAATAAACTTAAGCCTAACAAAACTTCTATCAATGCTAAAAGCAAACCAGCATAATGTAGCACTGGCGTTTTAACTAATTGAGGCGATATAGTTAAAGTTTTCTTTAAAATTAATTCATCCCAAATATTATATAAATAAGCCCCGTTAAATTTATAAAGTCCACTAAAAAAGTACGTGCAACCTATTAGCAAAAGCAAGGCAGAGAAAAAATATTTAGGCATTTTAAAAAAAATAATGGCAAAAAGCAAAACTAGCATGTATTGATATTGCCATGGTTGCGAACGCAAGTCATCAAGTAAACAAAGAAAAAATTCAAAAAGTAAAACAAAAATGAGATACCATTTCTTTCTTCCAAAAAAAACTAGGCCACTAATTAATAAAAATGAAGTGTAAAAAAAAAGGCTATGAAGCGGAGAAATGATTTCAAAAAAATCAATGGTTGGCACTAAAGGCATCAACCGCTCATTGTGCCATAATTTTAGGCTTAAACTTTTTGAAAAAAGCCAGCCAATTGCACTGAAAATTAAAACTAATTGAATTTGATTTATTAATTTAAACCTTAATAAGTAAGATTTTAAATAAATCATTTCATTAAAGTGTATTTTTTTTGACGTTCTCAATCAGCTCAGGAAGATTTCTAATGAAAGCCAATTCTTTAAGTTTTACTCTTGCCTCCTCTGCAGGTGAGCCAAAGTAAGTTTTGCCACCTTCAATTGATTTGGATATGCCTGATTGGCCTTGAATGACCGCTTTTGCACCAATGGTAATAGCTGAATTTGTGCCGACTTGTCCCCAAATGGTCACTTCATCTTCTACGATTACGCAACCTGCTATGCCAACTTGTGCTGCAATTAGACATTTTTTACCAATGATAGTATCATGACCTACGTGCACTTGGTTATCAATCTTTGTGCCCTGACCAATAGTTGTTGAAGCGGTTACACCTTTGTCTATCGTGCAAGAAGCGCCAATGGTTACGTCATCCTCTACTAAAACATTCCCACAGGAAATTAAGGGATCAAATCCTTCTGGTCTCTTTTTATAATAAAAGGCATCTGCACCTAAAACACTATTTGCGTGAATGACTACGTTATTGCCGATGACCGTATGATCATAAATCGTAACATTAGGATGAATCACACAATTGTTCCCTATTTTCACATGATGACCTATAAAAACTTGCGGTTGAATAACTGTATTTAGTCCAATAATTGCTGAATCAGCTATGGCAGCATTTGCGGGTTGAAAAGGTCTAAAATGTTTAATCAGTCTATTAAAATCTCTGAATGGATCATCAGAAATAAGTAAAGCTTTTCCAAAAGGGCAATCAACTTTTTTGTTTATTAAAACGATTGTTGCTTTAGACTGCAAGGCTTTATCATAATACTTAGGATGATCAACAAAAACAATGTCTCCTGCTTCGACCACATGAATTTCATTGAGACCAAGAACTTCAAAGTTCTTATCCCCAACAAATTCACAATTTAAAATTTGTGCAATGTCTTCTAATCTATAACTATTTTGGAATTTCAAAACGATTTCTTATTTATTGATTCTTTCAATATAAGCCCAAGTTGCTGTATCAATTTTAATTTTATCACCTTCATTAATAAATAATGGCACATTAACCTGCGCACCAGTTTCAACGGTTGCTGGTTTGGTTGCATTTGTAGCGGTATTACCTTTAACTCCTGGCTCAGCATAGGTTACTTCAAGCACAACAGAAGCTGGCATATCAACTGCAAGCGGTAAATCTGTTTCAGTATTTATTTGAACCATTACATGCTCACCTTCTTTCAACAATTCAGGCGAATCGAGTACATCTTTGTTTATCGTAATTTGTTCGTAAGATTCAGTATTCATAAAGTTGTAATCCTGTCCTTCAGCATAGAGAAATTGAAAAGTATGTGTTTCAACGCGAACCGTTTCAATTTTATGTCCCGCAGAAAAAGTATTTTCTAATACTTTGCCATTGGTTAATGATTTTAATTTTGTTCGAACAAATGCTGGACCTTTGCCTGGTTTAACGTGCAAGAATTCAATTATTTTATAAATATCATGATTGTGTTTGATACAGAGTCCGTTGCGGATATCAGAAGTATTTGCCATTTTATTGTTTATTGTGTGATTGTATAATGTATTATTGTATAATTTAATAGAATGTTTAAAGTAAGTTAAATCCTTTGAAGTTATAGAGGTTTAAAAAAAATTAACCAAAATTACTTCCGGAAAAACCTTTCATGATGCCACGAGACGAGTTTCTAATAAATTGAATAATTTCATCACGTTCGGGCGTCGCAAGCATATCGGCTTCAATAATTTCAAGGGCTTGTGATGTATTATAGTTCTTTTGATATAAAATACGATATAAAGATTGTATTTCGTTAATTTTTTCTGAAGAAAACCCTCTTCTTCGTAAACCGATGGAATTAATACCAACATATGACAATGGTTCTTTTGCCGCTTTAGTAAAAGGTGGCACATCTTTTCTAACCAAAGCACCACCAGAAATCATAGCATGATCACCAATATGAATAAACTGATGAACAGCAGCTAAACCTCCTACTATAGCAAAGTTACCAATTTCTACATGTCCAGCTAATGCTACGCCATTCACAATAATTACATTATCACCCAAATGACAATCATGCGCAATATGTGCCGTAGCCATAATCAAGCAATTTTTACCTATTTTGGTAACGCCAGAGGCATTTGTACCTCTATTAATGGTAACACATTCTCTTATGGTTGAATTGTCTCCAATTACAGCTAAGGAATCTTCACCACCAAATTTTAAATCTTGTGGTATGGCAGAAATTACTGCACCAGGAAATATATTGCAATTTTTTCCTATTCTTGCGCCTTCCATAATGGTCACATTAGAACCTATCCATGAGCCTTCACCAATTACAACATTGTTATGAATGGTTGTAAATGGTTCAATAACTACATTTTTAGCAATTTTTGCGCCGGGATGAACGTAGGCTAATGGTTGATTCATACTTAACTTCTTTTAACGATTTGAGCCATCAATTCGGCTTCTGAAACTAATTTTCCATTAGCATAAGCGTAAGCTTGCATATGACATATTCCTCTGCGAATAGGTGAAATTAAATCTAGCTTAAAAACCAAAGTATCACCAGGAACTACCGGATGTTTGAATTTAACATTATCAATTTTCATGAAAAAAGTTAAATAATTCTCGGGATCTGGAACTGTACTTAGAACTAAAATTCCACCGGCTTGTGCCATAGCCTCTACTTGCAAAACACCAGGCATAACCGGAGCTCCAGGAAAATGACCTACAAAAAATGGTTCATTCATGGTTACATTTTTAACCCCAACCACATGCTTGTCTGATAATTCTAATATCTTATCAACCAACAAAAAAGGTGGACGATGAGGTAGCTTGGCCATAATTTCATTAATATCCATTAAAGGTTTGGCATGAAGATCATAGGTTGGCACAGCGTTTCTTTCGTCATTTTTTATAATTTTCGACATTTTTTTTGCAAACTGTGTATTCACAAAATGCCCTGGCTTGTTCGCGATGACCTTGCCTTGAATACGTCGGCCAATCAACGCTAAATCCCCAACAACATCTAGCAATTTGTGACGTGCAGCTTCATTTGGATAATGCAGGGTCAAATTATCTAAAATACCATTGGCCTTTACTTCTATTTTATCTTTTTTAAATGCACTCTTGAGATTTTTCATAGTCGATTCAGAAATTTCTTTATCAACGTAGACGATGGCATTATTCAAATCACCACCTTTAATCAAACCACTATCAAGCAACATTTCTATTTCATGTAAAAAGCTGAATGTTCTCGCATTGGCTATTTCAGACTTAAAATCCTTTAAATCATACATATTGGCATTTTGTGTACCTAAAACTTTGGTTCCAAAATCAACCATAGTTGTTACACAATAATGATCATTGGGAATAATGGTTATTTCACTACCTGTTTTTTCATCAGTGTAAGAAATAACATCTTTTACCACATAAATTTTCCGATCGGCTTCTTGATCAACTACACCAGCTTTTTCAATGGCTTCAACAAAAAATTTGGAGGAACCATCCATTATAGGTGGTTCAGAAGCGTTTAATTCAATAACTATATTGTCTAAGTCGCAACCCATACAAGCTGCAAGCACGTGCTCACAAGTGTTAATTTGAACGGTATTCTTTTCAAGATTTGTACCTCTTTGCGTATTGACAACATAGTTAGCATCGGCTTCGATAACTGGGCATCCTTCCAGATCTGTCCGAACAAAACTAAAACCAGAATTAATATTTGCCGGTTTCATTGTCATGACAACTTCTAAACCGGTATGCAATCCTACACCAGAAATGGTAATTTCCTTTTGTAAAGTTTTTTGCTTAATAGTCATTATAGTCTTTTTTTGATATTTTCTATATCGCTTGCTAATTTAGGTAAATTCTTAAAATATATAAATGATTTGCTAAAATCCGAATAATTAAAAGCCGGAGAACCTTGAACAACTTCTCCATCTTTCAAACTTTTTCCTATACCAGATTGCGCTTGTATTTTTACATTATTACCAATGGTAATATGACCAACGATACCAACTTGCCCGCCAATCAAACAATTTTTACCAATTTTGGTTGAGCCAGCAATTCCAGTTTGCGAAGCTATCACTGTATTTTCACCAATTTCAACATTATGAGCTACTTGAATTTGATTATCTAACTTGACCCCTTTTCTTATAATCGTAGACCCTAGTGTTGCGCGGTCAATGGTCGTACAAGCACCTATTTCTACATGATCTTCTATAATGACGTTACCAATTTGCGGTACTTTATTATATGTGCCATCTTCAGAAGGGGCAAATCCAAAACCATCGGAGCCAATTATTGTTCCGCCATGAATAACACATTGTGTACCAATAACCGTTTCAGAATAAATTCTAACACCAGAAAAAATAATAGTATTATCGCCAATAATCACATTGTCACCAATAGTACAATTAGGATATATCTTCACGTTATGACCTATGTTCACATGTTTTCCAATCGAAGAAAAATGACCTAAATAAAAATCCTGACCATAAGTAGCGTCAGCATGAATAAAAGTATTTTGGTCGATGCCAGATTTCATCAATTTGACCTTATTATAAAATTCTAAAAGTTTAGAAAAAGCTTTATAAGCATCTGCTACTCTTATTAATGTTGCACTAATTTCCTTTTCAGCTATAAAATCATGGTTAACAATAACAATCCCTGCTTGAGATGAATAAATAAAATTAGCATATCTAGGATTTGCCAAAAAAGTTAAGTCTTTTGGCGTGGCTTCTTCTATTTTTGCAATGTTTGAAACCTCAACCTGAGCATTACCCTCAATTTGACCTTCTAAGATACCTGCAATTTGTTCTGCACTAAAATTCATTTGGCAAAAATAGTAAAAAAAAGATATTATATAATATGTATCGACATATTTTACTTTTTGACCAACGAACAAGTACTAAAATTGCCCAAATTAACCATTTTTTTCGTTAATTTTCCTATCTCTTTTGCTGTAGAAATTGTGAAAAACTAAATTCCTTCAAAAAAAGTAAAAAGCGGTTAACCAATGAAATTAATATAGGTTTTTTGTTTTGGAAGTTTATTTTTAATGTATAAAATTTAATGGTTTTACATATTTAGTATATTTGTCCAATAAATCATGAACAATCGAAAGATATTATTGCTTTTTTATTGTTGTTTTTACAAAAGAATTGACCATTGCATTTAGCAATGGTATTAATGATTTTTTAAACTTTAATAGGTTTGATCTGAAATTTAACAGTAGAACGACCCTTCAAATTTTTGATAGATATGGCAATTTATTAAGGAAATTTACTCGAATACTTCTGGTTGGGATGGCACCTATAACAAGGTCATACTGCCATTAGCTGATTATCGGTATTTTGTTAATATACCCTATGGTAATGCATTGAAAGGTCATTTTTCGATGAAAAGGTAATTATCTTTATTGAACACTCACTTTAACATGAAAATAGGACTAGTTACTTGCAAAGAAATTGAAACACTCTTAGAAGCCGATCAAGATTTAATCAAATTATTTGGCTATAAAAACCACGACGCAATGGCTGTTGTTTGGAATGATATGACTGTTGATTGGCCAAGCTTTGATCTATTGATTATTCGCTCGACTTGGGATTATTATTTACACTTTGAGGCTTTTGAAAAATGGTTGATGTTAATAAACAATCTAAACATTACCTTATGTAATACTGTAGAAATTATTTCAGAAAATAGCCATAAATTCTATCTGAAAAATTTGCAGAAAAAAGGTGTTCAAATTATTCCAACCGAATTTTTAGACAAAACTGATCATTTAGATTTATCTTTAATTCATGACAAGGATTGGCAAACAGCCATCATTAAACCTGCCGTTTCTGCTGGCTCCTTTATGACTGAAAAATTTAATAAAAAAGATATACTTTCTACTACTGCAAAATATACTCAAATAGTCAAGACCTGCGATTTATTAGTTCAAAAATTTATGCCAGAAATTGAACTATTTGGTGAAGTTTCATTAATCTTTTTTGGAGGTGTTTTTTCACATGCTGTTAAAAAGATGCCGCACACGGGTGATTTTAGAGTTCAAGTGCAATTTGGTGGACAATATGCGCGATTTTCTCCAAAACCCTCAACTTTGCAAATAGCTGAAAACATTTTAAATACTTATACAGTCACGCCAATTTATGCAAGAATTGACGGCATTGAAACAGCCAGTCAATTTTATTTAATGGAAGTTGAACTCATTGAACCAGATTTATATTTTAATATTGTGCCGGAAGCGAAAGGACGATTTGTGGATTGCGTTTTGGAAAGGTATAGCACTAGAATTTGAAAAAAAGTTCTTGAGAACCAGTCATTATTATTTTTAACTTTTGTGTAAAACTATTCTCTCGCAAAGGCGCAAAGTTTCTTTGCATAGTGACCAGTTGCGTTAGGGATAGTAGTGGCAGCCTTGTGCTGATGAAAGCGAGTTTTTCATAGTTTTTATTGGCGACCTAAGAAGCCGAAAAAAGCTATAGAAAAACCGCTTGAGACAAACAAGCTACAGCGAATAGCCCGCTTGAACGCCCTTTTTGAAATTAGAAGTTAGAAATTAGAAGTTAGAAATTAAAAGCTAGAAATTAGAAGTTAGAAGTTAGAAATTAAAAGTTAGAAATTAAAAGTTAGAAATTAGAATATTGATTTTTGTAATTGTTATTGCCATTGATCTTTACGATTGTAATTGTCATTGCCATTGCCACTGAACTTCTCAAACGAAATCCTCATCATCAAAACCAATTAAATATAAAGTGTCTTTTGCCCTAGTTATGGCCGTGTATAACCAACGGTAATAGGCAATATTTTCACCATCTTGCAGATAGGGTTTTTCAACAAATACTTTAGACCATTGGCCGCCTTGTGCTTTGTGACAAGTGATGGTATAGGCATATTTAACTTGCAATGCGTTATAAAAAGGATTGGACTTTACTTTTCGCAGGCGATCAATATGTCGGGGTAAATCTAAAAAATCTTCATAAACCCCCTCATAAAGTTTTTGCGCTTCTTCATTGGTTAAAGAGGCACTTTCGGAAGTTAAAGTCTGCAATAAAAACATGGTCTCAAAGGGTTGAATATCTGGATAATCAATCATGGTCACTTCTGCTTGAATAAATTCAAAACCGTACAGGTCAATGAATTTTAAAATCTTATTAATTCTTATGATGTCGCCATTGGCTACAAAACTATCATTTTGATTTTCAGTTAACCAATAATAATTGTTTTTAACAACCATCAGCAATTCACCGGGAGAGACTTTGTTTTCTTGGTCTAAAATACGATACCGCAATTGTTGATTATATGAATTGGCGCGTTTGTTGGTTTTTACCACAAAACAGCTTTCATCTGGACTATAATCTTGATAGGCTGACAAAAAAGCCTCTTGAATTTGATCGCCATCTTTTAATCTGATGAGATCCGTAAAACGCTTTAAATCAAATTGAAATTTATCAATCACTTGGTTTTCTATTTTTTGACGAAGAGCGGTTGCATTATATAAAATACCTGAATCTAAAGCTTGACGCATAACCTGCGTTAACTGAGAACTCATGACCTTTAAATGATATTTTCGCGCCATAAAATCTAATGATAAAACCGGGCTTTGCTCAACTTTTACTGGAGGTAACTGCGCTTCATCACCAACAAAAAGCACTTTACAATTTTTACCATGTTGCACATAAGTAATAAAATCATGCAAAAGCGTTCGTTCATTGGCCAAAAAAGAATCTTCTATCATTGAACTTTCATCAACGATAAATAAAGTATTAATGTGTTTGTTTTCTTTTAATTGAAAATATAAGCCTTCTGGAGAATTTGAAGTGTAATATATTTTTCTATGAATGGTACTACTTTCCTTCTTTGCATAATTAGCCATGACTTTAGCCGCTCTGCCGGTTGGTGCTAATAAAATACTTTTAAATTGAAATTGCTCAAGCGTTTTTACAAGGCTGTGAATTAAAGTCGTTTTGCCAGTTCCTGCATAACCCTTTAACAAAAAAACCGTCTTCTTGTCGTCAATTGTCATGAATTTAGAGAATTTTAAAAAAAAATCTGCCTGATTTGAGGTTAATTCAAAAGGGAAGTTTTTATTTAAAAGATTGAAAAACAAGGGTTCGTTGATCATAACAATGGAAATGGAAATTAATTTTCAAAGATATTGATGTTTTTTTTGATAAAAGTTTTTGTACAAAAAAAAAAATTGTAGATTTGCCTATCTAAAATGTAACACTTCATAATTATGATACTTATTTCTGTTTTATTGATTTTAGTTGTTCTGATAATTTTTGCTATTATTAAATTTTTTGATAAGCAAATTAATTCAACATTAAAACCAATTTTAATTATTGCGTCTTGGTTATTAACCTTCGTATTTGGTTATTTAATTTATGACACCATTCAAGAGCCTATTCGTTTTGATGAATTAAAAGACAAGCGATACACGGCAGCTGTAAAAGCGATGATTGATTTGAAAACTGCACAACAAGCTTATAAAAGCAAAAGAGGAAAATTTACAACCAATTTGGATTCTTTAATTAATTTTATCGAAACTGAAAAATTTGTTATCATTGAAAGAAGAGATACCGCGGTTATTGATGCTGCTAAAAACGCTAGATATGGCATTTCAGTTGGTGCAGATGGTGTAGGAGGCTATTTTAAAGACGTTGTAATAACCAAAGAATTAGGCCAGATTTCTGTCAAAGACTCATTGTTTAAAGGTTCTGACAGATACAAAAGACTTGATCAAGCCATTATTCCTGGTATCAAAGATCCAGTTAAAATAGAAATGAAAACGGATGTATTAGAAAAAGGTGAAGGAGAAATAAAATTTAAAGTGCCTGTTTTTGAAGCAAAAATTCACAAAAACAAGTTGTTGGCTGATCAAAATCAACAATTTGTAAAGGACGAATTGAAGTTAAAATCTGTTGAAGGCATAAATGGCGAAGAAATAATTTTAGGTAGCTTAGAAGAAACTAATCTTGTTGGCAACTGGCCAAAAAAATATGGTAGAAACGAATAGTTCCATACTCAATAAAACTTATAAGAAATTGTCCATTCAAGTACATTTGAATGGGCTTTCTTTTTGCGTAAAAGACCAAATAACAAAGACCATAGAAGTTTATCAAGAGGCCTCTTTTGAAGCCTTTGACAAAGCGCGTAGTATAGAAGAAAATTTAAAATTGTATTTATCGGGAATTCCTGATCTTCAAAACAAAATGGACGAGGTCCTTATTTTGCATGATAACGTCATGAATACGTTTGTGCCAAAAAGTTTATTTGATGAAAATTATTTAGGCACTTATCTTCAATACAACACCAAAGTCTTTGACACAGATTATTTTACCTATGATCAAATAGAAAGTGCAGATATTGTTAATGTTTACATCCCTTACGTAAATTTCAACAATTTTTTTATTGAACAATTTGGTTCCTTTGAATACAAACATCTATCAAGTATTTTTATAGCTTCAATTTTGGAGAAATATAAAAATCATCATGATAAAATGATGTTTGCCTACATTCAAAAAAATTGTTTTCAGTTGATTGTTTTAAATGAAGGTCGCCTCCAATTACATAATCATTTCAATTACAAAACCAAGGAAGATTTCATCTATTATATTTTGTTTACTGCTGAACAACTGCATTTAAATCCTGAAAATTTCAAGCTGGAACTCTTAGGTGAAGTAAATGAAAATGACGAGCTATTTAAAATGGCTTATACCTACATCAGAGAAGTTAAACTTTTTGAAGCCGAAGATCATTATAAAAGTTCATTTTCGAAAGCGATTAACAGAAAGCACAATCTTTTGTTTGAATCATGAGAATAATATCAGGCAAACATAAAGGCAGAAAAATATTGCCGCCAAAGGGTTTACCTGTGAGACCTACCACTGATTTATGCAAAGAAAGTCTTTTCAATATTTTGCAAAATCATTTCTATCTGCATGAGGTCAATGTTTTAGATTTATTTGCTGGCACAGGCAATATGAGTTATGAGTTTTCATCCAGAGGTGCCATACAAGTTACGGCTATTGAACAAGATGCCAAATGTATTAGTTATATCAAACAAACCACAACGCTACTAGATTTGTCTATAATAGCTATAAAAACAGATGTCTTTCAATTTTTAGAGAAAAGTCAAGTAAAGTATGATATTATTTTTGCAGACCCACCATATGAAATGGCTTCTGCACATTTTTTAGGTATAATTGAAAAGGTCTTTGAAAAAAATATGTTGAACGACAATGGGTTTCTGATTATTGAACATAGCAAATATACCGACTTGAGTGAACATCCTCATTTGTTTGAGCAAAGACAATATGGCGGAACAATATTTAGTTTTTTTGAAAATAACCTGCTAGAATAAATTTCATAACCTATATAAATTCCTATGAACAAAGAAAAACTTAGGTCGTTTTTTACAAACAAAAAATTCATCATTGGTTTATGGCTTGTGATGTCGGTAGTCACTGGCCTAAAATGCTATTTAACGCATAATCCTTCTGAAAATAAATTAACCTATAACAATTATAATATTTTTGCGGGTGTTTATCATCATACTTTAGAACAAAAACCACTTTATCCTGAGTATCCTGAGGAGTATTTTGATTCAAATTATTATGGTCCGTTTTTCACCGTGATTATTGCACCCTTTGCCATAATGCCAGATTGGCTAGGTATTGTTTTATGGAACCTCGCAAATACTTTATTATTGGCATTTGCACTTTTTAAACTACCGATAAAAGAAAGTCATCAAGTAGCCATTGCCTGGATAACTGCACATGAATTACTCACCGCTCAACTGGCACTTCAATTTAATGTTGGCATCGTAGGGCTTATTTTACTCAGTTTTATTTATAATGAAAAGAAGCAGCATTTTTATAATTCCTCTGCCATAGTTATAGGCTTATTAGTAAAATTATATGGTATAATTGGACTAACCTTTTTCTTGTTTAACAAAGAAAAACTAAAATTTATTGCCATATTTTTATTGGTTTTAATTTTAGGTTTAATTTTACCATTACTAATTACAACTGATGAATTTTTAATTCAATCGTATAAAGACTGGTTTAACTCGCTGGTTTATAAAAGCAGTTTTAATGAATCTGTAAGCGATATGGCAAATATTTCTGTCATGGGCTTTATGAATAAATGTTTTGGTATTTATATCCATGTGTTAGAGGCTGTTGCTTTTGGTGCCAGTGTTTTACTTTTTATTTTGATTTATAAAAAAAATTCATTTGAAAATTTAAAGTTTAGATTATACATTCTTTGCTATTTATTGCTCTGTTTGGTGCTATTTAATACAAATGTTGAATCTCCAACTTATATTATTGCCTTCATAGGCGTTGGCATATGGTTTACAGAAACCGAAAAAAACAAATGGACCATTTTCTTGTTAATTTTTGCGCTTTTGTTAACAAGCTTTTCGCCTTCAGATTTGTTTCCAAAGTTTGTGAGAGAAACCTATGTTAAACCTTATGCGCTAAAAGTAGTTCCTTGTATCTTTATTTGGCTTGATTTAACTTATCGTTTAATCTTTGAAAAATTTAATGATTCATTAATTTCAATTAAATCAAGCGATGGAAAACAATAGTTGGGAGAACTTCTGGAAAAATCATGCCAGTAATTTTGATACAGTCATGTACAAAGCTACGCAATGTTTTGCAGAAAGGTACTTAAAGAAATTCCCTATTAAAGCAGGTGATAGATTATTAGATTTTGGATGTGGTCCAGGTTTTTTCTTGCAATTTATTCCTAAAGATATTTCATTTGCACTGGGTGTTGATATTTCTCAGAAATACGTAGATGTGTGCAAAACAACCTTTAAAAATAATAGTAATTTTTTATTTGAAGTCAATAAAGTTTATCAATTTGAAGAATTAAAAAAGAATATTGCCTTTCATAATATAAACAAAATTGTTGTTTTAAGCGTTTTTCAATATTACCCGTCTACTCTTGAAGTAGAAAAATTCCTTAATATTTTAACTGATAAGGCATTTAAAGACAAAAAAATCGAATTGGTTATTGCTGATATTTTACCTCCCAAGCATAACCTTTTGAAAGATGTAAAAGATATTGCGATTTATTCACTTAAAAATCGATATTTTTTCGATTTTATTAAATTTGCATTTCATACCGCTTTTTCAAAATATAATGCCAAAGATTCAGCTGCGCTTCTTAAGATTTCGCCACTTTTTTTTAAAGCTTATGCCGAAAAAAATGGGTTGAACTATAAAGTAATAAATGATTTAACTTTACATTCTGGTAGGTATACTGTGCAAATTGACTTTAATAGCCATATTTAATCTATTGTACGCTATCAAAATTTATACTATTTTTATAACGATAAAATTGTATTTTTGACTAAACAAAAAACACTTCAATGCAAAAAAAAATTACAATAGTCATTCCCTCATATAATGAAGCTGAAAATATTTTAGCCTTATATAACGAAGTTGAAAAAACATTTTTAAATCTGAATTATGATTGGACCATTATTTTTATTAATGATGGCAGTTTAGATAATACAGAGAATATACTTTATGAACTTTCGAAAAAAAAATCGAAATTAAAATATATAAATTTTTCTAAAAATTTCGGTAAAGATAATGCCTTAAAAGCGGGAATAGATATTGCAAATAGTGACATAGTTATTACGATGGATGGTGATTTACAGCATCCTCCCTCATTTATAAATTCATTTTTATTAAAATATGAAGAAGGTTTTGATATTGTTTATGCCTACCGAAAAGAAAATCCACATGTTGGAATTGGTAGCAAAATAAACTCATTTATTTTTTGGAAAATCATGAATCTGCTATCTGATATTAAACTTGAAGATGGTATTTCAGATTTTAGGTTAATTAATAAAAAAGTTGTCGATGTTTTAAAAAACATGAATGAAAACAATCTTTTTTTTAGAGGGATGATTAAATGGGTTGGCTTTAAACAAGCAAATATTGAATATGTACCAGATAAGAGAAACCATGGTGAAACTAAATATTCAAAAAAAGCATTAATGAAATTAGCTATCCATAGTATTACTTCATTCAGTTTAAAACCTTTGTATTTAGCCATATATAGTGGATTTATTTTTTCACTATTATCATTATTGTATGTTCCTTACATTATAATTTCATTTTATTTCGATATTGAAGTTTCTGGATGGGCATCGCTAATAAGCACCGTGGTCTTTTTTGGCGGACTGAATCTTACAGTTTTAGGAATTATAGGAATTTATATTGGAAAAATGTTTATTCAAACCAAAAACAGACCCAACTATATTATTAGAACTAGTAATATCGATGAATAAGTATAGAAAAATATTGCTAAGTTTTGACATTGAAGAATTTGATATGCCTTTTGAATATCAAAGAGAGGTTTCCTTTGAGGAGCAGATTGCCATTTCAAAAGCTGGTACCATAAAGATTTTAGATATTTTAAAAAAACACAACGTTAAGGCAACCTTCTTTTCAACGGTTATTTTTGCACAGCAGGTAACAGATGTGATTAAAAGAATTATAGAGGAAGGTCACGAATTGGCATCTCATGGTTATCATCATTCAAAATTTGATGCTGGTGACTATGCAAAATCTAAAGAAGCTTTGGAACTAATTTCTAAAACTGAAGTTGTTGGTTTCAGAATGGCACGCATGCAACCTGTAGATGACCAATTAATTGAAGAGGCTGGCTATTTATATAATAGTAGTGTTAATCCAACATACTTGCCTGGTAGATATAACAATTTACATGTTTCGAGAACCCTATTTAAAACCAATCAGGTTTGGCAATTGCCAGCAAGCGTTACGCCATATATGAGATTCCCACTCTTTTGGTTGAGTTTTCATAATTTACCAACTTTTTTATATCAAATGTTATGTCAATGGACATTAAAAAAAGATAACTATTTAAACATCTATTTTCATCCGTGGGAGTTTATGCCAATCAATGACAAACGTTTTAATTTCCCTTCTTATGTTAATAGAAATGTTGGCGACAAAATGTGTGAGCGATTGGATAATTTAATTTTTTCTTTACGCGAAAATAATTTTTTGACTATTAAAGAATTTATCAACAATCAAGACCATTCCAAAAACTTTTCTAATTGAATGCTTTTCAATCGCGGTGCATCTTTATTCAACTGTTCACCATTGATTACTTTTTCATATAATTTGAGATAATCTTTTGCCATTCTATTGGCATTGAAATTTTCTTTTGCATAGTGGTGACAAACAAATGGGTCAAACTTTTTAGTTTGCATGGCTAAAACCAACTCATTACCATCATTTGACAAATAACCAACATGTTCACTTACTAATTCG
>Ga0208222_1000168_pt1 | contig 17691 bp, 16 predicted proteins | sample LakMenEpi13Sep09_FD_150694 | JGI IMG/M metagenome (GOLD analysis project Ga0208222, IMG submission 150694) | Freshwater microbial communities from Lake Mendota, WI - 13SEP2009 deep hole epilimnion (SPAdes) | ecosystem: Environmental > Aquatic > Freshwater > Lentic | place: Lake Mendota, Madison...
GTTTTGGTCTGAGATTTAATTTAATCGCTGGCATTTACAACTACGAACTTGCTTTAGGCTATAATCAAGTAGCTGAATAAGACTTTTGCAGGAGGTCTAATTAGGCATGGAAGCGATCGCAGAGGCCCCCAATGCCGACACAGTGCGTCAGATGATTGGTAATATGGTTACAGCTTACACAGAGTGGATCGGACAACAACAGCAAAATATTCCCAGCGATCGCCACCGCGCCGAAGTTGCCAAAGACTTATTACACCAGGCCAAAATAGCCAATAGACGCATTGAAGCTGGATTAAACGCCTTAGATGACCCCCAAGTATTAGAAGCCTTTAAAATAGCCAACCGTGCGATCGCCACTGCCATTCGCCAACGGGCAACCCATGAAAGCGATCAAAACCCCCAAGACTTAGATCCCCCAAAATGGCGGCCTTTCCAATTAGCCTTTATCTTAATGAATTTAGTGGGAATAGTTGACCCCACTCATCCTGATAGAGAATGTGTCGATCTCCTATTTTTTCCCACAGGAGGCGGTAAAACAGAAGCTTATTTAGGGTTAGCGGCCTTTACCTTAGTCTTACGTCGCTTAAAGAACCCTGACATACTTGGGGCGGGAGTCAGTGTTATTATGCGTTATACCCTACGACTACTGACCTTAGATCAGTTAGGACGGGCAGCCACCCTCATCTGTGCCTTAGAATTAGAAAGACAGCAAAATGTCGAAAAATTAGGCAAATATCCCTTTGAGATTGGGCTATGGGTGGGACAAAGTGCTACCCCTAATATTATGGGAGAAAAAGGTAAAAATGAACCCTATTCAGCCCGTGCCAGAACCATTGCCTATCAAAATGATAGTCGTTATAAACCCTCTCCCATTCCTTTAGAAAACTGTCCTTGGTGCGGGGAAAAATTCAGTGAAAAATCCTTTCATTTGATGCCCAATGCAGATCATCCTAGAAACCTCTCTGTCATTTGTGGCAACCGAAAAAAACGGACAGACGGAACACCGCAATGCGTCTTTCATCGTAACAACTTTCTCCCTATTGTTGCCGTTGATGACTCCATTTATCGCCGTTTACCCTGCTTTATGATTGCCACCGTCGATAAATTTGCTAATTTACCTTGGGTGGGAGCAACCGCAGCCTTATTTGGGAAAGTACAAAGTTATAATCCCCAAAATCATGAATTTTATACAACGGCTGAGGACTCGCAAGGTTATCGTCTGAAAGAAAATTTACCCCCCCCTGACCTGATTATTCAAGACGAACTTCATTTGATATCAGGCCCATTAGGAACAATGGTAGGACTCTATGAAACGGCGATCGATGCCCTTTGTAGTCGCCTTGAAGGGAAGCTTACCATTCGTCCTAAAATTATCGCTTCTACTGCCACAGTAAGACGCGCATCCAAGCAAATACAAGCTTTATTTGGCCGGACACAAGTAGATATATTTCCCCCACCCGGCATAGATCGCAGAGATGCCTTTTTTGCCAAAACCGTTTCCACAACGGAGAAAAATGCCCGTCTATATTTGGGGATAGCTGCCCAAGGGCGTAGTTTGAAAGTTGTTTTATTGCGGACATATCTAGCTTTATTAGGAGTTGCCCAAAAAGAATGGGAAGCCGCAGGGGGAAAACGGAATAAAGAAAATCCAGCAGATCCTTACATGACCTTATTGGGTTATTTTAACTCTCTGCGGGAATTAGGAGGAAGTCGTCGCATTGTCGAAGATGAAGTCAATGCCCGACTTACCCGCTATAGTCAACGTCAGCGAGTTAATGAAGATGAGGGTTTATTTAGCAATCGCAAAATCAATGATGAACCGAGGGAGTTAACCTCCCGTGAAACCACCGACAAAGTGGCAGATACCAAACGACGACTAACATTAACCTTTCAGGAAAAAGAACGGGTTGATGTCGCCTTAGCCACCAATATGATATCCGTGGGATTAGATATTACCCGTTTAGGCTTAATGGTGGTGTTAGGACAACCCAAAACCGCCGCCGAATACATTCAAGCTACTAGCCGTGTGGGACGAGATGAAACGAAACCAGGCTTAGTTATTAGCTTACTTAATATTCATCGTCCGAGGGATCGTTCCCATTATGAACGGTTTTCTTTTTGGCATACCACCTTTTATCGTGCTGTTGAAGCCACCAGTGTTACTCCTTTTTCTCCCCGTGCCATAGATCGAGGGTTAGCTGGAATTACTGTTGCTTTAGCCCGTTTAGGACATCCTGGTATGACAGCCCCTAAGAGTGCGGCTGATATCTCAAAATATCGCCAAGAATTAGATTATGTCGTTAATACCATTGTTCACCGCGTCGAATCTTCTAATAATTTAACGCCATCTGACCTAGAAGCTCAACAGCAAAAAATTAGAGGACGAGTGATTAGCTTACTCGATAGTTGGGAACGTTTAGCTATGGATAAAGGGATGCTGCAATATCAAAGGGAAGTTGGAGAAGCTCCCCCTTTGCTGTATGACTTCCTTGACAATGAGATCAGCCATCTGCAAATGGAACGAAAATTTAGGGCGGGACGCAGCTTACGGGACGTAGAACCAACCGTTAATCTTTGGGTTCGTACTCCTAATGGCATCGACCTTGAAGAATAAGCTGTCGCCCTTGTCGTTGTCGATGCCCGTTGTTGGGCTTTAGCCCTAACTATTCAACTTATCGCCCTAAAAGCCGATCAAGACCTAGTGACATACCCACCGATACTTCGGCTGCGCTCAGTACAAGTAAATCGGGGGACTTCTCGCGGAAGAAAGTTTAACTCGTTGTTGGACATTAAATTTAATGTATCTTCTGCGCTAAAGCGCAACAACGAGCGCAATAACGAGTTATCAAGATGATTAGATATTGGGCTTTAAACCCTGAATTTTCACCAGTCTAGACTTCAACCTTTATTGTTACCCTGTGAGACCTTTTTATGACTCAACCTAAATCTAACAAACAACAAAAACCCCCAGGTGAAATTCGTCAAAGCCAAATTTTGACCACCTTTGGCCCTGGTGCGATGGTTGATTTACCCGATCACTCTATATTAATTGGTGGGCTTAACCATTGGTACGGTTATAAAAATCAACCCATCTATGAAGAACGACTACAAGCTTGGCTCTGTGACAAGTTTGGAATGAGTCAAGTTTTTTTGTACGCACCCCCTATAGATTCTAACGATTCCTCCGCCCCAAAGACGGGCATTGCTTCATTTGTCTTTCCCACCTGGTTTGTCGCTCAAGTAGATGCTAACTACACCGCCAAAAACGGCAAAGTTTATCAAACCCGTCCTCTTGTTCCTTATAACAATTTAGTAAAGGGTAAATATCTTAACGAAGATCGCCAAAAAGTGACTGTGGTTCCGGTGCGGTTTGTTCAAGCTTGCTTAAATGGTCATATTAGCGATATCGACTGGAGACATTTCGTTCATCAAACTGCTGAAAGAACCTGTAATGGTCAACTCTGGTTAGATGAGGGAGGCTCTGGCAATGATTTTGCTAATATTTTTGTGCGTTGCCAAGGATGCAAAGCTCGCCGTCCCCTTTCTGACGCTACCATCCCGGATCGTCCCGTGTTAGGCTACTGTCGTGGAGATCGCCCCTGGTTGGGGTTAAATGCCAGAGAGAACTGTCACTGCCCAGACACCGATAAACCAGAACGAAATCGCTTATTAGTCCGTTCGGCTTCTAATGCCTATTTTTCTCAAGTTTTGAGTGTCATTTCCTTGCCTGACCAAGATGCTCAACTCAAACAAGCAATCTCTGCGGTGTATGAAGATTTTCTTCAATATGCTGAAGATGAAAACGATATTAAACGCGAACGACGCAAAGAAAAAGTTGCCCACGCCTTAGAGCGGTTTAGTGATACCGTAGTTTGGCAAGAAGTTCAACGACGGCAGAATGGACTTGGGGAAGTTTTTAAGAGTATTAAACAAGTTGAAATTGAAACCCTTTTGTCTAGTCCAACGCAAGTCGGCGAGGACCTTCCTGATGAAGATTTTTACGCCCGCACTCGCCCTTTGGAGACTTTACCTTCTCGATTACATCCTTATTTAGAAAGGTTGGTATTAGTTCATTGCCTTAAGGAAGTGATGGCCTTAATCGGGTTTACCCGTTTTGAAGCAGCCATACCCGATATTGATGGGGAATTATCCATTGAGGTACGACGAGCGACTTTAGACTTAGAGGAAACCTGGTTTCCCGCCATTGAAAATAAAGGAGAGGGTATTTTTCTGGCCTTTAAACCGGAAGCGATCGCCGAGTGGCAACACCGTCCCGAAGTTAAACAACGGGGTCAACAGCTATTTCATAGTTTTGAAAAATGGCGTAAGCAGCGAGGCATCAAGGAAGATGAGGCTAAATTTCCCGGTTTACCCTATATCATGCTCCATTCTTTATCCCATTTACTGATTACTGCTGTCGCCCTCGATTGTGGTTACGCAGCTAGTTCTATTCGAGAACGTATCTATGCCGGGGAATCTGGTTATGGAATTCTGTTATTTACTGGAACAACAGGGAGTGAGGGAACTCTGGGAGGATTAGTTAAAATCGGCGATCGCATTGAAGACTATTTGCGAATGGCCTTGGAATTAGGAAGACTTTGTTCTAATGACCCTGTTTGCGCTCAACATCGTCCTGATAATGAACAGGAAGATCGCTTATTACATGGTTCGGCTTGTCATGGTTGTTTGCTTATTGCTGAAACTTCCTGTGAAAGACGCAATGAATTTTTAGACCGCGCTTTAGTGGTTAATACGGTCAGTTTTCTTAATGCTGCATTTTTTCCCGATGATCTATGATCTATGATCTGAAATCTTCCTAATCAGCCATCGTCAAAATTTCTGGTTAAAATTCCTCCCCCCCTGCTTAGAGAAGCCTCCTTTGCTCCCCCTGCCCTTCTTAGCAGAAAGTATAATATTCAACAGGATTTTAGATGACATCCCCCTTACATCAGTTGAGTCATTCCGCCCTCTTGGGATTAGCGATCGCTTTTGAGACAGAGCGGTTACAATTGCCATTAAATAGCTATCAGTTAAGTCATTACGTTCCCCAAGGTTTATGTCAACTAATCACCAACGAATTCAATCATTTTTATCAAGATAATGTTCAAGTCTCTCATTTAGTTTATACGCTACGATTATTAGCTGAGGCACAAAAAACGAAATCTCATCAGCGAGATCACCTGGAATTAGTTTGGACGGGGCCAGAAAACTCTTCCTCCGAAAGTCGAGATACCAAAGTCGTTGTTCAAGAACTCTTTGAAACTGCTCAACATCACATTTTTATTGCTAGTTATGCTCTTGAAAAGGGGGAAAAAGCTAGTCTGATTTTTGAACCCTTGGCTCGGAAAATGGATAAAAATCCCAACCTCGCGGTTCAGATGTGTTTAAATGTTCACCGTCCTTATAGACAAAATATTGATTCATCCTCTTTACTTCTAAAGTTTGTTCAACAGTTTCGTCAACAAGTTTGGACAGGAATAAGATATCCTGATGTTTATTATGATACTCGTTCTCTAATCAATAACACCGAGCAACACTCTTGTCTTCATGCCAAATGTGTCATCGTAGATTTTTTCAAAGTTTTGGTGACCTCAGCTAATTTTACCGTGGCTGCCCACCAGCGTAATATTGAAGCTGGAGTTTTGATTGAAGATGCGCTCTTTGCCAATTCTTTATACTCTCAGTTTAATACCCTTATTCAATTAAACATTTTAAAACACTTGCCGGAACTATAGTTGACAGCTTTGAGTCCAGAGCTGCCCCCAAAGCTGCCCCTCCCCAAATCCAAGTTAAAATCAGCATGATAACCCACAAAAAAAGAAGGGTTAAAACCATCTGTTGAATTGCCCTTCAACTTTAATTCCCTGGTGCCGCTGCGCGGAAGTCAGAAGTTCCTCGCTACGCTGCGGCGCGATTGCACAGAAGTCAGAAGTGTTGATTAGTAAGGCTTTGAAGCTTTTGTGACTGGCGGGTTATTTCCACCACGTTGCACTAGACTCAGAAAGGGCATTTGAATTCTCAAAAACACTAACTATCTTCTTCAAGAAGAGTATCGATTTTTTTGAGTAAAGTTTGTAGCTTTTTCCATTTCCCAGAATCTTTCCAGATTTTTGATTTTTTCAGCTTTGTATTGAGATCGTCTAAGGTTTTTTGAGGACTTAGAGATTCAGATTCAGTCAAAGACGAAGGCTCTTTTAATTGTTTAATTTTTTCCCGGATTTGAGACAAAGAAAGATTTTCTTCGATGGCTTGAGTGAGCAAAGTTTTTCTGGGATTTAGCTCTTTGATTTTTGCAATCGCCATGGCTTTTGTATAAGCAATTTGGCCTTGACGTAAAGCCTCTAATATATCCGAAGGAAGCTTAAGCAAAGGAAGTCGAGAGGTAATAAACGATTCCCAACTTAATAATCCTAGAGACTGAAAAACTGATTGAATTGTTTTTCCCGCTTCATTAGTCAAAACGTTTTGACTAACCATTCCACTGCTTTCATTTCTCATCCGATAAAGATTAGCTATAACCTCATCGACAGTTATATCTAAATGGAAAGAAAGTAACTGAAGGATTCCTTCCGTTTCTTCCACCGGATTTAAGTCTTCTCTTTGTAAATTTTCCACGAGAGACATCGTTAGAGCTTCTCGATCACTTAGAGAACGAATTGTCACAGGAACTTGAGTCAACCCGGCTTGTTTAGCGGCTCTATACCGTCGCTCTCCCGCTACTAACTCATATTGCTTAGAATCATTCCTAAGAGGGCGAACTAATAGAGGTTCTAGAACTCCATACTTAATTATGGATTCGGTTAGCTCTTTTAATTTCTGAGAGTCAAAGTAATGTCGAGGCTGTGAAGCGTTAATAATAATAGAATTTAGAGATAACCAAGTGGGATTAGAGGAAGTCTCTAAATCTTCTTCGGAGGAAAAAACAAATTGTTTTAAGCTATTTTGTCGTACAGTCATTGAGCATCTCCAAGGCTTCATTAAACAATCTTTGATAATCTTTAGCGGCTTCTTTAGCCGATGTTTGTGTCATTTGAAAAACGGTTTTTCCTTGCCCTGGTGCATCAGCAACACATTGTCTTTGATAAATGAGGCTTTCTAACAAAGGAACAATATTATCGGACAATACCTCTTGAGCTTCTTTGAGTAAAGTTGTTCCTTTAGTAGCACGAGAAAGAAACAAACCCGCTTTCGGCCATCCCCCTCTTAGTTCTTGTGCGTGACGGATAAAACGGATAATCTGACTACTGCTATGAAGATCTAATCCTGATGGTTGGCAAGGAATTAATGCTAAATCACAACGAGCTAAGATCGCTTTTGTGACTTCTGATAAACTTCCTGGCCCGTCTACCACCACATACTCATTTTGAGAAGCGAGTTGGGGTAAACGCTCAAATAAATCTTCAGGATTGCTTTCAACTAAATAATGCTCATCACTGTCGAATTGTACCGCTTTAAACCAAAGACTTGAACTTTGCTGAGCATCAGCATCCACTAATAAAATTTTGTGTTTTTGTGATAGCCAATAACTTAAGTGAACAGAGGCTGTCGTTTTTCCTGTTCCTCCTTTCTGATTAACTAAGGCAATAATCGGCATAGTAAAGCTTTGTTGAGCGCACTGTTGGCAGGGTTTTGGCGTGAGCAATTATCTTAAAAACGATGGTGTGTCAATCATATTGACTTTAAAGTTTAAAAAATTGTTTCTCTAAATTATAGGCAAAAGTGAGGCGTTCTTTTGCGCGTTCGCGCCGATCTAGGGCAGAAAATTCAACCCTAGACGTATGATTCCCAATCAAACAACGCAAATCGCCAGGAACCCCTTACCAACTTTATTGACTTTTCAGCCATCGATATTCGACGGAATTCCCACAGTCTCACTGCTCAACGTTGCCACCAAGCTAAGTAAACGGCTACTAAGGGGAAAATCTGTTACCAGTGGTTTGCTTGCTACGTGCATGACCTCTGAATACGGCCAAACCGATGCCGAAGGTGGGTGGGATTGGAAGAAAGCTTACGACGCACTGGAAATGGCTCTAGTGCTTTATGTTAGAAAACAATTCACTCAATTGTCTCATAGCCCCGTAGAAGCTATTCAAGAACTAGAAACCATCCAGAATAAGCTCCCGACCCATACGAAACGCTCTGAAGAAACTAATACCATGCAGATGTTCAGCACTCCGCTACCCTTAGCCTATTTGGTAGGCTATGCTGCCAAGATATCTGTGAAGGACACGGTGCTAGAACCAAGTGCTGGAACGGGAATGCTGGCAGTCTGGGCTGAAACGAAACTGGCCAAGTTAGTTTTAAATGAATTGAACAGCGATCGCGCCCAATACCTCAAACAACTATTCCGTTCTGCTCCGTTATATCAGTTGGACGCGGAACAGATCAATGATCTTCTCCCAGATCGCCATCAACCATCGGTTGTGCTGATGAACCCACCATTCTCTGCCAGCCATCGGGTTAATAAAAGATATGCTGATGCCACCATTAATCATGTTAAATCGGCCTTGTACCGATTAAGACCAGGGGGTCGGTTAGTAACGATTACGGCGGACTGGTTTTCACCTACGAGTAATAAGTGGTCTGAACCTATTTCTAAATTAGCCGGGAAAGTCGTGTTTAGTGCGGGCCTTGAGGGAAAAACTTACTATAAGCACGGCACAACCATTGATACACGCCTGACGGTCATTGATAAAGTAGACCATGTTGAGTCTCAAACCATCATCAATGAACGCTATGACCTCACTCAACTAGCTTCGCTTATTGAGAACTATGTACCCCCTCGCTGTGAACTAGGGACACTTAAGAGAAAGATTTCACCCATCGTTCCCTTTGTCCCAAGGAAACCAACGGCCTCCAAAGTTAACCGCAAGCAAACTGCTATCCCCACATCCACTTTCACCGACATTGTGGATGTAGAATACGAAGTGGTTGATTGGCGTGGCATCAAAGAATCCCTCAACGACGGGATCTATGAGCAATATACCCCACAATCGGTATTGATTAAAGGAGCCTTGCCCCATCCCACCAAGCTGGTAGAATCAACGGTCATGAATGCCATTGCTCCACCCAAACCGACCTACATTCCTAAATTACCCAAGGATGTGATTACAAGTGGCGCACTCTCTGATGCACAGTTAGAAAGTGTTATCTATGCGGGAAACAGTCACGAACAGTTCCTCCCAGATTGGTTTGTCTATGATCGTCACTTAGATCAACGTCAACGGGTAAAACAAGGAACACCAGGAGCCATCAGATATCGAAAAGCCTGGTTTAATGGCGATAACACAGGGGTTGGGAAAGGTAGACAGTGTGGAGCGATAATACTGGATAACTGGCTAAAAGGACGCAAAAAAGCGGTCTGGATTTCTAAAAACGCTCCCTTACTTGAAGATGCCCGTCGTGACTGGCAAGCATTAGGGGGAGAACCCCAACAAGTTGTCCCCTTATCAAATTATAAACAAGGAGAAGAAATCTCGTTAACCGAAGGAATCTTGTTTGTTACTTACGGTACGTTAAGAACGCCAGCCAAAGGGGACAAAAACTCACGGGTTGACCAGATCGTACAATGGCTTGGAGAGGATAGTGATGCTGTAGTCATATTCGACGAAGCCCACAGCATGAGTAATGCCATGGCCACCCAAGGCAGCCGAGGAAACCAAAAGCCCTCACAGCAGGGATTAGCCGGACTAAGGTTACAGTACATTCTCCACAATGCCCGATTTGTCTATGTTTCAGCAACTGGAGCTAGTAAACTAGAGAATCTTTGTTATCTTGAACGCCTGGGTTTATGGAATTCTCAAGCGTTTCCCTTTGCTGATAGATATGATTTCCTGTCTCAAGTTGAACAGGGAGGCATTGCCGCCCTTGAAGTCTTGGCAAGAGATATGAAGGCGATGGGGTTATACTTAGCCCGTAGTGTGAGTTTTGATGGTGTTGAGTACGAAATGCTGCAACATGATCTAACACCCGCACAAGTCTCAATGTATGACAAATATGCTGAGGCTTATCAAATCATTCACCAGAATATTGAGAAAGCGATCAATGTCACTAATGCTACGAATGGACGGGGCAAGCTAAATGCGTACTCCCAGTTTGAGAGTTCAAAACAGCGATTCTTTAATCACCTTATAACCTCGATCAAATGTCCTACTCTCATTAAGTCCATTGAAGCTGATTTAAAAGCGGGACATTCCGCCGTTATTCAGTTAATTTCAACAGATGAAGCCTTATTAGACCGTCGTTTAGCTACTATACCAATAAACGAATGGAAGGACATCAAAGTTGACATTACCCCGCGTGAGTATCTGTTCGACTACCTGATGAATGGGTTTCCCGTTTACCTTCATGAAACCTATACGGATGAGAATGGCAATGAACTCAGTCGAATGGTTAAGGATGCTGATGGAAACCCTGTCATTTCCAAGGAAGCTGCCAAGCAACGAGACGAACTGATTGAACAACTCGCTTTTTTACCCCCTCTCCCCTCTGGATTAGATCAAATTGTCAATTACTTTGGTTACGAAAATGTTGCCGAAGTCACGGGTCGCAGCAAGCGTCTTGTAAGAGTCACCACCAATGAAAGTGACCGCACTGAAGTCCAAAAACGCTCAACTAATGCCAATCTTGCCGAAACACAGGCATTTATGGAAGGACGTAAACCCATACTGGTGTTTAGCCAAGCGGGGGGGACAGGACGATCCTATCATTGCGATCGTACTTGTGCCAATCAAAGCAAACGCATACATTATTTGCTCGAAGCTGGTTGGCAAGCTGAGGTGGCTATACAAGGATTAGGGCGCACAAATCGCAGTAATCAAGCAAAACCGCCTTTGTATCGAGTTATTACTACTAATATTAAAGGAGAGAAACGGTTTACGTCAACTATCGCCCGTAGGCTCAATGCTTTGGGGGCGATCACCAAAGGGGAACGTAAAACAGGAGGACAAGGATTATTCCGAGAGGAGGATAACCTAGAGTCTGTCTATGCTAAACACGCTTTGGAGCGACTCTACAAGGCATTAGAAGTAGGACAGATTGAAAAATTCTCCTTGGAGCGATTTCAACAAGTAACGGGGTTGTATCTTGACTGGAACGGGGAACTGCCACCGATGAGAACCTTTCTTAACCGCGTGTTAGGCATGACCCTTGAAGATCAGGATATCATTTTTAATGCCCTAGAAATACGAATCAATACGGCTATTGAACAAGCTAAAGAAGGCGGGTATTATGAAGTAGGAGTCGAAACCCTTAAAGCCCATAAATTCGAGGTTCTAGAACGGACAAAATTGTATCAAGATGGAATAACAGGAGGTATTAGCTATGTCGTTCGTATAGAAAAAACGGTGAAAAACTACATTATGACCTACAATCAAGCTGTACGTTTCTGTTTGAATGATGGCACTTTTAAGGCGATTAATACTCGTTCAGGACGTGCGGCGGTGGTTGTTAATACTAATAGCTGTGTTAACGAGGATGGTAGTATTGCCAAACGGGTTCATCTTTACCGACCTGATGGTGATGAGAAGATGCCCACCGCTAAGTTTAATGCCTCGTACTGGCGCAAAGCTTCTGAAGATGAGTTTAAGCAAGTCTGGGAGAAGCAAGTTGCTAATGAACCTGAGTTTAAAACAGAGACATTTTACTTGATTACTGGGCTGTTGTTGCCTATTTGGAAAAGGCTCGATCCCTTTCGTATGAAAATATTTCGGGTTCGTCTTGATAATGGTGAACAACTTCTAGGTCGTATGGTAACAGAAGATACGATAGCTGCGATTGCACAGAGTTTTAATGTGGTTTTCGAGAGAACGGCTTCAGAAATTTACCACCTTGCAATGAGTAGCAATCAACCAATTCCTATCACACAAAAGTTGAGTTTAAAAGCTTCAAAAGTTATGGGGAATATTCGCTTAGAAATTTTGGGATTCAATGGTCACAGAGAGTTTTACTACCTCAAAAAACTTGGTGCTTTTAGTGAATTAATTGCTCACCAATTGCGGTTATTTATTCCCACCACCAATGAGGCGATCCCAATCATCGACAAGATCCAGCAATCCTATCTTGCATAGTGACCGATTTCTGATTTGAGCTTTACCAGAACAAGGAGGTATCTTACCTTCTTGTTTTTTGTTTAAACAAATAAGTTGTTCGCCACGCGATTATTACCAAATAATCTCAAAAAGACCGAGAAATCTTCATGTCACAAATAACAGTATTGTCACCAACAGGGAAAGTTTTAAAGCCAGCCAAAATCCCTGATTTTTTAGGTTGCGCTTTGCGCGGTTCTCAAGAACTTTCTCAACAATTTTATGGTTTACAGCAAATACCCAACAAAAATCATCCCACTTGATAACCATTGGAGACTTAACTGCCTATTACCCCATTTGGCTACCATAACCAACCCGAAAGGCGAAAGACATACAACTTATTTTGGTTTTAATTCCTACCCAGAAGCTAAGGTATTTTATCAATATCTTAGCACAAATAATCTTTGCAGAAAAGCCATTATTCGTCGTAGTCAACGTCTGGCTAATTGTCCTTTTGAAATCAAAGCTTGGGGCATTGGTTCTGAGATTTTAGTAAAGATTCTTAATCGCCAAAGTCTTTCTTTGTTGGATTGCCTTCATCAATTTGAAAAAGCCTCATAACCAACCATGAATTATTACCAAGCACAAACACTTGATTGCCAAGGGATTCCTACGGTTGAATACCGAGTTGAACTGGAAATTCCTCAAAAAATCCTGATCGAGTTTACCCCTCAATTTCCCTTTGATCAATATGCTTATGATAACCCCAAATTGGTCTTTGGAACCCAAGTTATTATCGCTAAACAATGGTATGACTGTCAAGAAAGTTTAGTCGATTTTAATGACCGATACGAAGTCTACCACGTTGCTAGTTTAGACTTAGTTGAAATTAGTTTAAATGGCAAAGAACTCTATGAAGTTCCTTATTGGCGGTATGGAATTCGTGGTTTTGATGGGGACAATCTCACTTGGTTTGAAGAAGATGAGTTGATTTCTTTGTCAGAAATTCAATCAGAAGGTGAATTTTAGACAAGTGTGCCGAAGATATGACCATTGATAATTAATCATCATTATTAATGGTTCATTATCTCTTTCCTTTCACAAGAATAAGAGCTTTACTCTCAGATTTTGTAGGTGTTCTTCATCAACTATCAAAGGATTTGTCTTATGAAAAAAACCAAAACCTTAGATGAACTTAGACATCATCAACAACATTATCTAACCATTTTTCCCATTGTTAAACCAGAAGCTCAAGCCGTAATTAAAGCTCATATTGGCAAGCTTACACAACAAATCAATCAACGGGTTTAATCTTTATGATCAAAGTTCAATTCCTGGATGAACACTTTAACTCAAACATCCCAGAACCTAGATATCATTTAGGTCAACCTGTTATTGTTAATGCCTTAGAAGACTTTGACGAAACTGAGTATATTATCACAGGAATTTCCTTAAATTATGCTCCAGACTCTCAACCGTCTTGGTCTTATTGTGTAGGGGATAAAGATGAGAGTTTTCTTGATTATAACTTTGAGGATGCTTGGTATCGAGAAACAGAAATTAGTCCGAGAAAATTGCTGTAAATTCTCACCGATTCGATACATTTAGATAACAACGGAGACAGAATAATGACATCTTTGCAGAAATATATTAATGAGCAAGAACAAAACATTCAACAAAGTTTAACTGAGATTTCTGAGTTACAGAAACAGTTAAACGAGCTTCAACAAAAACTGCGTATTTCTCAACAAATTCATCAGGCACAAAAGACCGCAGAAGTTGAGGTTTCTAAGAGTTTAAATCAGCTAAAGAAACTCTTTAAAGACATCTGTGGAATCTACCCACCAGAAATCCTTGATGACTTAGCATCGGAAATTACCAACATGGCAGAAGAAGTTAAAGATAATTACCAAGAATATGCCAATTCTGGTCGTTTCCTTAACGGTGCAGAAGATGATAAAGACGAGGAGCCAACAACCTTAACTGATTCCAAAGATTATGCTTTAATTGTTGAATCACTTCCCCCTGAAGAGGATAACGAAACTATCTTAACATCTTCTCAAGTTGAAACGATTATCCGACAAAAAAATGAGACAGTTCACCAATTTCTGAAACAGCAATTAGGCATAAATGGAAAAGTCAAACGCTTACCTATTTTAGCCGAAAAAATTGCTGATGAACAATTAACCAGAAAACGACTCTCCGAGATTATTAAAGCGGCTGAGTTAATCTCAAAACCTTTGAGTTTAAATGGTTCAACTAAACACAGTTGAACTTTAAATAATCAGACAAGAAAATATCGACAAGTCTTGTCTGATTGTTTTTTTTATATTAAAATAAACGAATTATTAGCGTTTTTTGCTATAATTTAGACAGTTATTTTTTTAGTAATCCGATTAGTTTAGAGATGACGAATTCTGACCCTAATCGCTTAGACCAAATCGAAGCTCTTGTGGAATCAAATGCCCGTGCGATCGAGGCTTTATCAACCAATGATGCAGAGGCGAAAAAAGACAGGGCTAGGCTGTATGAAATTATGGGCGAGCGAATTGGCACAGTCTCATGCTAACTTGGCTGAGTCCTATGCTGAGTTAGCTCAATCAAATGCTAAGATGGCACAAGCACAAGCTTATCTAGCACAGGCACAAGCTGATACCAAAAAAGAAATTTATCGGATGATGAGCAACTTTGAAGAACAAAACCAGGTTCTTTCACGACGACAAGGAGAGATTGTCGAAATTCTGAAAACTTTAGCGAATCAGCCGAAAAAATAACTCACAAGTGAGAGTGCCAATTTTTTTCTTCAGGGTGGCACATTTTGAATTTTAATGCTACACTAGCCGTCGGGTTGTTTCCCCCACCTAAACAACTTATCCCCCCATTCCACCCACTTACAAGCAAATAACCGCCAATCCCTGTTTCCCCCTCAACAGATTGGTCAGTTTAGAGCTTTTGACCTTTTTCATAGGCGATCGCCAGCTTAACAATTTTCTCTCGTCCCTCCATGAACGGGTGTGCGATCGCTATCTTGAGATTGCTTGCATCGCTTTTGGCAAGACAGTATGAAAATACTAAGTAATTGAAACTATGCTCTTTTTAGTTTTACAACAAAAGGATTGGCTATCTAGTCGTCTCCAAAAATTAATTGGTGGTCAGTTACCTGAAACTGTCGCTACAGATGCGGTTGAATTAACGACAATTCTTGATTTTAAAGATAGTCTAGAACACATCAATAATCATCTTGAAAGCTATCTTGAAAAAGCTTGGATTCTCAGCCAGAATTATCATCCCGATTCCGACAATATTGAAAACGTTGAATGGAGTAAACCGACTCGTTCTACTGATGTCTGTGACTTAATTCAATTAGAAGATCATCAACTTTTTCAAATTGATAGCTTTGGGTTTAAAGAACTCAAACAAGCTCCCCTTATCCACATTTCTCAAACCGTTGAGCCACCGCTTGGTGATAGCCGTGAAGAGTTTTCCACCCTTCATGATAACTGGAGCAAAGACTCGGTTCTTGAAACCACTAAAATGGGTTGGTATTATCAAGAATTCTGTGAAGTTTTTGACTCACCAGGGCGGACTTATCAACGTTTAAGACGCTTTAAATAAGAAATTGTCTTCCTATTAATTTAGGAAGACAATTTCACAATTTTTCCCTGCTATTTTAATTGTTTCATCTTAGTTAGAAAACTGAAGAAAAAAAACTGAACCTAAATCAACAATTTTTTGAGCCTTTTCAAATCTCCTTTTCTCTATGGAGATCTGGGGTAATTAATACAATTTACCGGCATAAATCTCTAAAAACAGATGATTACTTTTGGAAATATTTAAACGGACAATAAACATTGGGAAAAAGCCAGAAATAGACCCTTAATTTTCTTTCTTTTTTTGGGCTGCGCTTTGCGCTTAAATTTCGGTAAAATAAGCTCTACAATGTCAAATTATGGAAACCTTAATAACCGAAAGCTTACCTCAACTTGAAGAAGAACTTGAACTCATCCTAGCACATTTAGATAGTGATAATCCCGAAGAAAAACAAGTCGCTGAAGAAATATTTAATGAATTTATCCCCCGATTAGAATCTAAAATTGATGCTTATATTAAAGTCATTAAATGGCGCGAGGCTTTAATTGAATACCAAGAAAATGAAGCGAAAAGAATTTCTGATTTAGCCCACTCAAATCAACAGACAGTTAACTGGTTAAAACAGAAATTACAAACCTTTATGGAAACCAGAGTCGAACAACTGGGAACTAAGGGAAAGAAACTAGAAGGAAAACTTTCAAAAGTAAGCCTTTGTTCCAATGGTGGAAAACCGCCAATTTGGATTAATCCTGAGTTAACTAAACCCGAAGATTTTCCTCAAGAATATGTGGAGTATCGCTGGCATTTAGATCGCCATAAATTAGCCTCAGAAGCTATTGATTATGGTGAAGTTCGTGATGAAAAAGGCACTTTAATTGCCAAAGTTATGCCCAGAGGAAAACATTTGAGAATCAGTTAATTTGTTCAGTTATTTCCTTCAAAAGCCTCAATTAATTTTTGATTGAGGCTCTTTTTGTAATTATTTGTAGTAGAATTAAACAATGGAAGCTTTAGATCAATCAGCTATCAGACAAGCCATCAAACAAGAGATTTTTCTCATTCCCGACTGGTTGGAAGTGGGGAAATATGCTTTCTCGCCACAACATAACACTAACGTCAAAGTCTTAGGTATTTTAGGAAATCTAGCTAACTGTTTATTATTAGGAAGCACACAAGAAATTCCCATTAGTAACTTAACCGAACCTACCCTAGAAGTCAAGGAAATTGATCTCGGAAGCATTTCTCATCCCACCTATCATCAAATTGCTTCAGAATGGTTTGAAGAAATTAGTGGAGTCCAAATCTTACCTGGACAACCTGCTCATTATTTTCCCTTACCTGATAACCTTCATTATTCAGTTAAACAAGGTCTAAAATCCACAGGAATCAATCAATTTTATAGACATCAATTACAGTCTTGGGAAGCTTTAAATCAACATCGTTCAATTTGTATAACCACCCCAACGGCTAGTGGCAAAACTAACGCTTTTGTTCCTTTTGCTTTCCATCAAGCTTTAACGAAACAACGCACAAGCTTGTTAATTTATCCCTTAAAAGCTTTAGCATCTGACCAATACGCTAAGTTAATTACTCTGAATGAAGCGTTACCACCTCAAGAACGTTTGTTCATTGCAAAATGTACAGGAGATGTCCCATTAGCCACTCGAAAAGAATACTTTCAAGGAACAAAATGCCCAGATATTATTGTGATTTCGCCTGATGTTTTACACCATCTTTTATATCATAGTAATAAGGCGCAGATGGTGTTATGGAAAGAATTCCTTTTTCGTTTAGGAATGGTCGTTTGTGATGAATCCCATACCTATCTATCTAGCTTTGGAATTCATTTTGTCAATCTCTTAAGACGGGTCAGATTAGCTTGTGTGAATGCTGGACAAGTACCCAAGGAAATTAAATGGGTAATTTCAACTGCGACAATTTCTAATCCTCTTGAATTAGCCTCTCAATTATCAGGCAGGGTAAGAGCATCTCAATTAGGCTTGACAAAAGGCTTTCAGCACAGCCATCATATAGTTATTATCCATGGCCGCCCGTTTACTTTTTTGTGCCAGAC
>Ga0208222_1000178_pt1 | contig 17280 bp, 12 predicted proteins | sample LakMenEpi13Sep09_FD_150694 | JGI IMG/M metagenome (GOLD analysis project Ga0208222, IMG submission 150694) | Freshwater microbial communities from Lake Mendota, WI - 13SEP2009 deep hole epilimnion (SPAdes) | ecosystem: Environmental > Aquatic > Freshwater > Lentic | place: Lake Mendota, Madison...
ACGTAGTGGTCAGAATGCCCTGTGGTGCAGGCGTACAAGCAGGTCCTTTTCATTCACAAACCAATGAAGCATGGTTTACAAAAACACCAGGTCTAAAAGTAGTTTATCCAGCTTTTCCATATGACGCCAAAGGTTTGCTAAATACAGCTTTTAATGACCCAAATCCAGTAATGTTTTTTGAACACAAAGCCTTGTATAGAAGTATAACGCAGGATGTGCCTTCGGATTATTTCACCATTCCTTTTGGTCAAGCGGCATTAATTAGAGCAGGAGGAGCAGTAACCATTATTTCATTTGGACTTGGCGTGCATTGGGCAATAGAATTTTTAGACCAAAACAAAAATATAGCTGCCGATTTAATAGATTTGAGAACGCTTCAACCTTTAGATTACGAAAGCATCAGAAAATCAGTTAGAAAAACTAATAAAGTGATTATTTTACAAGAAGATTCACTTTTTGGTGGTGTAGCCAGCGATATTTCAAGTTGGATTATGGAAAACTGTTTTGAACACCTTGATGCGCCAGTGAAGCGTATAGGTAGCTTAGAGACGCCTATTCCTTTTGTAAAATCTTTAGAAGATCAATATTTGCCAAAGGCGCGGTTTGAGGTTGCTGTTAAGGAGCTGTTGGCTTATTAGTAGATTGGTAGTGCATGACTTATTGATGTTAATCCTGAAAGGGTTTAAAACCCTTTTAGGGTTAAACTTATAAAACTAACGACTTTTCTTGATAACCTCTGCCAATAGATTTTTAGCTCTTAAAAGTTTAATCTTCACATTGCTAAGCGGCTCATTCAAATGGGTTGCGATATCATTATAGCTCATTTCTTGAAAATAGCGTAATTGAATAACTTCTTGGTAGTGTGGTTTTAACTGTTTGATGTAAATTAACAAATTTGCTAAATTTTGTTCAATGATCAGTTGGTCTTCAAGGGTTGGACTGTCATCGATGACTTCAAAAAATTTCATTTTTTCTTCATCATCAAGGTCCACAAAATGTTGGACTTTCTTTTTTCGTAAATAATCTACATAGAGATTTTTTGCAATACTAATTAACCAAGTATTAAATTGGTAATCTGAATTATAACTTACAAGTTTTTCAAAGGCTTTTGAAAAAGTTTCAATGGTAATGTCTTCAGCTTCCGTTTCATTTTCCGAGCGCTTTAGCATAAAAAAATAAACTTCATTCCAATGTTTGTCTAGCAAACTTTTGTAAGCGTTTTGATTGCCATTTAAGGCTAATTGGATGAGTTCATTTATTTCCAAAGAGTAGGCTTTGAGATTAGATTACGCACAAAGATATGAAATTGAATAATAATGAGTATAGGTTCCAAAAAAACATACATCCAAGTAAGTTTGGCTTCTTGTATTTTATGGCTAGCAAATCCAAAACTTAACAAAACAAATAAATATCTAAAAACAATAATAGAAGCAACAATAATAATGTTGTCAAAAAGCAATAAATTTAAAATCAGTAATATAAAAAACAATACCTGAGAAACGTAAAACAAACCCAATTTTAGTTTATCAGACCATTTATAATATTTGGCTGTTGTAATATGACGTCTTTTTTGATAAATCCAATCTTTCCATGTGGTTTTAGGAATTGACTGCATATAGCTTTCAGGATTAATATTGATTTGTGTGTTGTTTTTATTGGCCGTTTCATTAATAAATAAATCGTCATCACCAGAACGTACTTTTATGTGATTGATGAATCCATTATTTTTAAAAAACAGAGATTTTTTATAGGCTAGATTTCTACCTACCCCCATATAAGGTTTAGAAAACAAGGCCCATGAAAAATATTGAATGGCAGACATGACCGTTTCAAAACGGATTAAATAATTCAACAAACTTTTGTTTGGTAAATATGGACTATAACCTAAAACGATGTCTTTTTTATCACTAAGCAAATTGACCATGCTTTTTAACCATTGATTGGAAGCAGGTTGACAATCTGCATCAGCAAAAAGTAGTAAATCATTTTTTGCAGCTTTAATACCAAGTGTTAAGGCATATTTCTTATTACTCCAAAAGGTTTCATTGGGTTCAACAGTTACAACTTTTAATTGCTTATGATTAATTACTTTCTCTTCCAAATACTCTTTAGTGCCATCTGTTGAACAATCATTAATGACCACGACTTCAAAATTGGGATAATCTTGGGTGAGAAATAAATCTAAATTGGTTTTGAGATTTGCTAGTTCATTTTTGCAACATATAATCACAGACGCCGCTTGATTATTTGTCGCAACTTTTGGGACTTTATGATAGGCTAGTTTGGTGAAAACAAGCACAAAATAAAAAAACTGAACAGCAACAACTATTGCTAATGCAATCCAAAGTACAGACATTTGAAAAATTATTTTTGGTGTACTGGTTCGTCACAATTTTTCATTTGTTCTGGCGTTCTGCCACAGAAACCGCAATTCTCACCTTCAGTATTTAAAAACGGACTTTGAGAGGCGCAGGTGCCAGAAAATTTACCATTCTTTTTAGCCCAAATTTTAATGGCTATGCCTGCAAATGCCACAGCTAAGAGCGATATCGTAAGTAAAGCTAACTTCATTGAAATAAATTTGTGCAAATATACCACTTCTCAAAGAAATTATCCTTCAAGCAGCCTATTATTTAGCTTTTTATATTATTTTTTTATGAAGCAGTATATTGCTTTAATAAATATTTAATGATATCAGTTGTAGTTACAATACCAACTAGTAGTTTATCTTCAACCACAGGTAAAGCATGAAATTCTTTTGTTGATAATATTTCAGCAACTTCTTTTATTGAAGTATTCGGAGAAACTGTTGTTAAATTTTTAGTCATCACTTGATCAATGGTAAACATATTGTAAACCATCACATCAACAACTTCATCTTCTTCTACTGCGTCTGCAAATGAAATACGCAACAAATCGGTATAACTAAGCATGCCGACTATGGTATTTCCTGATACAACGGGGATGTGTCTAATTTTATTTTTTTTAAATAAAAGTTCAGCTTTGGTCAACTCGTCAGTGATATTTAATTTAATCAAATGCGTTGACATAATGGTTGATACGGGAACTATAGGTTTCATCTTTGTAAGGTTTTAAAATTATATTCAAATGTCTGACAATTTCTATTTTTAAATTATGATATTTATCATGAATAATATATTTTTTTGAAAGTTTTAAAAATTTCCAAGTCCTTTTTAAATTTAGCAGTCACTGCAACTTAGCGCTAAGTTCCCAATTGCTCAAGTTCTCGTCTGTGAACCATCATTTTGCAGGAAGACCATGCGACTGGCAGCAGCAGGATTAACAAAAAATAGATCAAGTCCAAGCCATTTACACCAAAAAATATCAAACTTTTTTATCATGAATATAAATAAATTGTTAACTTTGTGCTTCACTAAATTTAAACAACAAATTATTTAAAATATGTCACATAACATAAAAAAAGGGGTCGTAACAGGCAAAGATGTGCAGGCTTTGTTTAAATATGCAAAAGAGAAAGCATTTGCTATGCCAGCTGTAAACGTTATTGGTTCAAGTACAATTAATGGTGTTTTGGAAACTGCTGCCAAGTTGAATGCCCCAGTTATTATTCAGTTTTCTAACGGTGGTGCACAATATAATGCTGGAAAAGGTTTAAAAAATGTCAATGAGCAATCAGCTATTGCAGGTGCCATAGCAGGTGCGAAACATGTCCATGAACTTGCTGAATTATATGGTGCAACAGTTATTTTACACACCGACCATTGCGCAAAAAATTTGTTACCTTGGATTGATGGGTTGTTAGATGCATCAGAAAAACATTTTGCAGAAACAGGCAAACCGTTATATTCTTCACACATGATTGATTTGTCTGAAGAACCTATCGAAGAAAATATTGAAATTTGTAAGGAATACTTGGCACGCATGAGCAAAATGGATATGACCTTGGAAATTGAATTAGGTATTACTGGCGGTGAAGAAGATGGTGTTGATAACTCTGATGTAGATAGTTCAAAGTTGTATACGCAACCAGCCGAAGTGGCCTATGCTTATGAAGAGTTACTGAAAGTGAGTCCTCAATTCACTATTGCAGCAGCTTTCGGTAATGTGCATGGCGTATATAAGCCTGGTAACGTAAAATTAACGCCAAAGATTTTAGATAATTCACAAAAGTATGTGCAAGAAAAGTTTAATACGGGTCATAATCCAATAGATTTTGTTTTCCATGGCGGGTCAGGTTCAACACTTGAAGAAATTAGAGAAGCCATTGGTTATGGGGTCATTAAAATGAATATTGACACAGATTTACAATTTGCTTTTACAGAAGGCATTAGAAATTATATGTTGTCTAAAAAAGACTATCTGATGACGCAAATTGGTAATCCTGAAGGTGCTGATGTACCAAACAAAAAACATTACGATCCAAGAAAATGGATACGTGAAGGCGAAGTTACTTTTAATCAAAGATTAGAGCAAGCTTTTGCAGATTTAAATAATATTAACACTTTATAAAAACTGTTTAGTGTAAAATTGTACGATGTAAAGCAATACATTAATTTACTCTATACAATTTTACAATATACATTATACAATAAATTATGGCTTGGTTTAAACGAACAGCAAAAGGCATCACAACGCCAACAGAAGAGAAGAAAGATGTGCCTGAAGGCTTATGGTATAAGTCACCGACAGGTAAGGTTATCTCCCATGACGAATTGGAAAAGAATTTATGGGTTAGTCCAGATGATGATTTTCACGTGAGAATTGGCAGTAAAGAGTATTTTCAAATTTTGTTTGATAACAATGAATTTAAAGAGCTTGATAAAAACATGACCTCTAAAGATCCTTTAGGTTTTGTAGATACCAAGAAATATGCAGATAGAATAAAGGATACCATCGCCAAAACAGGTTTAAAGGACGCTGTGAGAACAGGTGTTGGCAAATCTAAAGGTAAAGACATCTGTGTTTGTTGTATGGATTTTGGTTTCATCGGTGGCTCCATGGGGGCTGTTGTTGGTGAAAAAATTGCTAGGGGTATTGATTATTCCATCAAGCATAAAGTGCCATTTATAATGATATCAAAATCAGGGGGCGCCAGAATGATGGAAGCCGCATTTTCATTGATGCAGCTGGCAAAAACTTCTGCCAAATTAGCCCAATTGGCTGATGCTAAAGTGCCTTATATTTCCCTTTGTACAGATCCAACAACTGGTGGAACAACTGCCTCTTATGCGATGTTGGGTGATGTTAACATTTCTGAACCTGGCGCTTTAATTGGCTTTGCTGGTCCGCGCGTTGTAAGAGATACCACAGGTAAAGATTTACCAGAAGGTTTTCAATCGGCCGAGTTTGTTTTAGAACATGGTTTTTTAGATTTTATTTCGCATAGAAAGGATTTGAAAAACAAAATAAATCTTTATATCGACCTGATTTTAAATCAAGACGTTAGAGACTAAAGATATTGCATGCGTGAACAAGGTTGTCATTTTGGCAGCCTTTTTTTTTGATGTCTATCAGTCGTACATTTCATTGAAAATTATATATTTGGATTTTTAAATCAAAACTTATGCTTTCAGATATTCAAATTGCCCAAAATGCCATTCCAGAACACATCAAAATCATTGCAAAAAAAATAAATGTAGATGCGGAAGATTTGGAGTATTATGGCAAATTTAAAGCCAAATTGCCACTAAATCTAATTGATGAAGCCCAGGTTGAAAAAAGTAAATTGATTTTGGTTACAGCCATGTCGCCAACCAAATATGGCGAGGGAAAAACTACCATGTCTATAGCATTGACAGATGCACTGAATCATATTGATGTACCTGCCATGGCCGTTTTGAGAGAACCTTCTTTAGGTCCAGTTTTTGGCGTAAAAGGAGGTGCTGCTGGTGGTGGCTATGCACAAGTGATTCCAATGGAAGACATTAATCTTCATTTTACAGGTGATTTTTCGGCTGTAGAAAAAGCCAATAATTTATTATCAGCCATTATCGACAATAATCTGCAGAATCAAAAATACACGCTAAATATAGATCCTAAAACCATTTCGTGGAAACGTGTGATGGACATGAACGATCGCTCTTTGCGAAGCATCATTGTTGGTGTAGGAACCAAAGCTAATGGTGTTTTGAGAGAAGATGGCTTTAATATTACACCTGCTTCTGAAATCATGGCTATTCTCTGTTTGGCTAAAGACATGTCAGATTTAAAGCAACGAATGGAAAATATTTATATTGGACAAACCTATGACAATCAACCGGTTTTTGCGAGAGATTTGAAGTCTGTTGGTGCCATGGCCGTTTTGATGAAAGATGCTTTGAAACCAAATTTGGTTCAAACATTGGAAGGCAATCCATGTATTTTGCACGGTGGACCATTTGCAAGTATTGCGCAAGGTACCAATTCTGTTATTGCGACCAAAATGGGCCTATCATTGCGTGGCGTTGTGGTCACCGAAGCTGGTTTTGGTGCTGACCTTGGCACTGAGAAATTTTTACATATTAAATGTGTTGCTCATGGTCTCACACCTGCGCTCGTAGTTGTTGTGGCAACTGTTAGAGCGCTTAAACACCATGGTGGCATTAAAGCGAATGATTTAAATGATGAAAATTTAGCAGCTGTTGAAGCTGGTTTTTGCAATTTACAACGTCATTTAGAAAATGTTCAAAAATTTGGTTTAAAGCCCATTGTTTGTATTAATTCTTTCCCAACAGATACAGAAAATGAATTTAATTTAGTAAAAAAACTTTGTGCTGAAATGGCTATTGAAGCCGAGGTTTCATTTGGTTTTGCTAAAGGTGGTAGGGGAGGAGAGGCTTTGGCTAAACGCGTAAGAGTATTACTGGAAAGTCCTGCTTCATTATTTAGACCTTTGTATGATGCAAAGCACAGCATTGTAGAAAAAATTCAAATCATTGCTAAAGAAATTTATCGCGCTAGCCATGTTGAGTTTGCTGTAAAAGCGCAAACACAGTTAAAATTAATTGAACAGTTGGGTTTTAATCATTTACCCATCTGTATAGCTAAGAATCCTAGCAGTTTTTCTGATGACGAAAAATTATTAGGTGCGCCAACTGATTTTGTATTGACGGTTAGAGAGTTTGAGATATCTAGCGGTGCAGGATTTATTGTGGCTTTGGTAGGGAATATTATGCGTATGCCAGGATTGCCATCTATACCAAATGCTGAAAATATTGATTTTGATGAGGATGGAAAAATTGTGGGGTTGTTTTAGTTTATAATACCAATTGGAACAGTAAAATAGTCCAATCTACTTTTCTATTTTTGTTAAAATTCATTCAAAAATTTAATTGCTTCCCCAGTTCGCTGGTGCTCGTGTCGCATCTTTAGACTATTTTACTATTCCAAATGGTATAAAAAAACCCGAGTTTTGAGGCTCGGGTTTTTTTTTGAAACATTATTTATATTAATTAAAATTCATAACGAATGCCAAAATTCCAGGTTCTACCAAAACCAAACCATACACGGTTTGCATCAGCAACACCGTTAAATAATCTATTATTTGATGCGTAAGTTCCTAACGAAGGATTTGTAGAATTTACATTATCGTCAGCATGAATATTGGTTAACGATTGTTGAATATAAGTTTTATCCAATAAGTTAGCAATGTTTAAAGTAAAATTTAATGAATTTTGTTTTTTGTTTCCTACTATCCAAGTGTAGTTTAAATTTAGGTCTAAAACTTCATAACCAGGCAATTTAATAGCACCTTTATTATCAGCAGTAGTTAAACTTGTTGGATTGAGATTTCCATATAAATTGTCAAAGTAGTTTAATACTGGATTTATACTAAATCTAGGTAGAACTTCATAATCAATACCCAAGGCAGCGGTAGTTTGTGCGGCATTTCCTACCTTAATGCCATCTAAATACAAAACTCTGCTACTAGCGCCAAATACATTATCTTGATTGTCATATTCGGTACTATCTGCATTTCCTTTATATTCCCAAATGCCATAAGAAAACATACCATTAATTTTCAACTTATCAATTGGTTTAACTGTAAAATCTAATTCGGCACCTTGATGAAGTTGTGTTACACCATTAAAGTTAATATAACCATTCGGATTAGTTGTAGTGTTTGCAGGTCCAGTTCTTAAAAAACGATCAGACCATTCTGTTCTGTAAACATTCACATTAGCATTAAATTTAGAACTTCTAAAACCATAACCTAATTCTGTTCCGATAATCGTTTCATTTTTTAAATTACCTTGTTTAACGTTGTTATTACTAGGGAAAATTGCATTCAAAAAAGGTTGTCTCGAATAATATCCAGCATTTACAAAAACATTATGGTTTTGGTTAATATTGTAATTAACACCAGCTTTTATATTTCCACCTAAAAAATCAACCTTTTCGGATTTTTGTAAAGGGTCTGAATTTAAATACACAAATCTATCAATTCTTTGAAATGATTGATTTGAAACGGCTCCTTGAATGAACGCTGAAATTTTGTCATTGGTATATTCCACCTGACCAAAACCACCAATCCAATTGGCTAAACCATCCCAATCTCTATCAACTATTGTACGAGAAAAAGCATCAAAAAATGGATTTAAAGATGGTGAAGCAGCATAGGTATCTGAAGTTACAAATGGGTTATTATTGATATTTCTTGTATCTCTATAGGCAGAAGCACCTAATAAATTATTGATATTTCTAACATGTATACCTTTATAGGTTCGCCAATCAACGCCTAAATCTATTGAAAATCTCCCAAATTTTTTGTTTATACTTGATATTGCACCATACCAATCGTGAGAATTGATGCCAGAAATCATAGATATACCGTTTGAAGATGTGTTAACCGTCCCGCCAGTTCTAGCAGGAATTGCAATACCATTGTTCCCTACAATGGCATTTCCACTATTATGACTTTGAATCAAATTATAATCAATAACTCCTCTTGAATTTCCAATTCTCAATCTATTATCAAAATAATTGATAGAACCATTTAATCTCCCAAATGCACCAGAACCACCACCACGTCCCCAAGAACCGTAAATAATTGTAGAAAGCTTGGTTGATTCGTTAATTTTAAAATCATAAGCTAAAGACATAATAGGTTTGTGGTAGAAATTTCTTCTTAAGTTGAACTCTTCCCCATTTAAATATCCCCAATCTTCATTCCATCTTCTATTTGGTTCACCATCACTGCCAACTTCAATAGCTCTTTGAATTGTAAACTGTTGACCTCTTTGGTGATGCCATTGTGGAGCGCCTGTAAATGTAAATTCTAAGCTATGTTTATTATTAAATTTGTAACCAAGGCCAATGAAGTAAGCTTGTCCTTCGTATTTAGTACCTTCAATATAACCATTTCCACCAGTAGATGATAATAGCACTGAAGCAGAAAGACCATTTTTCATTAAGCCAGTAGAATAACTACCAATAAATTTTCTATGGTTATTATTGCCAATTGCACTTGATAACATGCCACCTTCTTTTCTATCTGAAGATTTAGTTACAATATTAATTGTACCACCCACTGAAGCAATAGCTAATTTAGAAGAACCTAAACCTCTTTGCACTTGCATAGCCGAGGCAACATCTGACAAACCTGCCCAGTTACTCCAAAAGACACGACCATTTTCCATGTCATTTACAGGCATACCATTAATCATAACTGCAATGTTTTCTTGACCAAATCCTCTTACCGTTACTTCAGAATCTCCAAAACCTCCACTGCCTCTAGTTGCATAAACAGATGGCGTAGTAGCTAAAACTTCAACAAATTCTTTATTACCTAATTTATTTTGAATATCCGAAGCCTTGATTGTAGAAACGGCAACGGGGGTTTTTCTATCTTTGGCAATATCCATTAAGGAACCGCCTGTAATAACAATTTCAATTAATTCACTTTCGGCAATATCTAATGCAATAGTACCCAAGTTAATTGAACCTTTACCATCAAAAGCTAAACTTTTAGATTTGTAACCTAAAAATGAAATAGCGATTTCACCTTTAGATTGAACCGTTTTCAATTCAAAATTTCCATCAAAATCCGTAGTTGTTCCAGTTTGAGTGCCTTTAACTAAAACATTTGCTCCAGGTATTGGCATACCATCTTGACTATCAGTAATTGTTCCTTTAATACTATTTTGAGAAACAGCAAAAATGCTAAATGATAGCATAACTAAAAATAAAATTCTCCTCATGTTTAATTGGTTTTTAAAATTTGATGCAAAACTATCGTTGAAACATTAAGATGACGTTAAGCGACTATTAAGTTTTCATTAAGTTTTTTTTAAGGATTTTAAAACCATTTTTTTTATTTCATTTTAAAAATTATGTGTTTAAATCTATTTTTAAAATCATTTTTATCTAATTTTGCTAAAATTATAGTACGTTGGATTCTCTCACCCACATTGTCCTTGGCGCAGCCATAGGCCATCAATTATTAAATAAAAAAATAGGTACACGCAGTTTACTTTATGGCGCAATTATTGGCAGTTTGCCTGATATTGATATATTATTTGGCAAGTTTACTGATCCCATCACTGCTATTGAAATTCATCGGGGGTTTACGCATTCGGTTTTTGTCTTTTTATTTTTGTCACCCTTACTTGCTTATTTGATTAAACGCCTTGAAGGTTTGCAAAAAGTAGATTTTGTGAAATTAAATGTTTTTGTTTTTTTAACCCTTTTCACACATGCGTTTCTTGATGTTTTAACTACTTGGGGGACACAACTTTTTTGGCCAATTCCAGCCAAATTAGCCATTCAGTCTATATTTGTTGCTGACCCCATGTTTACCTTACCACTAATTATTGGTTTAATGATAAGTTTAATTGTTAAGAAACTTAAGCCTAATCAAATAGGGTTAAGCGTGGGTTTAGTTTATTTAATTTGGGGGATAGCTGTAAAATATTATACACGCGATAAATTTGAAAAAGCGTTAGATAAACAAAAAATTGTATACCAAGACCTACAGAATAAACCGTCGCCTTTGAATTCCATTTTGTGGTCGGCGAACGTCATGACAAAAGATGGTTTTTATATTGGCTATTATAGCTTATTTGATACGCAGCCCATAGTATTTCTATTTTTTCCGAAAAATCATGCGTTAATTTCTGCTGAACTTGCTAAAAACGATGATTTTAAAAGGCTGAAAAACATAGCAGATCAATGGTTTACGTTGCATCAAGGTAATGACCAATTGTATTTCAACGATTTGCGCTTTGGGATGATGGGCATTGATCAAAGTAGTGCTTTTGTTTTTAGTTACCAAGTTATACCTACCTCTCAAGGGTTTCAATTTGTTGAAAGTCAAAAAAAACCAACAGAGGGGAAATTGATTTTGAAACAATTATGGTATAGGCTCAAGGGAAATTAGGGGATTAAATCCAAAAGAAAAATTTCTCATCAAGCACAAGTTGCGTTAGGGGTTGCAGCGGTAGCCTTGCGCAGCAGAAAGTGAGTTTTTATTAGTTTTTTAAAGCGACCAAAGGAAGCTCTTAAAATCCCGATAGCTATCGGGAAGAAAAACCACTTGATGTAAGTAAGCTAAAGCGGAAGACCCGCTCGAACGCCTTTTTAAAAATTTGAGGAATGAAATCTGAAATTAGAGGAGAAAAGCCTTACAACAATTAACATTAAAAACAAATTAGAGGTTCCCTTATAACAATTGGACTAGCAGACTAGGTTAATTTCTTGAGCAAATTTGTGTTAAACAAAAAAAGGCAACTCACGCTGCCTTTATATATTTTCAGAAGTTGTTATTTACAAAATCAGCATCGCATCACCATATGAATAGAAACGATACTTTTCTTTGACAGCTTCCTCATAGGCTTTTTTCATTAAATCGTGGCCCATAAATGCAGAAACCATCATGAGTAATGTTGATTTTGGTGTATGAAAATTAGTAATCATGCAATTGGCTATACTAAAGTCATAAGGTGGATGGATGTATTTATTGGTCCAACCTTCATAAGGGTTTAGGTTTTTAAACGAAGATACTGAACTTTCAATGGTTCGCATGGTTGTTGTGCCAATGGCGCAAACACGTTTTTTGTTGGCAATACTGGCATTAACGATATCGCAAGCTTCTTGCGTAATAATGATTTCTTCCGAATCCATTTTATGTTTAGAAAGGTCTTCAACTTCAACAGGATTGAAAGTGCCTAAACCAACATGGAGCGTGACTTCGGCCTTATTAATGCCTTTTATTTCAAATTTTTTCAATAAATGTTTAGAAAAATGTAAACCAGCTGTTGGCGCTGCCACTGCACCTTCTACTTTGGCATAAATGGTTTGGTAGCGTTCCTCATCTTCTGCTGTCGCCTCTCTATTGAAATATTTTGGGATGGGTGTTTCGCCAAGTTCCGTAAGCTTGTTTCTAAAATCTTCATAGGTGCCATCATATAAGAAACGTAAAGTTCTACCTCTCGAGGTGGTGTTGTCAATCACTTCGGCAACCAAAGTTTCATCATCACCAAAATAAAGCTTATTACCAATTCTAATTTTTCTAGCAGGATCTACCAAAACATCCCATAAACGCATTTCTGAGTTAAGTTCTCTTAAAAGAAACACTTCAATTTTGGCACCAGTTTTTTCTTTATTGCCATACATGCGCGCAGGAAAAACTTTGGTGTTATTCATAATCATCACATCACCTTCCTCAAAATAATCAATAACGTCTCTAAAAAGTTTGTGTTCAATCTGACCTGTTTTTCTATGAACAACCATTAGGCGAGATTCATCGCGTTCTTCAGTTGGAAATTTAGCTAATAATTCTTCTGGTAAATGGAAATTAAAGTTTGATAGTTTCATTTATGCGTATTGAGATTAGATTATTAAGATTGAATTATTAAACTTAAAACAGCATAAGATAATTTTATATTGTTTTAAAAGTTGACAAATATACGATATCATCCTAGGGGATGTCAAGTAAATGACCGCTTTTTTTTGAAATAATTTTAAAAAAATAAAAGACGTTGCTTTTTGAGGTCAACGTCTTTTAAAAAAAACTACTACTTAACTTAAACTACTATCTCATTTCACAGCTATTACATTACAAATGTAGTAAAGTATATGTTGTTAAAATTCGTTAAGTTCACCAAATGCCAATTTTGGTTCACGAAAGGCTGTTTTTTTCTCATGAAATAGTTTTCTTCATTTTTTACAAGGGTTATTTTGTGCTATTAAAGCTTTATTTAACCAAAAAGACGTCACCTTTTAGCGGCAACATCTTTTTCAAATATTACTATTATTAAACTCTCATTTCTTAGCAATTCCACTACAAACTTACAGCTGCATAATTAATTAATTTGATTAAATGCATGGAATGTCTATTTTGGTTCATGAGATGTATTTTTTTGTAAATGAAGTCATGTCGATGTTTTTTTTTGAGAACGTATTTTGGCTTTTTAAGAGCCAAAAAAACGACGGTACCTTTTGTGGTAACGTTTTTTCAAAAACGACTACGTACTTAAGCTACTCTAATATTCTATACATTTAGAAAAATTTGAATAAATTGCAGTGCCATTTGAATCTATTTATATCGGCTTAAAACTCAATGATGTTGTTTACATCAAAGTTGAAGGGTTTATGAACGATAAACCAAAAAAATTTTGAAGAAATCTTGCAAGCAGATCATAGATTTATTCGTTCGCATAAATCATATATAGTTAATTTTGAGGAAATCATCAGTTTTTCAATATCAGATGGTGGTTGGATCGATTTGTCAATAGGTAATTCACTACCTGTTTCTAACGAAAAAACCAGCGAAATTATAGAACGTTTGAATATCGTGAAAAGATAAAAAAGCGTCGTAAAATCATGTGATAGCGATGTAAACTTTTATTCAACTTTTTTTCAAAGCAATGGTTAGTTGTATTTACTATTTGTGGTCCTTTTTAAAAAATGGTTAGGAATAAAGACCTTTTATAATTTATGAAAGAATCAATTTTGTAATTTGAGATTAGTCGTTTCTTTTGATGACCGTTTAGAAACTTGTTTGAGCTTGTACCAAATAAATATTTAAAATAGTCCAATCTCCTCTCTTCTATTTTTCCAAAAATTTACTTCGCATCTTTAGACTTTATTTATACATGTGTTTGGTCTTAAAAAAAAACGTCACCTTTAGCTGGTAACGTCTTTTTTTTCAAAACTACTAATTATTTGAACTACTTTAGCACTTATACACATAATTGCTAGTCAAAGATAAAAAAGTTTTATTTGTCAAAAATGGTTTTATGCATAGCAGACTTTTTTTGCAGCATGAAAAGGCTGTTTTTGTGCATGAAATGTTTTTTGGAAAAAAAGTTGGTTTTGCATAAATTTAAATATATTTTTGCTGAGATGAAAACCAAATGAACAGAACAGGCCAAAAATCTACCTATTTAATAAGCAATAAAACCTTGACCATTTCTGGTTCTAAATCTGAATCCAATCGGTTGTTGTTATTGCAAGCTATCTATTCAAATATTGATATTAAGAATTTATCAAATTCAGATGATACCAAATATTTAAAAAAAGCACTTGCTCATTTTGAAAAATGGAAAAAAAATGGTTCAAATGCAGAAAAAGTTTTATTAATTGATATTCACCACGCCGGAACAGCCATGCGATTTCTTACCGCTTTTTTCGCATGTCAACCTGGTTTGCAAGTCAAACTCACAGGGTCAAGTCGCATGCAAGAGCGACCAATAAAGCTATTAGTTGATGCTTTAAATGCACTAGGTGCTGCTATTACTTATGAAAAAAATGAAGGCTTTCCTCCTTTAAATATTAAAGGTAAAACCATGACTAAAAATGAAGTCCAACTAAATGCAGATGTAAGTAGCCAGTACATTACTGCCTTAATGTTAATCGGTTCAGGTTTGAAAACTGGTTTAAATATCCAGCTTATTGGACAATGTACCTCCATGCCATATATCAAAATGACTGAAGCTTTAATGGCTCAACTTGGTATTGAGACTAATTTTGATGCGCAACAAATTGCCATAAAACCTTTATTAAATCAAGCATTAAATCAAAAATTTGTAGTCGAATCAGATTGGTCATCGGCCTCTTATTGGTATAGTTTAGTGGCGTTGGCAGATGTTGGTTTTCAACTCACTTTACAATATTTTAAGCCAAATAGTTTACAGGGTGATCAAGCGCTAGTTGAAATTTATAAACATTTTGGTGTTGAAACCGTTTTTAATCCTGATGAGAGCATCACTTTGAAAAAAAAATCAAATGATCAAAACAAACAGTTTGTGGCCAATTTAATCCATTGTCCCGATATAGCCCAAACCGTTGCAGTAACTTGCTTCGGACTTGGTTTAGCTTGTCATTTAACAGGTTTACATACGTTAAAAATAAAAGAAACCGATCGTTTGGAAGCTTTAAAAACTGAACTCACAAAATTTGGTGCGAATATCGCCGTTAATCATCATAGCTTAACATTAGCAGCTAGCCATCAAATCAATGAAAATATAACTGTAAAAAGCTATCAAGATCACCGCATGGCCATGGCTTTTGCACCTTTGGCATTAAAAACTACTTTAATTATTGAAGATGCGGAAGTTGTGAATAAATCTTATCCAGATTTTTGGGATGATATGCGGTTGGTGGGTTTGGAATTTTTGTGAAATATTTTAAATAATTGGGCGTTCGGGCGGGCTTTACATTGCAAGTCCTCAGCAGTCAAACTATTTTTGAAGGTTGTGGCAAAGCTTCTAGTGTCGCTTTTCCACGCCCACAAAAATTAGTTTTCCTGCTTGCGGGCTTTCCACTGCAATCCCTAACGCAAAGGAGTCTTATTTACTATAAGTCTTCACCGCCTCCACAAAGGCCTTCGCATGATCAACAGGAATATTTGGTAAAATCCCATGACCAAGATTAACGATATAGTTGTCTTTGCCAAAAGCGTCTATCATCTCGTGAACCATTTTTTTGATGGTTGGAATTGGCGATAATAATCTTGAAGGATCAAAATTGCCTTGCAAAGTGATTTTACCGCCAGTTAAATAGCGTGCATTTCGTGGGGAGCAAGTCCAGTCCACACCCAAAGCAGAAGCCTTGGATTTTGCCATTTCGTTTAGGGCAAACCAACAACCTTTGCCAAAAATAATCACTTTGGTTAATGGCGCTAAGGCTTCAACGATTTGGTTGATGTATTGATAAGAAAATTCCTGATAATCAACTGGCGACAACATGCCTCCCCAAGAATCAAAAATCTGAATGGCATTGCAACCAGCATTTACTTTTTCTTTTAAATATAAAATGGTAGTATCTGTAATTTTCTGCAACAATTGATGAGCAGCCACTGGATTTGAAAAACAAAAGCCCTTGGCGGTATCAAAACTTTTTGAGCCTTTGCCTTCAACGGCATAGCAAAAGATTGTCCATGGCGAGCCAGCAAAACCAATTAAAGGCACTTCATTGTTTAGCATTTCTTTAGTTAGTTTCACGGCATTCATCACATAGCCTAAAGATTCTTCAATATTCGGTATAAATACCTGATTCACTTGTTCTTGTGTGCGAATGGGGTTTGGAATAATTGGCCCAATATTGTCTTTGAGTTCAACGTGTATGCCCATGGCACGAGGTACAACCAAGATATCAGAAAACAAAATTGCCGCATCTGGCTTCACGATGCGAATGGGCTGAACGGTTATTTCAGCAGCTAATTCGGGCGTTTCACAACGGGTAAAGAAATCATATTTATCACGGATGGCTCTAAATTCTGGTAAATAGCGTCCCGCTTGACGCATCATCCACACAGGTGGACGTTCAACAGGTTCATTGTTTAAAGCACGGAGAAATAAATCGTTTTTGATCATGAGTAATAGTCGTTTAAAGCTTCCAAAACGCCTTCAATACTTTGCATTTTGGCTAATATGATTTGTTTATTATCTATATTTTTTAAGGCATTTGCGGTGGTATGACCAATGCAAAAACATAATTCGTTTGTTATTTCATTTTGTTCTAAAAAACTTTCAACTGCCGACGGACTAAAAAACAATAGTGCCTCAAAAGCTTGATTGAAATTTTTTGGCGTTTTGATGGTTTCATAAACCAAAACTTTGGCAAAGATAATATCCTTTTTTGTAAAATAATCAGGAATAGTCGGCAAACTGAGATTACCACAAAAAAAGGCAAATGAATTGGTTTTGTATTTTTGATTGATGATTTCAGTTAAATGTTCGGCATAGTTTGTGGCTTCTAAAACCTCAAATTGATGTTTTTGAAGCAGTTGTTTGGTTTTTTGACCAACACATAGGCATGGTTTTGATTTTATTTTTTCTAAATGTTTACTTTTCAGAATACTTTCCACAGCATTTTGAC
>Ga0208222_1000179_pt1 | contig 17253 bp, 29 predicted proteins | sample LakMenEpi13Sep09_FD_150694 | JGI IMG/M metagenome (GOLD analysis project Ga0208222, IMG submission 150694) | Freshwater microbial communities from Lake Mendota, WI - 13SEP2009 deep hole epilimnion (SPAdes) | ecosystem: Environmental > Aquatic > Freshwater > Lentic | place: Lake Mendota, Madison...
CCCTGTTTATGACTGACACGGATGTGGAAACCCTGACCACCGTACTGAACGCGGAGGTGGCCCGGGTGGAAGATCAGCTCACGGAATGGCGGCACTACCACCGCGTCCCGTCTGAGCATGAGGACAACCTGACCCTGTGGCTGCATGACCTGACGCAGCTGCGAAAAACACTGCCTGTTTTGGAGGACGCTGAGTAGTCGATTCCAACCTGAACGTGGTACTGTACCCCTGTGCAGTACCGTCCACCCGGAGCCCGGGCGGCGTGTGCCGTCCGGGCTTTTTCTTTTCCCTGTAGGAGGTTCCCATGAGTCTCATTGTTCATGCCGGTGGTCATCATGTCGGCCGTGATGCCCTTGATTCCCATCCGCTGCCCGCTGCCACGCTGACCCATCAGCCCGTGCCGCACTCCCGTGTGGTCGATCTGGTGGAGCAGACGATCCTGCAATCCGGCCTGCCCATCACCGACAGTTCCTTCGCCCTCGCCAACAAGGGCAACCGCATGTTCGGCGTGCTGACGCTGGCTGGCGGCACGGACTACGCCACTGTCATTGGCATCCGCAACAGCCATGACAAGTCGTTCCCCGTGTCGTTCTGCCTGGGTTCCCGTGTGTTCGTCTGTGACAACCTGGCGTTCTCCGCCGAGGTGGTGGTGCGTACCAAGCACTCCCGGTGGGTGGAGGAGCGGCTGCCCCCCCTTGTCAACGCGGGCGTGGCAACGCTGATCGACAAGCGTGGCCAGCAGGCCAAGCGGATCGAAGCCTACAAGGCCACGGAGGTACGCGGACTGCCGCACCTGCATGACCTTGTGCTGCGGACGTACCGCTCCGGTGCCATGCCGGCGGCGGCCATCGCCCCGGTGTTGCGTGAGTACGACAGTCCCCGCCATGAGGAGTTCGCACAGCCCACGCTGTGGAGCTACTTCAACTGCGTGACTGAGATCCTGAAGGACTACGGCGACCTGACCGGCCGGACGCAGCGGCTGCACGGCGTGGTCGATTCGGAGTGTGCCAGCATGCTGCTGGCGGTCTGATGTGTTCCCCGTGGGTGGCGGCAATGGGGCCGCCACCCTGTTCCCCCTGGCAAGGAGTGAGCCATGCTTCGGTTTGACGTTGGTGAGTTTATGGAAGCCTGTCGCATTGCGTCCGCCGACGGCGGTGGCGTGCAGGCTGTGGCCGATCTGCTGGGCATCACGCTGTCGGCTGTGTACAGCCGGCGGCACCAGCTCAAGAGGAAGGGCATTGCCATGCCCAAGCTCAGGCGCATTGCCGCTCGTCCCCGGGCGCAGCTGTGTCTGCCGGCCCCGGTCACGGTGGAGTACACTCCGCTGACCTTTACTATCGAAGTCGGTTGCGGCCAGTGAGCGGCGTGTTCGGAAGCGTTTCCCCCAAGTGAGGTTCCCATGGAGTTCGATGACATCGATGCCGAGACGTGCCCTTATCACGCGGCCATGGACGTGGCGGACAACATCCGATCCCATGTCATGGAGCTATATCAGAAGCAGGCTGCTCGTAGTTCAGAGCTGGAGTCCGGCCTGACCAACTCTGTTCTGGCTGGCCTCACAATCGTCTGGATTGAAGCGGTCCACAGCTCCTGGAATACCATGTTCAGCGAGTCTGCCATGGCCGTATTGCGTGGCATGTCGCCGGAGGATAAGCAGACCCGGCGCGAGATGAAGCGTGCGGCGCGTGACTTCCTGCGCCGCAGTGGGTGGTGGGTATCCCGGAGCAAATGACAATGAAGTACCAAGAGGTTGTGGTGGCACGCCCCAACAATGAGCAGGGCATGGACCTGCGGCAGTTCTACTTCCCCGTGGAATTGCGTGACGGCAAGTGGGTGCCGTGCGGACCGCTGATAGAGGAGACGGAGCGTGTCGGACACATGTCCATGGTTCTCAGCTTGGGCGACTACATTGAGGGCGAAGGCGATGATTGCGGACCACTCACCGAGATCACGCCACCGGAGGGATGGACTGTCCAGAGTCGCCTGTGGAAGCGGGACGACTACGTGCCGGAGTCGATTGAAGTGCGTGAGGAATCAGAGCGACGGATCATTGAACACATGAAGAAGATCGGAGTGTGGAAGAAGCATGATTGATTTCCTCATGGGTACGGCAGGAGTGTTCCTGATCTTCTGGGTGGTGTCGCGGAGGGACTGATGGGCAGGCTCTATGGCTATGTGCGGGTAAGTACCAACGACCAGGACAACTCAGTACAGAACCAGATAGCCCGCATCCAGGAACTGGCAGCCAAGGAGGGCTTGCCACTGGAGCATGTCTACGTGGACGAGGACGTGACGGCACGCATCCCGCTGAAGGACCGGCCGCAGGGCAGGATTCTGTGGGATGTGCTGGATCCTGGTGATGCCATCGCCTTCAACAAGGTGGACCGTGTGTTCCGGTCCGTGGCCGATGCCAGTGCGACCGTTCAGATATGGCAGCAGCGGGGCATCCGGGCCATCATCATGGATCTAGGCATCGACCTGGCTACCCCCGCCGGCCGGATGTTTTTCCACCAGCTCGCTTCGTTCGCTGAGTTTGAGCGGGAGATGATTTCCCAGCGGACGAAGGAGTGCCTGCGGTTCCTCTACTCCCGCGGGACGCCTGTGAACCAGCGTCCTTACGGCTGGGTCCGGGACAAGCCTGGCCGGGGCGCGACGTTCGTCCCTTGCCAGCAGGAGAGGGACCTGGCTTTGCGCGTGGTGAAGTGGCGGGACGAGGGCCTTTCCCTGCGGCAGATTTGGAATCGCCTTTGGACGCTGCGGATCTGCAAGCCGGGGAAGCGGTGGGCGGAACGCGGGAAGGGGATTCACTACAGCCCTTACGACATCTCCGGTCTGGAGCTTGCCGCTCGGAAAGGATTCCCAATCGTTGGGCCGCATTCCTTGCTAGCCTCTCGGCGGCTATCGATGCAGACCGAATGTTCAGGTTGAACTCTTCGGCCATGTCGATGATGCGGTAGCGATTGACCAGCCGGGCCTGGGCCATGGCCTGATCCTGGATGGGCATGCTGTCGATCGCATCCTGGATGTGGTCGATCGACTCCTCCTCGCGGGCGGCCGGGTCTGACATGGCTACCTGCTCGCCGGGAGAGCGTGTCAGCCGGCGGATGGCCTTGAGCTGGGCGTTCAAAATCGCCTGGGCGAAGTACCGTTTGGGGTACGGCAGCCGGCTGGCATCGTAGGTCCTGGCTGCTCGGCACAGGGCCAGGTAACCCTCGCCCTCTATGTCACCCAGCAACGCCTGCCTCTGCCATGGTGGGCGGTTGGCGAGGAAGTACTTGGCTGCGGTGACCACCATGTGGTGGTATTCAGTGACGAGCAACTGCTGCTTTTTGGAGAGCCTTGATCGCCGTCTCATGCTGGTCCAGCTTGGCCCGGGTTTCCCGGACCAGCTCTGGCAGGCCCTCCATAGCAGAAGCGATCAACGCCACCTTGGCGTGGATGCTCATGGCCCAGGGGACCACGGCAATGAGTATTGTAATGAACGCCAGCAGCTGATCAGTGTGCATGTGTCGCTCCGCTGGCGATCATGGAGACGAGCCCGCTGGCTGCCGCCTCCGGTATCTTCTCGCGCCTGAAGTCGTCCATGATCCGCTTCACGGCGACGCGCCACAGGCTTGGATGGTACTGATACACCCACGCCTCGCCCTCTCCGAAAGCGGTCAGCCTGATCAGCGTTTCAGGCTGCACTTCCCATCTGGGCAGATTGCGCATGTGCATGCTCCCCCCTTGGTGGCCGGGCAGGTGCATGCCGCACGCTCTGTGCATGGGCATGCCGTCCAGCCCTGGTTGTCTCCCGTCCTGATCTGGCCACTGCCCTTGCACTGCGGGCAGTTGGGCAGCGGGGGCTTGGGGGGCGCAGGCGTGGGTGCCATGTCGCTCAGGCTGTGGAGCGCAGCCTGGGTGGCGACGATGGCTGTGTACTGCGGCGTATGGTCTGTCCACCAGAACATCAGATCCTCCGAATCGATCCCAGGTCAGGCAATGCACGGGCCGGGAAGCCCTGCACATCGGAGTACGCCCAGCAGTCACCACTGCGGACACAGGTGGCCCAGTCATCCACCTTGGTGACGATCATGCCCGGGACCTGGGGCGGGAATGACGCAGGCCAATCAGGCACGGGCGTATTCCATCGGCCCCAGCTATTGGCAATGAAGAACACCGTGAAGGGCCAGTGTTCCTTGGTGTCGTCATAGCCTACGGTCGCCATATCATGCGCCCACCCGGGCGACACGCGGGGGTGGTAGTTCTGTGAGTTTGGCTTGTTGCTCCACGCGGCCATCTGTCCGGAGTGGATGCCATACCCATTGGCCAGTGCAGCCATGGCATCTTCTACCGTGCGGACATTGGCGATGGTGCCCACCTTGTTCCGCTTGCACAGCTCCTGCACGGCGGCTGGTGTGCCGCCCTGCCGGCCCCACTTCGCTCCCAACCCGCCGTCATACACCGACAGGTTGGCGATGCCTGGGTAGTCCTCACGCGGGCAGAAGCCCACGTCCCTCTCAAACATGCTTGCCCGGGCAGGTGACATGCCCTCACCACCATGACCACGCGCCCCGTAGGTGGGCTCGGTTGCCGTGCGGGCAAACCATTCCTCCGCCTCGCCCTTTAGCAGCAGGCTGACGGCACGCTCGCAGTCCCGTGCGTTGCGACTTCCATGGGAAACACAGTCGCCAACTGATTGCCTTTCGCTGAACGCAGTCTTGTCCAGCTGCAACACGTAGCCCCAGAGCAACGCACGCTTGCCTGCTCCACTGGCGGGTGCAGTGAAGTACCGAACGGGATTGCTGGCCAGGAACTCTTCCCGGTCCTTCTCGCTCGGCACGTATCCCTGGAATCCGCCGGCCTGGTAGGCACGGACCAGCTCTTCAGGCGAGTCGAACAGCTCATCTTGCGGCATCGGCTATCCCCCGCAGGGCCTTGACCAGGGCCGATCTCTTCTCAGGGGCAAGCGCCACATTCTCTAGGCCGATGGCGTTCACCAGCGTGTCGTTGATGGCCACATCCAGGCCGACGTACTTGCCCTTCAGGTCGGTCTTTTCAAACGCCAGGTCCAGGCTGGCAGAGTGAATGTCCCTGAACTTCCCAACGGTGGTGACGTACTTGTCGTCTCTCTCCACCACGTCAGCCAGCGCCCGGTAGAACTGGTACACCATCTCCCGGTCGGACTTGCTCGCCGGCCGCATAGCCACGGCAACGGGTGGCATCTGAGTCGGAGCGGCTGCGGGCCGGAACACCACCAGGAGGGCGGCGATCACGCCGATGGCGGCGCCGTGCTTCACCACCGCACGCATGTCCTGCTTCTGAAGCAGCGGCCAGAGGTACACCATGGCCACAATGCCGGCTGCGACTACGGCTGCGATCTGCTGAAACGTCATAGGATCACCTTGCACTTTCCGTCCAGGATGGCAGCGGGGTTGATGAGTCCCCAGCCGAAGTCGTTGTCATGTCCAGGCTGGCCCCTGTCCATGGAGGTTTGCGCCAGGATCTTCCCGGCATGGCGGGCTACATGCTCCTTGCCGCATTCACACACAGCCAGGGCCAGTACCCCAGCCACAAATGGCGCAGCCATGGAAGTGCCAGATAGAGTCGCATACCCGCCTCCAACCCAGCAGCTGGTGATGTGTTCCCCAGGTGCGGCAACGTCGATCTCTTTGCCACGGCAGGAGAACTCACACACGTTGCCATCCCGGTCAACTGCGCCTACCCCTATCGTATTGGTATAGGCTGCCGGATACGAAACTTTCCCGCCGTCATTTCCGGCGGCGCAGACCAGGGCTACGCCGGCCCTGTACGCCTTCTCACACGTGAGCGCCAGCCGCTCAGAGGTAACAGGCGATCCCAGTGACAGGACAGCAATGCAACAGCCGGCCTCCACCGCATACTCCAGGGCTCGGACCACCGCATCCATGGAGCCGAAGCCTGAGTTGTTCAGCACCTTGCAGGAGATCACATCGACCTGCGGCGCCACACCCTTCATGCCGTGACGGGCGGCAATGATCCCGGCCACGTGCGTGCCGTGCCCGTTGGTGTCGAACGGGCTCTCGTCCTTGGTGAAGTTGCGGTGTTCCTTCACCGCCCCAGCAAGGCCGGGATGGCCGGGCTCCACGCCCGTGTCGATCACTGCCACCCGCACCCCTGCCCCCTGGTGCTTGGTCCAGAGGGCAGGGATGCCATACGCGGAGATACCCCAGTCGCATTCCCCGGACGTGAGAGAATGGGCGACGGCCTCAACGCGGTAGGGTGGCAGGTGGACCAACATCACCTGCTCCGAATCAGCTGAATCAACGCTGAGACGATGGGCACCACCACGCTGACCAGCACCGGGATGGGGATCCCGGCCGCAGCCTGGGCCGTGACCATGATCTGGTCCCCCTCTTCCTCACTGATCGCCTGAGCGGTGAACAGAGGGAACGTGTCGATCACGGGCAGGAGCGCCTTCGCCACGGCGTAGACGATCTCCAACCGCTCCGCCAGGGTCGTTACCTCAGACCACTGGGCGACGATCGCGGACAGCTCCTTCAGCACACCGACGTGGCTCAATAACCACTTGACGATCAGGAACTTGTCAACCACTTTGATCACCCCCTTTCCTACGTTCACACGCTATTGCGACCACCGCGTGGCCGGCTATATCCATCAAAGTCTTCTGTCTATCTATTGCACTGAGGGGGCCCCGGAGCCGGCGGGTTTTTTCTCCCACCCTGGCGACCTGATACAGCCAGGCTGCGATGCCGTCCTGCTCCACGCCCAGGGCGTTTTCCAGGGGGTCCTGCCGGCAGCCGTAGTACCCACGCTTCCGGGTCAGGAGGCGGTACAGTTCTTCGCAGATCGCCCGGTACGGGTCGTCGCCGGCCGGCGGGATCCACTCTGAGTAGGGATCACCATTCGACTCCCCTCGCGGCCATGACAATGCGGCCGTACTCGGCCCAGAAGGTGTTGTGGTGGGGGTCCTCGTCGTCACTGCACAGGTCGTTTGTGCGGGCGTGCGCCCACTCCTCGCAGCAGGTGTCCAGCATCGCATCCAGTTCCAGATTGTCCGCAACACAGATTTTCCCCCTGTCTTCGTCTTCGTCGTAGTCGAAATACCCAAGCATCCCAGGAAGCAGAGCAGGGGATCGCAGATAACAGCGAACCGGGAACCTAACCGGGAAGGTCCGCTGGGCCCACCTGCGGAACTTCCGCATGAATAGCCTTCTCCAGTCTGGTGATAAGGTCATAGAGTCGCTCCAGCTGGACGGTGACGAGCCACTCCCTATTGCTCCGCTTGTGCAGTACCACCGGCACGTCGTCTCCGGACTCCGCAATTGCCTGCTCCATCCACGCCCGGACGGCCTCCCGCTCCACAAACTTCACCTCCCAGTGCAGGCCCGGAGCTTGAACCTCCAGGTCAGGTGAGTCCGGACCACCGCGGAACTGCACCCCACGCCTGGCCGGTAGACCCAGGCATTCCTGGATTGCCTTGGCAGCCAACCGTTCTCCACGCTTCCCCTTGTCCCGCTGTGATCTGCCCATGGTTGCGTCCGTGTAAACCCTGGTTCTGGAAGGCGATCCCGGCGGGGTCCGCGTGCCGGTTTATCGGTCCGGTGCGTGCCCGCCGGGATCGCTGTGGCTCATTCAGTCCTGATAAACAGGGGGCCATTGGGGCCGACATAGGCTGACAGGGTGTTGAATGACAGGTACTCTTCAGCCTCTTCGTCTGACAGGCCCTGGTCCATCAGGATCTTCATGCACTTGGCCAGGTCATACACGGCCACAGTAGGGCTGTGATGGTTCGCCGTGATGCCGATCAGGGCGTCGTCGAAGCCGTCAGCCATCAGGGCCTCCGGGTTCTCCTCTGCCAACTGTTCTTCCATTAGCTCGCCCCAGTCTCCGCGTGGCGCTATCACGGCTGGCGACCTCCTGTCAGGTTGCGGTCTCGTTCATCCAGGTAGAACTGCGGGATCGGCTTCGGGTCATACCCCAGGTGGACCTTGCGTCTCAGGCTGGCCAGGAATGAGGGGTCATAGTTCTCCGGGTCTGTCTCCTGCTTGGCCTGTAACAGGTGAGCCTTGGTCAGGTCCTGGTAGTTGCCGCACCATCCACCGCTATGGAGGACGCAGTGGCACCGCTCGCACAATGTCAACAGGTTCCGACGGTCATGCTTGCGGCCTGCTCCCTGCTGAAGGTGGTGGATCTCCATGCGTCTCCTGCCGTCTGACTCAGGCCACCAGCACACGGCACAAGACCGATGCTCGGCCGCCCACGTTGCCAGCTCCTGTCTGTCTGCTTTGCTCAGTCCCATGGGCAGCCCTTGGGCTCGCCCTGCTCGGCACGGAGCCGATCGAAATCCGCCCCCTTGAAACGCCCGGTGGTCCGCTTACGCTTCCGCCTTTTCTTCTGGGCCTTGGCCCTGGCGAGCCAGGCGTTGGCCACAGCCTCCTGGCATAACGCGGCATCACGGCCGCTCCGGGATCTACGGTCGATCTCCTGGACAACGCAGTCCGGCACCGGGCTCATGGTGTTGGCCGCCCACAACAGGTAGGAGACCGGCACTTCAGACGAGTCAAGGCCCTTGTGCCGGCCGAAGTCCATCCTTGCCATGCGTCTCCTCCTCCAGTGCGGACCCCTTCCCTGCTGAAAAGGGGTAGGTGCCCTTCTCAGTGGCCAGGTGGCAGCAGGTCACGCCTTATCTGTGGGGTCTTCTCAGCTAGGACCAGGACGTAGGGGTGCGCCGATCGACTACGGCTCCGTTGCCTGGGGTTTCGCGCGTGACAAACCTTCCTTGGTGCGGACTCGCCGCTCCGGCATAGGCCGGCGTTCTTTAGGCTGGCGCTGTTTTGATTTCTTAGACGGTGCTAGGCGGCCAGAAAATGACGCACCGTCAATCAGCCTGGGCCTCGTAATACATCCCTGTTTCACGGCTCACATCGAAGGCCGAATCCTCCGACTGGTACGTGGAATCTTGAACAGTGTACCCACGTACACGCGGGTTGGGAAGCGCTCCAATGAAATACGCATCCCGCCAGCTAATGCGATTGGTGGGCAGGCACGCCAGGTTGCCGTCATCCAGCGCCAGGACGTGCCCGCACTTGTTCTGATCAGGCTGAAGCACCCAGCCAGGCTGCGTCCAGGAGTCTGGCAGCCAGTCAATGGTGAACAGATACACCCCATCTTCATCCCCGGAACGCATGTGCGCAATGCACTCATGGTCCCGCAGGTAGCTGAAGGCGTGGACCTCGGGAGTGAAGGTAAAGCAGTCCCACAGCTGGCAGTCTCCTAACGGTCGCTGCGGGGCGTCAGGGTGCAGGGCCAGGGCGTGGATGGGCACGTGCCGGTAGTGGGCACCGCTCTTGAGCATGACGTGGAACGCCAGGGCCCGGCCTGGCACGGACGACACACCGAAGGCATAAGCCTCCTCAGTGCCTTCCTGGGTGCTGACGAACGGGAGGCGCACCCAACACTTGAGGTATGGAATGTCCGCGTTCATCTGCTACTCCACGCCAGTCCAATGTTGGCCATGGCGTAGGACAACCACGCTAACGCCATGCCAGGGTCGCCCTTGCGCCACTGGTCCCACGCTACGGTGACGTAGATGCAGGCAACGATCCAGATGAGGGGCCCGCTCATGTTTGCAGTTCCTCGGTACTTACGGCTTTCTTCTGAGGTTTCGTCTCGGCACGCAGGCGTTCAATCTCATCGGCCGCCTCATCCATGAGGTCACAGGCCGGAGCGGCGTAGCGTGAGTGCGTCCATCGACGCAGGCGATCGACGATGTCGTCCTTCATACCTCACCCCAGATCGATATCAGCTTGCCGGTTGCGAGTTCTAGTTGGGCGCGAAGGTTTTTTATCTGCCTTGACATTCGGACGACCTCGTTGTTTCGCAGGTTCCGGAGGTCGGTTGTCAGATGCTCCACCCTCTCCTTCAGTGACTGCACCTCTAAATGCAGCTGCTGGACCTTCGATGCATTGCAGCAACTGTTGGGGCAGCAGGATGGCCCGCAGCTCGTCGGCGTGTCGGAGGTATCGCTTGGGTGCGACGAGGGTTGGCACGTTGAACTTCCGCATCCCATCCCAGATCACCTGCTCCTTCCAGTGTTCGTCTCGGTCCAAAACGCACAGCCACACCCATTGCCCTGTCTTCTGACTGAGATACACCCAAGCAAATGGAGTTGTGCCCTTGGCTAATCCATTCAGGTCATCAACAAACACGGTGCTGTGCGGCCAATCCCCGGGCTCGGTGAATGTCAGGTTCCGTAGCTTCAATTCAATCTGGACAGCCCCTACTGAGTCAGGGTTTGGGCAGTGGTCGGTCCTTGGGTTGTGGTTAGGCAAGACGATTTTCTTGCCGTGCGCCACCGACAGACCCTCGCCTCTCCTCTCGTCTACCCAGGAGCGCTCGGCGTGATGCGCGGATGCCAGCACTTCCAAGAACCGCTCTCTTGACCAGTTCATTTCGCCTCCTGACCTCGGATGCCCGGGATCTCAGCTCATCTGGCCACACCTCTTCCTCAGTAATGTCCTCCCAAAGCTCGGTAGAAAGCGGTTCACTCTCACGCAGTTCGACCACGCGCTCTAACACGCTGCGAACATCCTTCACTGGCATGCCGAATGCCCTGGCAATGTCCAATTCGTCACGGCCTGGGTAATTCGCGCTCAGGACGATCAGCCGGTCGCGGCTTGGCAGCCCGTGGGTCCGGAGCAGGCCGGTAATTCTGGCCCCCACTTCGCGGTTTAACCCTAGCTGGTAGTACACCGGCAGCGGGGGCTCCTTGTTGACGATCACCCTTCTGTGCAGGTCCGGCGCCAGCGTCAGGGGCACGCCCGTAGAACCAATCCGCCACTCGTTGCCAAAGCGTCCTGCCACGCGGTTCCTCCCTGGCCGGAAACGGCCACGCCTCGTCCAACTGAAACACCTCACCCAGCTCTCGCACTGTCTCTGCGAGCAGCAGCGCGTCTGGACCGCTCGCGGTAGAAGAAGGATCGCTGCCAGGGCTGGAGCCATGGCTGCTGGATTGCCCATCCGATGTATTCATCGTCACACTCCCCCATAGTCCGGCCCGCGTACTTCCCACGCAGAGGTACGCGGTACTCAGAGATGCACTTCTTCCGCCCCAGTTCCACGTCGGTGGCGAACAGGGTGCCCGTGGCCTGGCCCTTCTGCGCCTTCAGGCCCTCTTCCAGGAGCTTCGCCTTCCTCACGTCCTCGGCCGCCTGGGCCAGCAGGTCCAGCGGATCGTCGTCCTGCTCCTCCGCCAATTGGCGGGCTCGGACGATCACGTCCTGATTAGTTCCCTCCGCGGCGAACATGTCCACCGCGGTGCGAACGCTGTGCGAGGCACTGCAATCAGTTATGTCCACCACCTTGAACCACGGCTTGCCTGAGCCGGCGATTGCTGCACGCCTAGCCTCAGCGCTGGTGTGACACGCCTCGGAGTCCAGGCACCCAGACTCAGGACGGGTGACTCTGCCGACGATCTGAAGCCACAACACCCTGCTCTTGGTTGGCCTCCCCAGGATCACGGTGCGGGCGACGGGTGCGTCAAAACCCATGGTGGCGATCTGACAGTTGGCCAGCACATCCAGCTCACCACGGCGGAACTGGTTGATGATCCGGTTCCGCTCGTCTTCCGACTGGAGGTAGGTGTTGCCGGCGATCCATGCCGCCCGCATCCCGTACTGGGACGCGGCCATCTCCGCATACGCCTTGGCACTTCGCACACCAGGGAGGAACGCCAGGGCAGGTCCCTCCCGCTCTTCACGGGTGGTCAGGCACAGCTGATGGAGCGGCCGGCTGCATCCCATAACCATGTCCAGGTCGGACGCGCTGTAGTCGCCGGCACTGACGCTGACCTGCTTCAGGTCCAGGTCCGTGCAGCGGACCAGCTTGCACCTGGGCGGCACGCACCAGGCGTCATCGATGCCAGCCTGGAGCCCGTAGTCGAACGCGGTGTGTTCGTAGAACTCACGGAGCGGCTTGCCGTCCATGCGGAACGGCGTGGCCGTGAATCCAATGACCGTGGCCCCGTGATCCCGGAGGTCACGCAGCATGGCCAGGCACGGCTCGCTGAACTGCGTGTGAGCCTCATCGACAATGACAATGTCGAACCCGCGGAACCGCTCGTATCGCTTCTCGCCCCGTCCGCTCAGGAGGGTCTGGCGTGACGCCACAACCACCCTCCCACCACCCAGCCACATGTCGGTCTGGGCTGCGAACTGCGCCATCTCTATCTCAGGGCGCTCATCGCACCAGCGGGCGAACGTGTCCGCACCCTGCCATGCCAGCTCACGCATGGGGACGATCAGGAGAATCCTGGCGTCCGGGTAAGTGTTCGCCAGATGGGCGAACATCACGGTCTTCCCTGACCCGGTGAAGACGCTGCACAGCATGGTGCGGTAGTGCGGCATGGCCTCCACTACTGCGTCAACGCACCGCTGCTGGTAATCCCTTACTCGCATCGCTCATCTCCAAGGCGTTGGCGCCGGGGGCATCCGCCCCCAGCGCCGCAATCCGTTCGCCCTAGCCATCCTGGCTCGTCAGAACGCCTCGGTCCGCCCTCCCGGCGAACCCAGCAGCTGGAGGCTCTTCACGTCCACGCTCCAAGCCTCACGTCTCTGACCGTCCTTTTCGTACTTCCGGCACTTGAGAGTGCCCGTGATCGCCACTGACTTGCCCCGGGTCAGGTACTCAGTCACCTTGCCCGGTCGCCACAGGTCGCAGTTGAGGAACATCACCTCGTCCTTCCGACCGTTGACCGCGATTGCGAACGACGCCACCTCCGACTCTCCTACTGCCTTCAGCTCGGCGTCCCTCGTCAGATTCCCCGTTCCCGTCCACACGTTCAGGTTCTCCATGCGTCACCTCTGCGTACTTGGTCAGTCGATCCAACACCGCCTGATCGCAGACACGCTCTGCGACTCTCAGCTCCACTCGCTTGAGGACACTGGCGATCTCCTCACCGCTCGTCGCCGCGTCGATCGCCGCCCGGGCCTTGGATTCGATCTCCATGCCGCGGACCTGATTGCGCACCGGCCGCTGCTCATGTCGCTGTGGCATCGTCTGCTCGCCGTCGTCGTCCTCCTCCGCCCAGCCACCGACCAAGCCAAGCAGCAGGTACTTCTTGGCGTAGGTGTAGGCACTGCCCAGTGACTGCATGTCCAGCTTGGGCTGGCCGCCCTTGTCCACGCCCAGGTAGAGCGGGCACAGGGACGTGACGAACTGACCGCTGCTGTGCCGCAGCGTGCCCACGGCAATCCACTCGCCGCCAACCCGCGTCAGGCACACCTGCGGAAGGCTCAGGCCATTGGCGTTCAGCGGGCCACGCAGGGCCTCGCAGATGCCGCTGTACGTGAGATACCAGTACTTGCCGAACTTGTTCTCGCCGGTCTTCTCAATCGCCGGGTAAGCCGCCTGGGCAGCCACCAACGCCTTGACCAACTCAGACGTATCTGGGCTGCATGTCAGCCCCGGAAGTGCGCTATCGATCACCATGTCCATTCCTCCTAGTCCATGGAGGGAAGACCAACTCCCCCTCCTCTTCGTCCTCGTCACTGCGGTAGTAGCCCAGCTCACGGCGCAGGGCGATCTGGTCCAGCGTGCGAGCGATCTGCTCGCGGGCCTGCTCCACCAGATCAGTGGGCAACGTGTAGACGCGCACGCCAAACGGCTTGACCGTCTGGGCGAACACAAACTTCAGCCGATGCGCAGGCCAGTCACAGGCCACGGCTGCATCTGAGTACCAGGCGTCCTGCCAGAGATAGCCGTAGTCCATACAGGACCTGTACAGCTGATCCCATGTGCTGCTGGTGGTCTTGAAGTCCCACAGGAAGCACTCGGTCACCCCGTCGGCCAATGCCTTGCGCTGGTGGCCGGCGGCGTCGGTGTGCCGGAACGTCGCCTGGCAGTCCTGGGTGGCGTCGAAAATCTCCATCACCACCGGGTGGCGGGCACAGTTGTCCAGGATCCGCTGGATCCGCCAGTACTCCTCGGCGGTCACGTCCTGCCGGCCGCCCAGGTTGGCCTTCCATTCGGTGTACGCCTTCCCGCGGCGGGCACCGTTCGACAGGACCTCGTCCGGCGGAACCGCGTAAATGTCCGACAGGGGCACCCCGGCAATGGTGGCTGGGATAGCCCTATCTACGAGCGTCCCAAAGGACGTTCCGGCGTTCCCGCTGAACAGGGACTCGCCGTTGTCCAGGCACTCCTGGGCCAGACCGCCGCCCTTAAACACCGAATGGGCGTAGGACCGGGTGAAGTACCCGTCGTCCTGGCGATAGACGCGGTCGATCGCCTCCTGGTCCAGCAGCCGCCGCGTGCTGGCTTCCAGGCAACCCGCTGTATAGCGTGAATCCAGGGTCATCTGGTCACCCCCCGCAGGCACCGCAGTGCGCTGCGAGGGCGACCGATCACCATGTAGGTGGCCGCATCACCCAGTGAGATCGCCAGAGTGGCAAGCCAGACGAGAGGCCGCGAGCAGCTAGACAACTGAGCTAGCTGCCCGGACCCCTTGACTGTCTGCCAACTTGCTGAAAAGTCAAGGTAGGCACCTTCAGTCATGACACTCCTCATAGACTACGCCCGCCGATACGCCCAAAAAGTTGGGGCTTCCCCCGGGTATTTAGAGCAGTTGGAGGTCTTCACCCAGCGTCTTCCTTGGCACGTGGAGGAGGTCACCACCGAAATGGTGGACTCCTACTTGACTACCGCTCTAGCTAAATTGAGCCCCACTACAGTCGCCAACCACCGCAGATACCTTACAACCCTCATGACCGCCGCCAAACGCGACGGGCTGAACAGTTGTACAGATCGCTTCCGCCGTGTCAAGGTTCCGCGTCCGGTGCCCAGGGCGTGGTCTTTGGACGAGCTGCGTCAGCTGATCGCTGCTGCGAGACAGACGCCCGGTCATTTCCGTGACCTCCCTAAAGCCGACTTCCTGGTCGCTTGGTTCCTATCCGGCTACGCGCTGGGCCTCCGTGCCGGCGACCTCATGGCGATGAGGTGGTCCGACGTGCGCGGGCGAAGAATCTATCTGCGTCAAAACAAAACGTCAATAGCCCACGTCGCGGTTTTTACAGACGAGGCGTTAGCCGCGTGTCAGCGGCTTCCGAAGCGGCCCAGGATCTTCGGAGACTTCGCCGCGCAGAACACCATCCAGCAATGGGTCAAGGAATGCAGCGTCCGTGCAGGTCTGGACGGCACCACCAAGTTCCTGCGTCGCAGCTGTGCGACTTACGCCAAGGTCCATGGCATGAGTCCACAGGCCAAGCTTGGTCACCTCACGCCTGGGCTAGCAGAACGCTGCTACGTAGATCAGCTCTTGTACGAGCAGGAGACGGGGGCCAACAGCGAGCCACTGCCAGCAGTGCTATGACTCATCGACCGGGTAGTGCGGAGGATAGCGCCTGACAGGCACCGGGCGTGGCGGGGCAGGCAGAAGCCCAATCTCGCCAACGTCATCGATCAATGGGTGTGGCGGGGCAGGAAGCAGCCCAATCTCTCCGATATCATCCAGCATTGGGTCGAATGGTGGGCGTGGTGCAATAAAGATCCCGTGCTGCGGACGCCGCATGCGCCTGACTTCTTCGATCGGCACACCAGGCACCACTTCATCTTGCGCCATCTGAATGAGACGGCGAATATTGTCGGCACTCATCTTCGGTAGCCTCCTATCGAACTCCTAATGCAGCCAGCGGATCCAGCTCATTCTGCCTAGCTTGCTCACGTCTGCGGCGTGACGCCTCAGCCTGAAGAATTCTGTACAACAAGTATTGCCGCGACTCTTCCGGGCTCAGTCGCTGGATGTCTTCTGGCTTGATGGACAGGTTCTCAAACGTGGACATGCCAGGGGCCTGGTCCAACAGCTGGTTGAGCGTTGTGCGTGCGGCCAGCCGCATCGTCCGGTCCTGGTCAACGTCCTGGAACTTGACGCCCGTGAGCGTGTTAATCAGGAACTTGGCCGCCTTCTCCGACGGGCTGATGCGGTCGTCCAGGTAGTTGCGGTACAGCCCAAGGGCCCTGGATCCACCAGGCGCGTTAGCGAGGATCTGTTCCAGCGGTCGTCCCCACGGACCGATGCCTGCTTCCAGCGTGGAGTACAGGTCACTCAGCTGCCGGCCTGAGTAGAACTGTCGGTTCAAAACCATTTCCAACGGCCCCTTCAGGAGCGGGTTGGACTGTCCAAGGATGTTGCTGCCCGTCTTCTGGATCGCATCAGCGAACCGCCCGGCCAGCGTGTTGCCCACTCCTGGAGAGACAAGGTTCAGCAACCCCTCTTGCGGCAGGTCGATGTTGTCTAGGTAGCGTGTGACGCCGGGAGTCTTGAGTCCAAGAAGTGGAGTCGATGGATCGATGGCGATGGCCGTTGATTGCCGAAGATGCTCGGGCACAAAACGGTCCGGGCTCGGCTCGGTCAGCCGGTTCACTGCCCGGATCGATTGGCCCATCAGCCCGGCCGGCTTCTCGGTCAGCTCCTGGAAGATGAGCGGCGTGATGCCTCGCGTAAAACGGTAGAACGGGAAAAGCCGGGTGAGGTAACGGCGTTCAAACTCGGTGAAGTTCTCCGGCGAATACAGCACTTGGCTGATGTCGGCCGTGCGCTTGGCAGCCAGCGGCGAGTCGCCACGGCGGATGCGGGTCAGGTAGGTTCCGACGCGGTTCATCGCATCGGTCATAGAGGCTGTGCGGTCCGACAGGTCCAGCAGCATGTTGGGGTTGGGCCCAGCCCCACGCACCGCATAAGGGTTCCACGTCCTCCAAGCCGTGAGCGGCTTGTTGAAGACACCCGTGAACAGCCCGCCAGCGCCACCCGGGAAGTTCTCCCGGTAGTTGAGGTTGCCCGCTCCCACGCCCAGCTCGTCCGCCACGCTCTGTGATGTGAGATTCACACCTCCGGCGTCAACTGACCACCGCCGGATCAACAGCTCGTCCAGCAACTGGTCGTCGCTTAGGCCACGGAAGCGTGGGCTGTTGCGGATCGGATCCAGAAGGCTTGGGTTGGCGGCGACCTCTTCACGGGCACGCTCGTACATCGGCGTGCCACGCAGCCGTGCAGGCAGGTTCCGGTAGTTGCCGCCCGCCACCTGGCCGGCGACCACCTGATCACGCAGCAGCGGATCGAATGCGCCCTGCGTGGCAGCGGCGAACTGCCCAGAGTAAAGGTCACGCATGTGCCGTGACGGGCTTGCCAATGCCAGGGTCTTAAACCGATCTGTCACCGCATCCCAGGCAGCGACCAGACCGCGGGCCTCGCGCGGGGCACGGCTACCGACAATCTTC
>Ga0208222_1000180_pt1 | contig 17192 bp, 11 predicted proteins | sample LakMenEpi13Sep09_FD_150694 | JGI IMG/M metagenome (GOLD analysis project Ga0208222, IMG submission 150694) | Freshwater microbial communities from Lake Mendota, WI - 13SEP2009 deep hole epilimnion (SPAdes) | ecosystem: Environmental > Aquatic > Freshwater > Lentic | place: Lake Mendota, Madison...
GGATGGTGGTTACTCGTGGATTCTCAGCGGGTCTTTCTTGGAAGACCAAGCTTGTCAGGAACGTGTTTTGCCCGAGGAGTTGGTCGATCTGGGTCCGAATATTTTGGAGTTCAGGGGCTCGGTAGAGGAACTCGGTAAGCAGTTCTTTGCGCTCCGATTCGGTTAAATTTGGTCGATGTAGCAGTTCCTGAATCTCCGCAGGAAGCGGATTGGCTTGGAACTGCTTTTCGTCTGTCGTGATGCTGATTCGGAAGCGACCTAAAGAGCAAGCATAATGGCGTCCAAAGAGCATCGTCAGATTGAGATTGGACGCCGTGAGTGGTTTCTCAAACCGAAAAATCGCTTCGTGAGCTTTGCCTTGACCTTGGGCACAGCTCCAGCCCGTCTCGGCATTTCCGTCGATCGCATAGCTCGCCTCGGCTTGAGAGCCAAAATGGTTTTTTGCGTAGCTTTGGTCCGCCGAAGCGATTTTGACGGGACGGCCATCGGCGGTCAGTTGAAATTCGCCAAGTAGGAAGTCCCCTTTGGGGCCTTCGTAATACGCCATTCCAGGGCCTCGCGCTGGCAAGCGAGGGTCAGGCAATGCTTCGAGCCGAATCGCCGTGATGTCTGAAACTGGTCCGCCTAGATCGATCGTATACGTATCTGATTTGGTGATATCGCCCGAGACGAAGATGGTCGAGTCGGGCTGGATCGATAGCAGCGGTAGATTCGAGTTCGCTTTGACAGGTTGGACGAATTGCCATCGAGCGGTTTTTGCCGATTGCTCGTCGATCCACTTGGCAAATGCTTTTTCCAGGGAATCACGACGACGCTTCTCGATATCGCTTGCAGGTATTTCGGTTTTTCCGAAGCTGATTCTCAATCTTCCGATCGTGTGATGGGAGCCGTGCGCTTGGCGGATCAAGAGGGAAGTATCCCCAAGAGTGTCCAATTCGGAGTCCAGTGTGATTGTCAGTGTCTTATTGGTGCGAATGTCTTTGCCCTGAACATCAACAGCCCATCCGGTTTTGGTCTTGGAGTCCATGACGGCACTGGCAGGGTAGCCTGGTTGCTCTGTGTCGGCGGTTGCTGTTGCAATATGTATCGGTTCACCCGCCTTTCGGATTTCAAGTTCGCTAAGAACGAAATTTCCATGAGGTGTTCTTCCAGGTCCCTTTGAGGGTAAGGAGTCATCGACCAGGGCTTCGATCCTCAGGTGGGTGAATCGACCTTGGAGATCTGGAAAGTTCAAAGCGATTGAGTTCGCCGGATTTCCAGGTGACTCAAATAGCAGTGACTGATCGTCCAAAATCCGAGCAGGTTCCGGCGGATCGACCGTGTACTTTACAGTGGGTACGGTCCACAGAATGTTCGGATCCTCGATTGGCCACTTCGAGGGTAAAGATGCAAGCAGTGCATCGGCTTTCTCCTTGGACGCTTGGACGATGGTTGGCTCCTGGGAAGGTATTTCCAAGTCGAGTTCGTCAGCATTGTTCAGAAATGCCATCAGCGAGTAGTACTCACGCTGGGTGATCGGATCGTATTTATGGGTATGGCACTGCGCGCATTGCAAGGTTAAGCCAAGCCAAGTAGCACCGGTGGTAGCGATACGGTCGACCATCGCGTTGTAGCGGAATTCTAACGGGTCGATACCACCTTCTTCATTGAGCATCGTATTGCGGTGAAAGCCAGTCGCGATGCGTTGACTTAACGTCGTATCGGGAATCATGTCACCTGCAATTTGCTCGATGGTGAACTGATCCAGTGGCATGTCTGCATTGAGTGCTCGGATTACCCAATCCCGATAAGGCCAAATGGTGCGTCCACGGTCTTTTTCGTATCCGTTGGTATCGGCATATCGAGCAAGGTCCAACCATTTTCGGGCCCATCGTTCGCCGTAGTGGGGGGATTCGAGTAAGCGGTCGACCCATTTCTCGTAGGCGTCGGGTGATGTGTCTGCTAAAAATTCCGCAAGTTCATCGGGGGTCGGCGGCAGGCCGATCAGATCAAAGCTCACTCGACGAAGCAAGGTTGATTTATCTGCAGGTTGCGATGCGCTTAGTCCATGCTCCATTCGTTTGAGATGCACAAAGGCATCAAGAGGGTGGGCGTGTCCTGTCTTTGGGACATCGGGCATCAACGGTTTTCGAAATGCCCAATGCGTTTCGTATTTCGCTCCGGAGGCAATCCATCGTTCGAGAATGGCGATTTGCTCAGCAGTTGGTCTCTTGTTGGTGTCAGGAGGTGGCATGCAGGTCTCTGGATCCTGCGACTTGATTCGTTCAAGCAATTGGCTTGCACTAGGATCACCGGCGGTGATGGCTGCAAGCCCTGAGTCTCCGCCTCGGACGGCCGATTCGTAGTCGCTCAGAAGCAGTCCACCTTGACGGCCTTTTTCGTCCGGACCGTGGCAAGAGAAACACATATCGGAAATGATGGGACGCACATCTAGGCTGTAAGAGGGTTCTTGGGCATGGGTGGCTTGGGCCACCATGGCAAAAACAATCCCCGTGTATATTTTTGTGACTTTCAACATGCAGAGGATCCTATCGGTCAGGACATTTGTAGCTGGCTAATGCTGGCATGATACCATTTGCTGGAGAAAGAGGATAACCATAGAAATGAAACCAATAACTGAGGGTCGCTATTCCGCAACATCTAGTGACAGCAAAGGTAGTAGGCACAGCAAAGGTAGTAGGCACAATCCATGTGCCGTCCTGAGGCTTGAGTCAGTTCCAGGTTAATCCTTGGCCGACGGCACGGCGGAGAGTGCCTGGTACCTTGGCTGCCTTGGCTGATGGCACCACGGCGGAGAGTGCCTGGTACCTTGGCTGCCTTGGCTGATGGCATTTTTTGTCAGTTTTTTCGATGCGTTTGACCAGACGTGTCACTCGAGTCGTTGAAACTTCCAATCGCCCCGGCGTTACCCAGGATATCCAACTCGATGTTTACTGGGAGTTGCCTCAACTCCAAATCCATATTCACACACAGGATCGATTGATGAAATTTCCCTTTTTTGCGTTGCTCTCGGCCTGTTTTCGACTGCGACGCATCACCCAACATGGAGGTGCATTATGCCACGTGACTTGCGGGACAAAGTTTTTCCACCAGATGAGAACTGTTTTGCCCACCTGTACAATCGCTGTATCGATGGAGCTTACCTTTGCGGCAATGATCCAAGGACGGGAAAAGATTATTCTTATCGCAGAAAATGGATTGCCGATCGACTCGAACAACTGGCTTCAATCTACCTGATCAATATCCTTGCACACAATGTATTGGATAATCACTTGCATTTGGTCGTACTGACACTGCCAGATGAAGTTGAGAAACTATCGGATCGAGACATTGCGATCCGTTGGCTGTCGCTACACCCTGGGAGAGAACTCGACGAATTTATTTGTGCTGATCCGACCGAATCTCAAATAAGTGAACTGTTAGCTGATACAGAACAACTTGGGAAGGTACGAGCAAGGCTATCTTCTCCGTCAAGCTTTATGAAGGATCTTTGCGAGCCTATTTCCAAACGTGCAAATAAGGAGGACGGGCGTAGTGGTCACTTTTGGGAGGGGCGATTCAAAGGCAAGAGGCTCTTAGACATGCTTGCTATTTTAGTTTGCGTTGCCTATGTCGACTTAAATCAGTTGCGTGCTGGAATGGCAAAAACACTCGTAGAATCCGACTATTCCTCGATCCAAGCTAGAGTTCAGGCGAGTCAAAATCAGATGGCACCAAGTCTTGCATTATCAAAAGTTTCGATTTCCAACGAAGAAGCTGCGATGCGGATCAGGAAAGTGCCTCGAGTCGAGATTCGAAGACGGATAGAAGCCGCACGAGTCATCGCGCAGCGTCGGATGGTTCTAAAGGATGCTTGGCTTGCTAAACTAACGATTGATCCTGAACAATCGGTCCACCCCAATGACTCTCACCTGAGTAAAGGTGGGCTTCGAGCATCCGACAAAGGATTTCTCGAAGTAACTCTGGAGCAATACATCAAAATCCTGCATGAGGCGCTCCAGTTTAGGCCTGGCCGAGCATCGCTGGAAACTGCCTCCCAGGAGTTCAGGGAAGTGGCTAAATCGCTAGGATCAACACCAGAAAATATAAGTTGGATGATTCAAGACTTTCAGAATATATTTCGCCACGGATATTTTGTCGGAAGTTCGGAGACATTGCGCAAGGAGACCCAGCGGAATGAGCGTAAACGAACCTTGCACAGCGTGAAATGCAGGCTTTTTTACAGTGAAAATCCGATAGTGTATGACGAGCAAACCAAGCGATACCGCAAAGCAATATCCGAGTCAAAGTCGGTCAAAACGCAAGAGCCATCGACGGCGTCCTAGACACCCATACATATCGATGAATGTTCCTAATCATGGATTGACCTCCGTGGAGGACATTTGGATGGGTACAGGGAGTATTTCAGTTAGGTAAATCGGTATCATATATAGAGCTTCAGATGGGGTAGTTGCATTCTTGGAGCTCAAATCTCGTACCGTTGGATCTGCTTGGGCTTTTGGCAACTGTTCTGCGAAGACACCCCAGGTTTTGGCGATCATTAGTTCGCATCACGAAAGACAAATGCATTTATTCATTGATGCTGATTGAATCTTGACCCAAGGATCAATCGAGCTTGTGCGAGCCCTAGGAGCTTATTTACTTAGGGTGAATTTAGGCAAATTCTGTTGCGATGGCTCTGGGTATCGATCGTCATCGGAGCAAAGTGCCGATGTAGTCCGCGAATATTACAAAACTGTGAAGCGAGCTTGATTAAAAATAACCTCAAATGCCTAGGGTGCCTGGCACTTGTGGGGCAATCGGGCGGTTTCGGGGTGCCAGGCACTCACCTGGCGGTCCGACAGAGGCTCAGCAAGGGAGATAACTCCCTTGAGAGAGGTAGATTACGCAAGGTGTACAGTGCCATTTGTGCCTGGTACCTTGGCCGACGGCGCGGCGGAGAGTGCCTGGTACCTTGGCCGACGCGAGCGATGAGTGAATGTTGCCTGTGCGCGGAAACATCGTATTAGACGGCTTGCTAGCAAATGTTCCGCTGTCGTTGGTGGGCTTGACCCGTCGTGGTGGATTTATTTACTTTGAGGGCTTAGTTCCGGATACACGAAGAATCAAGGATGGGGGTTGGGATGTCTAGCGAAGCCAAGAAAAACGCACCGGTGCCGATGCTCGATGTTGGGCGAGGAAACTTGCCGCTTAAACGGGAGTTTCTTGAGGCGATTGAGCGTGTGATCGATAGCGGTCGGTTTCTCCATGGTCCGGAAGTGACAGAACTGGAAAAGACGGTCGCTCAATTGAGTCAAACCACTCATGCGATCGGATGTGCATCGGGAAGCGACGCTTTGCTTTTGGCCTTGATGGCATTGGATATTGAGCCCGGAGACGAAGTGATCGTGCCGAGTTTTACGTTCTTTGCGACGGCTAGTGCCGTATCGAGGCTGGGTGCTGAACCGGTGTTCGTAGACATCGATCCGATGACATACAATATGGATCCTGAATGCCTTCAGGCGAGCATCACCGCAAGAACCAAGGCGATTATTCCGGTCCACTTGTTCGGGCAGTGCGCTGCGATGGATCGGATCAACAGGATCGCTCAAGCACATCAATTGACGGTCATCGAAGATGCGGCCCAAGCGATTGGTGCTGCATGGGATGATCGTCCTGCGGGATCATGGGGTAGCGTGGGTTGCTTGAGTTTTTACCCTACCAAAAATCTAGGTGGTATGGGCGACGGAGGGATGCTTGTGTGCAGCGACGACGCTTTTGCCTCTAAGCTTCGACTGCTGGCTTCCCACGGCATGCAGCCAAGGTATTACCACAAGCTCGTGGGGATCAACAGCCGCCTGGATACGATGCAAGCGGCTGTGTTGGCGGTAAAAATCAAGCATCTTGACAGTTATACTCAATCTCGATGCGCACATGCAGCCCGTTACAAGGAGCTTTTTCAGGCTAGCCAGTTGCATGAAATCGTCGAGTTGCCGCGCAAGCAGCCCAAGGCGACCCATGTTTGGAATCAGTATGGTATACGCGTACCTCATGGTCGCCGCGATGCATTAAAAGCTCATTTGCAGCAGAAAGGTATCGGTTGTGAGGTTTATTATCCAGTGCCTTTGCACATGCAGGAGTGCTTCTCGGATCTTGGCTATTCTCTGGGATGCTTACCAAATACCGAATCCGCAGCGCGCGAGATTTTGCATTTGCCGGTTTATCCTGAACTGACGCCTGCAGAGCAAGAGTCCGTCGTTGAGGCGATCGAATCGTTCTACATGACAGGGGCTTATCGACGGGTCGCTTAGCGAGGTTTAGGGGCTTTGACCCCACCAGCAAATCGTTTTATCGAAAAGCAACACGATCAGCAACGATGCTCCAAACAGCGGCATCGCGACACCAAGTAGCAGGATTCCCATCCATATAGACCAAACCAATGGTGTTTGTTGCAGAGGTTCGGGAATGCCTATGGTACCTTTTTGTCGACGGTTCCACCACATCCAGGCTCCCGAAGATGCCAGAGCGATGAGCCCTGTGGTCGTCATGAGTCCAAGGATCTGATTCAAGCCTCCAAAAAGTTGTCCCTCATGGGCTGCGATTCCAATCCCTACAGCTCGATCAATCCAGTGCTTTCCAGAAAAGTCCTCTCTGGAGGCAACGCTACCATCCTTCACATCGATAGACAGGGTTTGCCGGAGTGGTCGATTCTGTGATTCTGAAGCGAGCTTCCAATAGCCTGCTTCTTTTTCTGGAGGAGATAGAACGACTGGGTGGGCGAGCAGTTCTCGTTTTGCGATTTGCTCGAGTACATCAAATCCATTGAGATCTTTAGGGATAGGAGCCCCGGCGCTGCGGCCCTGACGTTTCGAAGATACCGTTTTTGCTGTGTGATCATGTTCGGAATGACCACTTTGGGACTCAGTGGGTTTACCCCCGATACTCCAATCTTGTGCATTGCTGGACATGCCCGCAGTTTGCCGAACTGTGCGAAAATAGTTCCCCCAGAATTTGGCCCAAGGCAGGCCAGTTAGGATCAGAAAAATCGCAAACGCGGAAACCCAAAAGCCAATAACACTGTGCAAGTCCCTCCATAGAACTCGAGAACCCTTTGCCCAACGAGGATACAAGACACCGCCAAGTCCTTTGGCGTTTTTTGGCCACCAAAGAACCAAGCCAGTGATCAACATCACGATGGTCCAGCACGCAGCTAGTTCCACCAGGTAGGAACCCCATGTTCCGATCCCCAATTGTCCATGCAACGCCTTGATACGCTTCATCAACGATGTGTTCTCGTTTTCGACATGCAAGATCGCTAAAGTTGCCGGGTTAGCATAAATTCTCCAAGTACCCCGGGCATCCTTGAGGATCATCCGCGTGGCGCCAGAATCGAGTCTAGGCAATTCAACTTGGATGGTTTTTGCAGTAGGGTACTCAGCCAGAACGGCTTGTACTTGCTGGGACATAGGTCGGTGAGAATCGATCGACGCGACCGATTCGTAGGGCCGTTGCTGCCAAGCCTCAAATTGAGGCTTGAACAAGTAAAGGGTTCCGGTTACCGAAAGAAAGATCACGAATGGAATGCAAAATATTCCGGCGAAAAAGTGCCATCGCCATACCGTACGGTAGCTTGGCCATTCCCGAATTTTTGGTTGCGTCATGGCTATTGGTACTCCGTAACGATTTCACCACCATTGCAACTGTGCAGAGCTCGGATGATGCTGGCATCTAACGAATTGCTGAGATACTGAATCGAACCATCGACCATACCTACATGAGCACCGCCGGTGTGGAAGCTGCGAGGTCCGTAAAAGCCAGTGAAGTGTGTTACCACATCGGGGATGACGTTGTTGGGAGGTAGGTATCCATTGGTGAGCGAATTGATCGATCCACTGAATGCCCAGGAGATACCACGTCCGCGAAGTGCCGGGCTGGTTCCTCCTCTCCAACTGGTGAAGGTCCTCCAAAACGTTGCTAAGTCAGGATTGAAGATCATCCCGCTGGGGTCGACGTAGGAAGACCATGGTCCCCCTGTGGCCCTGAGTCCACGCGATGCATTCAAGGCTGAACTGACACCGCTAGAGCCGTTGAGTGTCAATTGGTAAGGGAACTTCGGTAGGCTTGGAGCTGGATAAGTCGTATCGTCGCCAACGCTACGCACCGATTCACTGATGGCAACGGTCGTCGAGGTGCCATCGGTAAAGTCTTGGAATCGTCGTTTGGAGTATTGGTAGACCAAGCCATCGGTCTGCCATCTCATATCGTAGTTGGTTCCGGTTCCGCTGCCAAAGCTGAGCAAGTAGTTCAAGCCACCGTAGTTGTAAACCGTGCCATTGACCGTGACTTGCGACACGCTAGGTGCCGGGTCGCTTGGGCAAAGAAAGGTGGCTATCGGCTGCTTGAACGCATCGATGAATCTAGGATTAGGTACTTTAGCGTTGAAAGGTCCGCTGAAAGCTGGAACCGAAAAGTCCAGGAGGTTGTTTAAGTTGTTCTGTTCCATGTAAGGAAGCAATCGGGCTTGAACGGAAAAGTCTGAATCTACCAAACCGGTCATTGGGAAACGTTTGAAGGCCGATTCGTAGTTATGCAGCGCCAGCATAAATTGCTTGAGATTGTTGCTGCACTGCATGCGGCGTGCTGCTTCTCTTGCAGCCTGAACCGCTGGAAGCAGCAGTCCAACCAATACACCTATAATCGCGATGACGACCAAAAGTTCGACTAAGGTGAATCCTTTGGGATGCGATTGGATTGAAGACGTTCTGTTTATAAATACAAATGCTTTCATGATAACTCGGCGATAGCGAAAAGGTTCTTGCAACGTGCGACGACAGACACGGATGCACGCGCATCCGACTGTGTTAGGCGAAGCACATAGGATCGACTACAGGCTCATTGAAGCCTTAGATTGCGATCGCAACGCCGCGCGGGGGCCGAGAAGGGGGACGGTGGTAAATCGCCCGGGCAAGAAAATTCGAAACACCAACGGATTCATCCAGGCAATGCAAAGGCATCGGAACGGTGGACAACTCTGGTTTCAGAAACCATGGTAAACTGGTGAATACAGAAACGCTACCTCGGCATTTGCAAGCCAATATGGAAAGGATTGTGCGTGCTTTGGTGCTCGTGGATTTGGCAATCGGTGGATCTTGGCAGCATGGGTCCGAGGATTTGGATGAACTGCAGCACGGTGGGACTTTTGGTTTCTTAGAAACGCAGCAGGAAGATGTCGGATGCTGTTGCTTGACAGCAATTGAATTTTGCTTGTTTCTTTGACTGGTTGGTTCGTTCAACACCGCATATTCAGGGGGCTTAATCCCGCGACTATCGGCCCACTGACGCCTTTGTGAAGGGGTATGACAGCAGCAGTCGGTCCAGCATTTTCTTGCCGTCGCACATCCACAATGGCCATTCTGGCAAGGAAACGGTGTCGAATCCTCTTGGGCTCGTTCCCTGTCGTCAGCCTCTGAGTTCAAGACTCCCTTGTGCATCACAAAGAGAAAAGAGGGTAAGGGCACTGGGAAATTGGCAAGCAGGAACACGCCAAGCACGAGATGAACGAACGCTCGGTGTGCAACGTTTCGGAGGGAATGGTTTTTGTAGCGGTTTGACTGCTTACAGAACAGCATGGGGAAGGGCAGAGGAGTGCAAGATGAATCACGTTGGCGGACCAACATCTTACACCACGGAACGGTGGAATGCGAACTGAAAACGCTGTGGCGTTTCTGCACAGAAATTCAGGTCTGTTCACGGATTCGTTTTGGGGATTAAGGGAGTTTGTGGCCCATTTTATCCCTCTTGGTCGCCAAATAGTGTGCGTTGTGCTCGTTGGGTGGACAAACGATGGGGACTTGATCGACCACGGTGATATCGAATCCCCGAAGATTGAAAGCTTCGGTCTTCTTGGGGTTATTGGTCAGCAACCGAACCTTTTTAAGTCCAAGATCCTTAAGGATCTGCAGTCCCACTCCGTAGTCTCGCATATCGGATTTGAACCCGAGTCGATGATTGGCTTCTACGGTGTCGAGGCCTTGGTCCTGGAGCGCATAAGCCTTAAGCTTTTGCGCTAAGCCAATGCCTCTGCCCTCTTGAGGCAAATACACTAGCACGCCTTTCCCTTCCTTGGCGATCGCATCCAGAGCCAGATGCAATTGATCACCGCAATCGCATCGAAGCGATGCGATCAAGTCCCCTGTAAAGCAACTGCTGTGCATCCGTACCAAAGGAGCCTGATCGCCGGGAGCATCGACATCGCCAAAAACCAACGCAATGGGTTCTTGGTTTTCGTACTGAACCGAGTAGGCAAGGACTTGGAATTCCCCAAACCGTGTAGGCAATCGGCATTGGGCTGAGCGTGTGACGAGTTTTTCGCTTACGCGACGATGGGCAATCAATTGTTCGACGGTGATGATCTCGAGTTGGTGTCGCTGGGCGATTTGAACTAACTCATCACGGGTGGCGCGATCCCCACTGGAATTGAGTATTTCACAAAGAACACCGCAGGGGTTGAGTCCGGCCATGCGAGCCAAGTCCATGGAGGCTTCGGTATGTCCGGCCCGACGCAGCACCCCACCTTCCATCGCCAGAAGCGGAAACACGTGGCCAGGCCTGACAAAATCGCTGACCTTAGACCCTTCGCTTGATAGTCTTTTGATCGTCTCGGATCTCTCTGCTGCCGTGATACCGGTTTTGCAACCTGCGAAATCCACTGGCGTCAAAAATGCCGTGCTCAAAGGGGAAGTATTGGTCTCGACCATAGGACGAAGCTCGAGCCGCTTGGCGGTTGCTGGTAGAACCGAGCAACACAATTGACCATGCCCTGCGAGCATGAAGTTGATGATCTCGGGAGTGACACGGTCCGCAGCGCAAACAAAGTCCCCTTCGTTCTCGCGATTCTCGTCGTCCAAGACGATCACCACTTTGCCCGACGCAATCGCTTCGACGGCTGCATGGATGGTGCTAAATCGTTCTGGCATCCTTATTCTCTCCGATCTGAAATTTTTATAGCGATTCGGCAGGTTCGTCGCTTTCGAGATTGTAGTCCTTCATTTTCTTATGAAGTGTGTTTCGGTTGATTCCGAGTTTGATTGCCGTCTTGGTTTGAACCTGACCGCACATTTGCAAGACTTGAAGAATCAGCTCTCGCTCGACTTTATCGACGACCCTCGAATGCAAATCGTTGCTCTCTGGAGAGGCTAACCGCAGTCCTTCTGCAACAAGCAACTTGGACAGACTCTCGAAGTCCGGTGGTAGGGATGGCGCACCGACCGAAAAGTCCTGAGGGGGTTGGCTGCCGGTAACGACTCCGGGTAAAAGGTCGATTGTAAATTCATCGGTCTCGGACATCACCACTGCGCGTTCTATGTAGTTTTGCAACTCACGAACATTCCCTGGCCAGTGGTAATCCTGCATGGCCGCCATGGCCTCGCGTTGGATGTGCACGACATACCGCTGGTTCTGCTCGTTGTAGAATTTCAGGAAATAGGAAACCAGCAGCGGAATGTCTTCACGACGCTTGCGCAACGGGGGCAGTTCGATCGGTACCACATTCAGTCGCCAATACAAATCCTCACGAAATCTCTCGCTGCGGATCTCTTCGGCCAAATTGCGATTGCTTGCCGCAATCAGGCGTGTATCCACGGTGACCGTTTCGGTGTCGCCAACACGTTCGAATTGCTTTTGCTGCAGGACACGGAGCAGTTTGACCTGCAGGTGCAGTGATGTGCTGTTGATCTCATCCAAAAAGATCGTCCCGGTGTGTGCAGCTTCGAATCGCCCAGCCCGATTCCCTACCGCACCGGTGAAGGCCCCTCGGACGTGCCCGAAAAGCTCGCTCTCTAAAAGGCTTTCGCTGAGCGCACCGCAATTGACTTTAACGAAGGGTCCAGAGACACGATGGCTCAGCTTATGGATCGCGTTGGCGATCACTTCCTTGCCCGTCCCTGTCTCTCCCAAGAGCAAAACAGACGCGTTGGTCTTGGCAACTCGCTTGGTCAGATGCGCGACCTCTCGCATCGCTGGAGAAGAGCCAATCACCCCGGGTAAATGCTCTCCTAACGATTTTGAAAGTTTGGCGTTCTCGCGAACGTCATCGGACATCGGCTGACCCAAATTCTAGGATGCGAGCCGGCCCGCTGGAGCTACGTTCAAGGCTTGGGATCGGAGGCTAAGCGACCGTAGACCTCATCGATGGCGTCGAGGATTTGACCCATCACCAGGCGGGTGACCGGCTCGGTTTGCCCGCGACTGTTATAAACATCGTACTGGGCATTCAAAGTATCGGAAGATATCAAAAGCCCAAATCGTCGGATCGATTGCACAAAAATCTGGCTAGCCTGCTCACGCTGCGCGGGGGTTTGGGTCATGTCGCCAGCAAGCCTCAGAAGATTGTTTTGCTCTTCCTGAGTATCGGCCAATCGGATCATCGCACCCGATGCACCTGGGCTTGGCAGGTCCGGATAGGCGCTGCGTAAGTAGTTTACTGCGTTGTCTTTCCATAGGATGCGGTCTTGGGGAGTGGCCCTGGGGTATGCGATGATTTGATTCATGCGGGATAGAATATCCCCCAAACCTTCGACTGTGGGGGGAACGCTTCCCGCTACCACGCCCGGGTCGCTGGCTGCGACCAGATGTTCCCCCCTGCTGAGATTCTCAGCAAGCAGGGCGATGGGAACCGTCGAGGTCGATGGGTTGGACCTGACCCGTTGGATTAGCTGGCCTAAATCTAAGTCTCTGAGGTGATCAACGATAAAAATTCCCTCGAAGGGAACGGCATTGCGAAGCCCGTTGAAAACGTCGTCTACCGAGGAGGCTTCCCAGTACCGAAGTCCCATTGAATTGACGAGGTCATGCATGTGGGATCGGAGCGAAGGGCTAGCTCCGACAATCATGACCATGGGGTCGGCCATGAGTTGCTGCATTTCCCTGGCGTTGAAATCGACTCGGCTAGAGCCTAGGAAACCACCCTCGCGAATTGGGGTCCCGGGCGCTGGTTTGGGGTTAGGATAGGTTGCGATCTCCACGGAATCATTGTCGGAGGTAAGATCGACCGAACTGCTTTTGGAAACTGGGATCAGTTCTTGTTGATCGATCAGAGAGTTCATCAGCGCAATGGTTGCCGGGTAACGCACACATGGATGACCGGATTTGGCGGCCGTTGCAAGTCGATCGCGGACCGGAGTTGGCATCAAGGCACCTTGCCAACGAGCCAAATTGCCAACGGCCACCGCTTGGGCTCCCGGCAGACGTTCTTGGGTGGCTGCATCCCAGACCAGGCAGCCGAATTCATGGCTATCGCGGATCGACTGGGGAACGAGGTTTTGAAAGGTGGTAGACTTCGCTAAATCGACCGGGTCGTTTCTGGATAAACCTTCGAAATAGGCTGCTACGGCTTTCGCCGAGACAATGTCACCCACAGCGGTGGTTCGCAGGGCCTGCATGGCCGCTTGGGATGCTCGTGCCAAAGCTTGGTCGGCTCCATTGCCATCGCGAACTTGTACGCCGCGTCCATCTTGGCTAAGAGTCCAAATGGTTTTCGAGTCGACATCGTTGAGCGCCCAGAGCTGGCGATACTGATTGAGCGATTTATCTAGGATAGCGATATTGTAATCGTAGGTTTGTATGGAATCCGGGATTGGTTTTCCGCGATCGGTCAAGGACTTCCGGATCCCATCTTTGGTGGACTCAGGAATACTGGGGTCATGAAGAGCAGTCAGAAGCTCTGGTCCCATGCTGGGTTGGGGGGCACGATTGACCAATTGAATCAGACGATCGCGAGCTTCTTGGTGCGGTGTGGTCATTGCGGTTTGCCAAGCTGCAAGGGCACTTGGTCCTAGCAACGAGAAAGCCTCGACCATCGAGGGGGTAGGGCTCAGTCCGTTGGGGCGCATCACCGAGTCGAGCAACGCGGTGATTCCAGAGTCTCCTGCGGACCTGATGGCGTCAAAACCTGCGATCCGCTCTTGCTGATTGGGGCTTGTCAATCGGCCTACTTGACGCGCTAGGTTTGCAGGTGAGTGGACTTCGTCGTCGGCAAGCTTACGCAGTTTGGCGATGGTTGCCAGTTGCTCGGGTTTGAAGGCCGCTGCGTTGGCTTCGATGGCTGCCCAGGTTCGTGGACCTGCGGCGCGGAGTGCATCGATGGCGGTTGGTCCATCGATGGTTTGGTTGCCTAGTCGATCAAGCCAGAAGGCAGCTTGGTCCCATCGACGGATACGCGTCATGAGCCCGATGGCTTGGGCCAACTCACGAGGGTTCGACGGCGGATTGGCTTTGAGTGAGCGTACGACCGCATTGGTTTCGCTTGAATCGACCAGTATTTCAGAGCTACTGTTGGCTGACGTGGGAGCGGCAGTTGGAGCAATTCCAGGATCGCCGAAGGGATCTTGGCCGCTAACGAGATTGAGGTTCGAGCCGGCAAGAATTGCCAGGCAGATCCATGACGCGGCGAAGTGATACGAACGCGTCATCATTGGAAGGATTGAGAAAACTGACATGGGATCATTAAGTCGAGGCAGTTGCGTCATGATCATGGAGTGCCCAAGTTGGACTCCTAAAAGTTTACCATGGTGCTGGCAGGTCCCCCAACCACTAGAGTCGGTTTATTCGGGAAAGTTTATCCAGGGAAGTTTATTCCTGGGGAAAATCCCTGACCTGCGTCTGCTTGTACTGGCTCAGAACCCGGATTGGCTCAGCGATTCTCCGAGCGAATCTCTCTGCGAATCGACCCGAATGCTGTTGCTCTGGGCCGAATGCGGTAAACTACGCTCCGGCATTCCGTGGTTCCGCCTACCTTATTTTCGCCTTTAAACGCTTGGCTCATGACTGTATCCGCAAGTGCGCAGGATTTATCGGCAGCTTTAGCCAAGTTTGGACTTCAAACTTTCCGGCGTGGGCAAAAGGAAGTGATTGAGCATGTTATTTCCGGCAAGGATTGCTTGTGCGTGATGCCGACCGGGGGGGGCAAAAGTCTTTGTTATCAGCTCCCGAGTTTGGTTCGACCCGGGATGACCATCGTCGTTTCTCCATTGATTGCACTAATGAAGGATCAAGTCGATGGGCTCGAGAAACGGGGGATATCGGCAACGCTGATCAACAGTTCGTTGTCGCTTCAGGAACAATCCGAGCGGCTCGAGCAGGTGGCATCGGGAAAGTATTCGATGGTTTATGTCGCACCTGAGCGGCTCCGGAACCCTCGATTCCTCGATGCGATTCGGGCCACTCCGATCCAGTTGCTTGCGATCGATGAAGCTCACTGCATCAGCGAGTGGGGTCATGATTTTCGGCCCGACTATCAGCGGCTCGGTACGTTTCGGGAGGCATTAGGAAACGTCCAAACCATTGCATTGACTGCGACGGCGACCCCGAGGGTTCGGACCGATATCCTCGATAGCCTTCATCTAAAAACCGCGCGGACCTTCATCACCGGATTTGCCAGAGATAACTTGTACTTCGGTTCGGCCTTTTGCATGAGCGACCGGGACAAGGACAAGCATCTGCATGACTTTCTCTCCGGACGCGATGAATCGGGGATCATCTATGTTGCGACAAGAAAACGCTGCGAAGCCCTCGTCGAGCAATTGGGAAAAGAACTCAAACTATCCGTGGGAGCTTACCATGCAGGGCTGTTGCCCGAGCAACGCAAGCTCATACAAGACAAGTTCATGGCAGGTGATCTCAAAGCGATCGTGGCGACCAATGCATTTGGGATGGGGATCGACAAATCGGACTTAAGGTATGTCATTCACTACAACATGCCAGGGACGCTGGAAGCTTACTATCAGGAGGCAGGTCGAGCTGGCCGCGATGGTTTGCTATCCCAATGCGTACTGCTTTTTAGTCCCCAGGACCGCTACATCCAAGAGTTCTTTATCGAGAATGCAAATCCGTCGAAGGATGTTTTGCGTGCGGTCTACGATTTCCTATTGTCTTGGGATAAAGATCCCATCGAATTGACCGCTGAGGAAATCAAAGATCAAATCAATCAATCGGCAACCTCCGAAGCGGTTAACTCAACGCTTCAAATACTCAGTCGGACCGGTGTCCTGGAGCGATTGGAGGTCGCAGGTGGGCTGGCGATGTTCCGGCTATCGAGCCGTATGAACACTTTCGTCGATCTGCTTCCCCGCGATGCAACTCAGCGACGCCACGTGCTGCGAACGGTAGAAAAAGCCATAGGGGAGCGACGCGACGAAGCCGTCTACATCCACCCGCGTTGGCTTACCGAGCAACTCGGGATGGATAAAGAACAAATGGCTCGGCATTTGAGAGAATTGTGCAAGCTTGAGGATTTCGAATACCTGCCACCGTTTCGAGGTCGCGCCATCCATTTTCGGCGCAAAAATGTCCATTTCGATGATCTAAAAATCGACCACGCCACGCTCGAGGCACGACGCAAAGCCGACTACGAGAAGCTCGATCAAATGGTTGCCTATGCGCGAACGAAATCCTGTCGACAAAAAACGATTTTGTTGTACTTCGGCGACAACACCGCTTCGGATTGCAAAATCTGCGACCGTTGCCAAGGTCGTTCGGGCTGGCCAAAGCTGCCCAAACAATCCCCCAAGCCCTCGATCAAGCCTGCTTCTGTGGCTGCGCCGCAGATCATCAAAGCACTTGAGCCTACGAATTCGACGCAAACATCCGAGTTCTCCAAACAAGAAATATCCATTCCGGAGAATATCTCAGCAAAGCCCCAAACGCCCGCCAAGCCCAAGAAAGCAATCGCCAAAAAGTCCTCACAAGCCCCTTCGAACGAGACGATTCGCAAGAGCATTCAATCGATTCAAATGCTTCTTGGTGCGATCGATAGGACACACGGTTATTTGAGCAAGACCGTCTTAGGCCAACACTTCGCTGGAACGGCCAGCAAAGCGGTCGTCGGACTGAGACTCGAGCGGCTTGCCGAATTCGGGATGTTCAGAGCTTGGAAAAAATCCCATGCCTCCCAATTGATCGACCTGATGCTGCAGGAAAACTTGCTTTCGCAACTCGAACTCAAAGTCGGCAAGCAGACCGTCACTCTCACCGAGCAAGGTAAAAAATGCATTCAGGATGCCGAAGCGATCCCCGAATCGGTGATGGACTTCGTGACGGCTGCTTGGATTCAAAGCGATGAGCCTGAGTCCCAATTGAATACCAATCCCCTTTCGGGCCGTCAGAGAGATACCGTTTGGTCCGATTCGCCGTCGAACCCGCGATCGACTTCACCGTCG
>Ga0208222_1000181_pt1 | contig 17103 bp, 20 predicted proteins | sample LakMenEpi13Sep09_FD_150694 | JGI IMG/M metagenome (GOLD analysis project Ga0208222, IMG submission 150694) | Freshwater microbial communities from Lake Mendota, WI - 13SEP2009 deep hole epilimnion (SPAdes) | ecosystem: Environmental > Aquatic > Freshwater > Lentic | place: Lake Mendota, Madison...
TAGCAGTTCACGTGGCCATTGCGCTGCAGTTGCTCCAGGAAGCGTGCGATCGGCATGTTGTTGAGGCCGATCAGCTGATCGAACTGCACCCCCGCCAGCTCCTGCAGGCGGCGTTTCCACTCGGCCGTGTCACACGGTGTGAGCTGCTGCAGGCGGGTGCCGGCAGGGTTGCTCATCAGCGTGAGCTGCCGCAGAGGATCACCCTGGCCGTAGTCCAGCTGGTTGAGCCGCTTCAGCGCCTCAATCGAGGCCTCCCAGGTGCCATCGCCGCGCTGGGCATCGGTGCTCTCCGCTTCGGGTTGAGGCAGGCTGGCCACGATCTCCACCTGGTGCTCTGCCAGGAAGGCCGTCAGACCCCGCAGCGCCGGCAGTAGCAGCACCGTGAGGTTGCAGCGATCCATCACATGGCACCCCTGGGCCCGGGCCGCCAGCACGAGCTCCTTGAAGCGCGGATGCAGCTCCGGTGCGCCACCGGTGAGATCCACCACCGCCGGCTGCAGCCGTGCTATCGCCGCGATGCACTGCTCCACCACGGCGTCGCTCATCAGGGTGTGGCCCTGATGGGGGCCTGCATCCACATGGCAGTGGCTGCAGCGCATGTTACAGAGCTTGCCCAGGTTGAGCTGCAGCACCCGCAGGGCGCTGCGGCGCGGCGTGCTGAGTTGGCGCTGCTGCAGGCTCGCTTCGAACTGCTGCTCAGCGGGCAGAGCCTGAGCCAGCAGGTCTAGTTGCTGGCGAGGGGCGAGCACGGCGGTGGAGGTCAGGGTGCAGCAGCTGGAATCTGCGCCCAGTCTGCGGCGTTGATCAGCGGGAACAGCGCGTCTTCGGCGCGGACTGCTTCAAGCCAGCCCTCGGGCAGCTCCTCTTCGCCATCGATGGCCCCCAGCAGCTGCCAGAAACGGCCCAGGTGGCGTTCGATCCGCTCGCGGGCCAGTTCGGTGGTGGTGCCGGCCCGCAGGATGAAGCTCCAATCGGAGCTCTGGGCCAGCAGCAGCTCACGGCCGGCCTGATTGAGCAGCTCCTTGGCCCACTCGCTGCCCACGCCGCGGCTCACCCGCTGAACCATCGCCCGCGAGGCCCGGTTCCACTCCGGAATCACCCAGGCGTTGCTGTCGTTGAGCCAATAGTTGTGGTAACCTCCCTGGCCCCAGCTGGAGGGTGAGGGCTGGCAGAGCTGCAGGCTGGCGCCGCGGCTGAGGGTGTCGCGCAGGGTGGTGAGCCCCACGCCGCTGGCGGGCGCCTGGCGGAATAGCTCCGCCAGAAAGCGCGGCCCTTCAAACCACCAGTGGCCGAAGAGCTCGGCATCGAAGGGCGCCACCAGCAGTGGCGCACGCTCCATGGCCCCCTGCAGATGTTGAAGGTGCTGTGCTCGGCCCTGCAGGTAGTGGGCGGCATCGCGCCGTACGGTGGCGTGGGCGGCAGACGGCTCATAGGGCTGCTTGCCATCGAGGCCGCAGTCGCGGCTGCTCACCCGGTGCAGCTTGAGGCCCAGGGGCCGGCGGCAGCCGATGCCGCGTTGCTCCAGTTCGCCATCGGGTAGATCCCAGCCCAGATCGCGGTGGAATTCGCGGTAACTGGTATCGCCGGGATAGCCGTCGCGGGCGCTCCACACCGGCAGGGTGGATTCACTGTCGCGCCCGAAGAAGGCCATGCCCGCCGGCGTGCAGATGGGGGCATACACCCCGTAGCGGGGGCGGGGCTGGCCGTGCAGCAGGCCATGGGCATCGAGGATGGCGTAGCGCAGCCCGCAGCTCACCAGCAGGCGATCAAGCCCTTCGTAGTAGGCGCATTCCGGCAGCCAGATGCCTTGGGGGCGGCCCCCCAGCAGCCGCTGGTGCTCGCGCACTGCGGTGAGCAGCTGGGCCCGCACCGCTTCGGGGCAATCCCGCAGCAGTGGCAGGTAGCCGTGGGTGGCGGCGCAGGTGAGTAGATCCAGCACTCCGGCCTGCTGCAGCCGCTGGAAGCGGGGCAGCAGGTTGCCGCCGCAGCGCTGCCAGGCGGCTGCGGCACCGCTCAGTTGCTGGGCCAGATCGGCCGCGGCGGCCTCGAAACCGGCGGGTGCCTGCAGCAACAGTTCCTGCCGCACTGCCAGCCAGGGCCCGAAGCGTTCGCTCAGGTCACGGTTGCTGAGCAGTGAGAGCAGCGTGGGAGAGAGGCCCATGCTCAGGCGCGGCCGCTGGCTCGGATCGGCAGCCGCCGCCTCCAGTACGTCCAGCAGCGGCAGGTAGCACTCCAGCAGCGCCTGGAAATACCAGTCTTCTTCCAGCGAACCTGGCTCGCTCGAGTGCACGTAGGGCAGATGAGCGTGCAACACCAAGACGAGTTCGCCGTGGGTGGTGGTCTCCGTGGCCAGTGCGCCGGTGGCCAAGATCCCAGCTCAGAGTGGGGCGACTTTACGCGCTGCTTTTAGGCTCAAGCCAGTGATTCGGCAGCGATGCAGCTGGCTCTGGCGGTCGACGGCCACAGCATGTTCTACGTGCAGCAGAAGCTGGGCTGGTTCTTCGACCCCCGCCGGCTGCTGGCCCACGCCACAGCCACGGCGGGTGTGGAGATCGGCTCGGCCTTTTGGTACACGGGCCTGAAGGACCCCACGGATCAGCGCCCCTTCCGCGATGCGCTCACCAGCCTGGGGTTCACGGTGCGGGCCAAGCCCCTGCGCGAATTTGGCGGGGATGCGGATCAACGCCAGTTCGCCCGCGCCAATCTCGATGTGGAGATCGCCATCGATTTGTTGTCGGTGGCCCATCGCATCGATGAGGTGTGGCTGCTCAGCGGCAGCCGCGATCTGGAGCGGCTGGTGGAGGTGCTGCGGATCAAGGGGGTGAAAGTGGTGCTGATCAGCACCGACGGCATGGTGCCCCGTGAATTGCGCAACGCAGCGGATCGGTTTGTCGATCTGGCCGAGCTGAGACCGCAGCTGGAGAAAACCGAAGCACCGCTGGCCAACGCTGGTCGCAGCTGAGGCTTCACCCCTAGGATGGGGCTAACTCATAACCATTCCGACTTGTAGCCGACATGGCCCGCGATCCCGGCCGGGTATTGATTTTCGATACCACCCTGCGCGATGGGGAGCAGTCTCCTGGCGCCAGCCTCAATCTTGAGGAGAAGCTGGCGATCGCGCAGCAGCTGGCTCGCCTGGGCGTCGACATCATCGAGGCCGGTTTTCCCTTCGCCAGCCCTGGCGACTTCAATGCCGTTCAGCGCATCGCCGCCACCGTGGGCAGCGCCGATGGCCCGGTCATCTGCGGTTTGGCCCGGGCTGCCAAGGGCGACATCAAGGCCTGCGCCGAAGCGGTGGCTCCGGCCGTGAACAAGCGGATTCACACCTTCATCGCCACCAGCGACATTCACCTGGAGCACAAGCTGCGCAAGAGCCGCGCCGAGGTGCTGCAGATCGCCGGCGAGATGGTGGCCTATGCCCGCTCCCTCGTCGACGACGTGGAGTTCTCCTGTGAGGACGCCGGCCGCTCCGACCCGGAGTTCATGTATCAGGTGATCGAAGCGGCGATTGCTGCCGGCGCCACCACCATCAACATCCCCGACACGGTGGGGTACGCCACACCGGCTGAATTCGGAGCGCTGATCGAGGGCATCAACCGCCATGTGCCCAACATCGATCAGGCGGTGATTTCGGTGCACGGCCACAACGATCTGGGCCTGGCCGTGGCCAACTTCCTCGAGGCGGTGAAGAACGGCGCCCGCCAGCTCGAATGCACGATCAACGGCATCGGCGAACGGGCCGGCAACGCCTCACTCGAGGAGCTGGTGATGGCGCTGCATGTGCGCCGCAGCTACTACAACCCCTTCCTGGGGCGGCCGGCGGAGAGCACCGAGCCACTCACGGGTGTGCGTACTGAAGAGATCTACAAAACGTCGCGCCTGGTGAGCAATCTCACCGGCATGGCGGTGCAGCCCAACAAGGCGATCGTGGGTGCCAACGCCTTCGCCCATGAGAGCGGCATCCACCAAGACGGCGTGCTTAAGAACCGCCTCACCTACGAAATCATTGATGCGCGCACCATCGGCCTGGCCGATAACCGAATCTCCCTCGGCAAGCTGAGCGGCCGCAGCGCCTTCCGCGCTCGCCTTGAGGAGCTCGGCTACAGCCTCGAGCGCGACGATCTCGACGATGCCTTCGCCCGTTTCAAGGAGCTGGCGGATCGCAAGCGCGAGATCTCCGATCGCGACCTTGAGGCGATCGTGAGCGAGCAGGTGCAGCAGCAGGATGAAGCCCGCTACAGCCTCAAGCTGGTGCAGGTAAGCACCGGCACTAACCTGCAACCCACCGCCACCGTCACCCTGGTGAATGGCGATGGGGCTGAACTCACCGAAGCGGCGATTGGCACCGGCCCTGTGGACGCGGTGTGCCAGGCCCTCAACCAGCTGGCGCGGGTGCCCAATGAACTGGTGGAGTTTTCGGTGAAGTCGGTCACCGAGGGCATCGATGCCATGGGTGAGGTGACCATCCGCCTGCGCGCGGATGGGGTGCTCTATTCCGGCCATGCCGCTGACACAGACATCGTGGTGGCGGCAGCCCAGGCCTTCGTGAACGCGCTCAACCGCCTGGTGGCCGGCAGCCAACGTTCGCCGTTGCACCCCCAGAAGGCTCCACTGCCGGTGGGTGATCTCGCTCCGGCGGAGCGGCCGCGCCTCTGATGGCCCAACTCGGGAGTGGTCGGCCCCGCACGCTGCTGGCCAGCAGCCTGCAGCTGGGTGTGCTGCTGCTGATCGCGGTGGCGATGCTGGTACCGCTGTTCTGGCTGGTGAGCACCTCGCTCAAGGGGCCGGGCGAGAACATCTTCACTAGCCCGCCGGCGCTGCTGCCCAGCCAGCCCAGCCTGGAGGCCTACCAGCGGTTGTTCGCTGACAACCCGATGCTCGGCTACATCCGCAACAGCGCCATCGTGAGTGGCCTGGCGGTGCTCGCGAATCTGCTGTTCTGCTCGCTGGCGGCTTACCCCCTGGCGCGCATGCGCTTTGCCGGGCGGGGGGTGGTGCTGGCCCTGGTGGTAGCCACGATCCTGATCCCCTTCCAAGTGGTGATGATCCCGCTCTATCTGCTGATGGTGCAGCTGGGGCTGCGCAACACGCTCTGGGCGCTGATCATTCCCCAGGCCGCCACGGCCTTTGGCATTTTTCTGCTGCGCCAGAGCTTTGCCGGCGTGCCGGTGGAACTGGAAGAGGCGGCCCGCATCGATGGCTGTACGCCGCTGGGGGAATGGTGGAACGTGATGATTCCCGCCGCCCGCGCCGACCTGATCACCCTGGCGATGTTCGTGTTCATCGGCACCTGGAGTGATTTCCTCTGGCCGCTGGTGATCCTCGACGACCCGAATCTCTACACCCTGCCGCTGGGTTTGCAGCAGCTGGCCAGCAGCTTTTCGCTCGATTGGCGCTTGGTGGCGGCGGGGGCAGTGGTGTCGATCCTGCCGGTGCTGGCCTTGTTCATCGGCCTGCAGCGGTACATCCTGCCCAGCGCCAGCGGCGATGCTGTGAAGGGCTGAGGCTGAGCGCAGCCTTGCTGGGGTTTGCCGGGGCACTGCCAGCCCAACGCGGTCAGTTTTCAGAGCCGGCTCAAGCTCCAGAGGCCAGCCATCAGGCGATCCAGCGCCTCGTTGAGCTCCGCAGATCCCAGCATTCCGTAGCTCAGCCGCAGGCAGCAGCCGCTCAGCCCGAAGCTGCTGCCGCTCACCAGCGCCACTCGGTGCTGGCGGATCAACTGCTCCATCGCTTGATCGCTGCTGAGAGAGCTTTCAAGCTGCAGCAACGCATAGAACGCCCCATCGGGCTGAGCTAGGAGGCGCCAGGGGGCAGCCGGCTGACTCAGACCATCGATCACCTGTTGGCGGCGGGCGGCGAGCCCGTGAATCTGGCCGCGGCACCAATCCGCGCCGGCGGCCAGGGCGCCGAGGGCGGCCTGCTGGTTGAGTTGGGGCGGGTGGATCAGGATCGTGTCCTGCACCTTGGCCAGCTCGGCCATCAGGTTCTGCGGCACCACCGCCCAGCCAATGCGCCAGCCCGCCATGCCATGGCTTTTGGACAGTGAGCCAAGCGTGATCGTGTGGCTGCTGCTGCCTATTCCACGGCCTGGACTCCACACCGATTCACCGCCGTAGCTGAACAGCGCGTAGGCCTCATCGCTGATGTGCAGCAGTCCGCGCTCGGCGCAGAGGTGGTTGATCGCCGCCAGCACATCCCGCGGGAAGACGGCACCACTGGGGTTATTGGGGGAGATGGTCACGATCGCGCGGGTGCGCGGCGTGATCGCAGCCGCCAGGCGCTCCGGATCTGGCACCACGCCGGTTTCCACCGCAATGGGTATGCCGCCCCCCAGGCGGATCGCCATCTCGTGGTTGAAGTAGTAGGGGGCCGGCAGGATCAGCTCATCACCGGGGTCGCAGAGCACCTGCACCACGGCGTTGAACGCCATGTTGCTGCCGGCTGTGATCACCAACGCGCTTTCCCTCAGGTCCAAGCCCTGTTCGCGCTGCAGCCACAACTCCAGTGCGTCACGCAGCGCCTCGGATCCAGCCACCGGGCCGTAGCGATCGAGGCCTGGATCCCTCTGCTGCAGGGCTGCCGCTACGGCCTGGTGCACCTGCGCTGGTGGCCCCCAGCTCACCATCCCCTGGCCGAGCGAAAGGGTGCCGGGGGTCTGACGGATCAGCTCCCCCATCACCGGAATCACCGGCTGCTGCACTTGCTCGAGCCGGCGGGCGGCAGCAGCTCGATTCATTCCTGGCCGCTGGGCAGCGGCGGCAGGGCTGGCAGGCGGCCAGGCTTGGGTTTGTTGTTGAGATCCACGCCGTTGTCGAGGGGGAATTGCGGCGCGCGATCCTGGCTGCGCAGCTGGGCTCGCAGGCTGGCCTGTTCACTCCTCAGGCTCTGTACGGTCTGCTCCAAACCTTCAAGGTTCTGCAGGCGTTCTGCGGTGGAGCGCACCTGCTCCTCGAGAGCATTGGTGCGATCAAGATCCTTCTCGTTCTCCAGGGTCTGCAGCTTGTCTTGCAGGGTCTGGATGCGTTCACCCTGTTGCCGCACCTGCAGCAGCAGCACCACGAACAGCACGGCCACCAGGGCGGTGAGGCCGGCACCGGCGCGGCGCATCCAGGTGGGCAAGGGGGCTTGCAGGCTGCTGGAGCGGGCGCTGGGGCTCATGGAGCGGCTTCGGATTCGTCAAGTTTGGAACGCGCTGCCTCCCTTGGCGAGGCTTTTGGCTAGACCAGCTTCAGTTCAGGCCTTTCTGTGTCGCTCGAACAGCTCGACGCTTTCCTCACCCACGCCCGCGAGCAGCCCCATCTGGCGGAGCGTCTGCAGCAGCCCCTGGATCTGGAGGAGCTACTGCAGATCGCCCAGGCCGAAGGCTTTGCTGTGAGCGAGCACGATGTGATTGAGGCGCAGCTCCGGGAAGAGGAGCACCTCAGCGATGCGGAGCTTCAGCGCCGGGCCGGTGAGGAGGCGCGCCGCCTGCGCAGCTTCATTCCCGGTTGATCCCATGGCCCTGATGCCCGAACGGGTGGCGGACTATCCGCGCCCCCCGGCCCTGGTGGCGAGTGAGCAGCTGATTGAAGTGCGCGCCCTTGGGGAGCTGCTGGTCCAGACCCGCCGCAGCTTGCGGGTGCTGGAAACCTTTCACCCACCCACCTACTACCTACCTCCAGACGCGATGCAGTTGGAGCTGCTTGAGCCGGTGGCCGGCCGCAGTTTCTGCGAGTGGAAAGGTGGTGCCAGCTACTTCACCGTTGTGGTCGGTGATCGGCGCCTTGAGCGGGCCGTGTGGAGCTACGCCAATCCCACTGAGGCTTTTGCTCCGCTGGCGGGTTGGTATGCGCTCTACCCAGGCCTGATGGATGGCTGCTGGGTGGATGGTGAACGGGTGGAGCCGCAGCCGGGTGGCTTTTACGGCGGTTGGATCACCTCAGCGGTGCAGGGACCGTTCAAGGGTGATCCCGCCCATCCGGAGTTGATCTGAGGTTTGTTGTGCGTTCAGGCCTGTAGGAGGCGGCAGCCAATCTGGATGGCGCCGTTATCCAGCAGGCGGCCCAGTTTGAGCGCCACCGCTGCTTCAGCCCGGTTGAACTGGGCCTGCATGCTGGTGACCCAGGCGATTTCTTCGTTGGTGATCACGCCGGTGGAGAGGCTCTCCAGAAACACTTCGCCGATGCTCATGTGCAAAGCCGTTGTGCTGCACGGACGCTAGGGAGGGTGTTGCGCCTGTCTGGTGGCTGTGATGCGTTGTTACCTCACAGCTGCGTCATGCTCTGCTGGTGTGAAGCGCATCGATGGTGATGACCTTCTATGAATTGATCTGGCAGGGCGAGGGCGTTGGCGATGCCGGCGATCTTGAGGAAGCGTTGCTCAATTTTCAGGAGATCAAGCCCAAGGAGTTGAGCTGGCAGCAGGTGTTTGCCGATGCCAACCAAGCCCCGCCCAGCATCCGCCGCTACCGCTCCTTCGACGCCTTTCTCGACAACGAAGACGAGCTCGAAACCATCCATCCAACCCAGGACATGCTCGAGCGGTTTGCGCCTGATCAGCTCTGAGTGGCACGGCGCCCCTGGCGCATCAGCAGCGGAGCCGCCACGCTGCGGGGATGGATCCCTTCTTCCCTGACGCTGCACCGAACCCCCAGGTCTGGGGAGCGGAGGTGATCCTGATCCAACCCACCAGCCTGGAGGGGGTGCAGGAGGCGGTGATGGCCCTGCGGGATCACGCCACGGTGCTGCTCAATCTCTCCAGCCTGCCTGCCGATCAGATGCAGCGGGCCGCTGATTTCATGGCTGGGGGTGCCTTTGCCCTCGATGCCCAGCAGGAGCGCCTGGGGGAGCGGGTGCTCATGTTTGCGCCCCATTTCGTGCAGGTGCATCGCGACTGACAGGGCAAGCTGGGGTGCTGCGGTAGGGGCAGTGATGGACGTGCGCGATCTGGATCTGGCGGGTTGCACCCCCGTGAATCACCTCTGGGGAGAGCTGGTGGAGCGGCTCGGCCTGGAACGCAGCACCCGGGCAGTGCAACAGGCCCTCGATTTGCAGGCGATGCGCGGCAGTGACAGCACCCTGCCGGTGGTGCTGGTGGAAACCTGTGGCATGGCCTTGATCGAGCGCGGTGCTCTGCGCCGCGCTACCGGATTGCCCTGGCCGGAGGGGCCAGGAGCGCTGTTGCTGATCAGCTGCCCCCGCCAGGAGCTGCAGGTGCTGCAGCTGGAGCGCTAGTCAAACCGGCAGGTGGGGGTGAGCCCCGGTACGCGGAACTCCATAAACCACAGGTATTCGCGGCTGCGCCAACCCAGATCGAAGGGTTCCGTCGCTTCCCATTCATCGGCCTTGAGGCCATAGGACTCCTCCAGGAAGGTGGGCACCAGGGCCTCCACCTCCTCCTGGCCGGCTTCCCCTTCATCGAACAGGCGATCGGTGTAGATCACCGCGAAGATCTCGTTGTCCTCATCGCAGATCACTACCTCAAAGCCGCTGCCGCCGCCGGTGGGCAGGGTGTGGAGCTCGAAGTATTCGTCCCGCTCGAGTGGATCGCTGGGGGCCTGATCCAGCAGCGCGGCCAGGGCCTGCTTGAAGCGATCCAGAGCCATCGGGCCGGGGCGGTTGCTGTCAGTGTGGCGCCATCAGGTCGCAACGGCCAATGCAGCGCTGGCGGTGATGACGGACGGACTGGATCCGGCCTGGATCGTGCACCACAGCGATGATCTGCTGGTGCTCAACAAGCCCCACGGCTTGCTCTGCCAGCCGGGTTTGGGGCCGGAGCTTGCCGATTCCCTGATCAGCCGCGCGCAGCGCCAGTGGCCCTCAGGCCAGCTGGTGCATCGCCTCGATCGCGACACTTCCGGGTTGATCCTGGTGGCTCTCAGCCCAGAGCTGCATCGCGCTCTCAGTGGCTTGTTCGCGGAACGCCGGGTGCACAAGCGCTACGTGGCTGACGTGGTTGGGGTGCCCGAACAAGCTGAGGGGCTGATTGAGCTGCCGATCGCGAAACGGCAGCACCGCCCGCCGCTCTACGGGGTGGATCCGGCCGGTAAAGCCTGCGCCACGCGCTGGCGGTTTCTGGGCCGGAGCAGCGGTTGCAGCCGGCTGGAGCTCGAGCCGCTCACGGGCCGCTCCCATCAGCTGCGGGTTCACCTGCAGGCCATTGGCCATCCAATCCTGGGAGACCTGTTGTACGGGCCCGATGCCAGTGCTTCGCTGGCAGCACCGATCCAGCGGCTGCATCTGCATGCCGGTGGCCTTGGCTTCACGCACCCCAGCAGCGGCCAGCCCCTGCAGTTCACCGCTCCCACACCCTTTGAGCTCCCCAGCCCATGAGCGCCCATCCACCCGCCATCGCCGCCCTGGGCTATGTGGCTGCCAGCCTCACCACGCTCAGCTTCATCCCGCAAGCGATCAAAACCTTGCGCACTGGCGATACCCGCGGCATCTCCTTGCGCATGTACGCCCTGTTCACCGCTGGCATTGCCCTGTGGGGCGTTTATGGCTTGCTCACTGACGATGGGCCTTTGATCGTGGCCAATGCCATCACGCTGGTGGCGGCAGGCTTGATTCTTGATCGCAAGTGGCGTGCTTGGTGGGGCGAGCGGCAGGCTGATCAGCGGTTGCGGGGCGGCAGGCCGCTGCCATAACGCAGCAGTTGCAGCCAGCTCGCCATGCGCAGCCCGGCGGCGGCGAAGCCCACAGCCACCAGTAGTGCAACCGCGCCCCAGAGCCCAGGCCCGAGCCAGGCGCTGGCCACGGCGGCTATGGCTGCTACGGCCCAGCTCAACGGCTGCAGTTGCCGAAGCCGCCGATCGGCGCCGGAGCAGCTGCGGCAGTGGAGCGTGTGGGCCTCATAGCGCTCCATTAAGGCGCGCCGCGTCTGCCGAGGCGGTAGGCATTCACCCGGGAACGGCTCGGATCCGTAGCGGTTTACCCAGTTGTGCAGGGCGCGGACGTAGAGATCGGCGCTGGTGGGTAGGTGAAAGCTGCGCATGACCTCCTGGCTACCGCCGCGCTGCTCTAGCACCCGCTCCTGCCAGTGCAGGAACAACTGGTCGTCTTCGAGCACCACGTGGTTGCCAAGGTGCTGCAACCACTGGGGCCGTAGACCCAGCAGCCGCGCCGGCCAGGGGGAGTTGAACTGGAAGGGGAAGCGGGCGAAGAGGCGGCACTCACCCCGGCGCATTGGGGTGGCGTACACCACGGTGAGGATGCGCGCGAAGCCTTTGGCCGTGAGGTCGTGCCACATCAGCGATGGGGCGGCATAGGTGGTGAACTGGCTGCCGAGTTTTCCCCGCCGCGGGCCCTCCTGCCAGAGGCCCGTGAAGCCTTCGGGGCCAAAGCTGGTGAGCTCCAGTTCCACCGGCCCGGCGTTCTCACGCCGCCCCACCGTGGCGTGGTGGGTGAAGGGCACATGGCTCACATCCAGCACGTTCTCCAGCAGGGTGAGCGCATCCATCGGCAGATCGCGGAAGGTGTCCTGCACCACCCAGCCGGGCTCCTCGATCACCGGCACCAGCGGCAGGGGCTGAGATGGGGCCTCCGCTGGATCACCGCTGAACACAAACAGCAGCCCCTGGCCTGTGGAGGTGGCGTAGCTGCGGCAGTGGCTGCGGGCGCCGATGCTGCTGCCGTCTGTGGCCTGGGGGATGGCGGTGCAGCGCCCCTCGCCGTTGAAAGTCCAGCCGTGATATGGGCACTCGAGCTCACCGGCTGCGTTCAGGCGGCCGTCGGAGAGGGGCACCAACCGGTGGGGGCACACGTCCGCCAGGGCCCGCCATGCGCCGCAGCTGCGCTCGAACCAGAGCACCAGATCGTTCCCCATCAGGGTGAACGGCGTTGGCCGGCTGGGATCGAGATCCCTCAGGAAGGCCACCGGATACCAGGCGTGCTGCCAGCGGTTGGTCTGGTGGGAGCTGGCGGGCATCAGGCGCTGTAACCCTTGCGGGCTGGAATCGGATAGGGAATCCGACGATGGCGCATTCGGCGCCACACCCGCACGAAGGCCCGCACCAACAGTTCCAGTTCGGCCAAGCTCAGGCCGCTGTCGAGCAGCTGACCATCGCGCCAGCGGGCTTCCACGATGCGCCGCACCATGGAGCGGGCTTCTTGTTCGCTCGTGTCGGGTTGGAGAGAGCGCAGGGCGGCTTCACAGCCATCGGCCAGCATCAGCACGGCCGTTTCGCGGCTGCGGGGGATCGGTCCGCGGTAGCGGAAATCGGCTTCGCGGATGTTGGGGTCGCGCCGGCGGGCTTCGTGCAGGAAGTAGCCCATCTTCAATGTGCCCTGATGCTCGGGGATGAAGTCGGCCAGGGGGCGGGGCAGGCGATAGCGGCGGGCGAGTTTGAGCCCTTCATCCACGTGGGCCTGGAGGATGCCGGCGCTCAGTTGCGGGTCATCGAGCTTGTCGTGGGGGTTGTCGGTGCCCATCTGGTTTTCGATGAACCACTGCGGGCCGTGCAGTTTGCCCACGTCGTGATAGAGCGCACCGGTGCGGATTAGATCGGTGTCGGCCTGGATGGCCCGGCCCCCCTCTTCCGCCAGGCCGCAAATCATCAAGGTGTGCTCAAAGGTGCCGGGTGCCTCGCACGACAACCGGCGCAGCAGCGGCCGCTCCAGATCGGCCAGCTCCAGCAGCCGTGCCCGGGTGAGCAGATCAAAAAAGCTCTCCACCAACGGGCTGATCAGCAGCACCCCCAGCAGCAGCCCGCCTAGCAACACCGCTTCACCGGGGAGATCAGCCCCCACGGGTAGCCGCCCATCCCCCTCGCCGCTCGCCACCGCCAGCTGTAGCAGCAGCCATTCGGCCACTAGCGCCCCCACGGGAATCAATAGAGCCAGCTGCAGCAGCTGCGCGCGGCTGCGCTGCCGCCCGGCCAACACCGCTGTGGCAGCCGCTACGCCCGCGGCCACCAGGATGCGCTGGTCGTTGAAGGGGGCTAGGGGCAGTGGCCAGAGCAATGAGGCGATCGCCACCCAGGCCAGGCCAGCTGTGGTGCCAAGCCCTTGGGCCAGTAGCAAGGTGGCTGGCACTAGCAGCGCTAGCGGGCTCGCCGCCGCCCCCAGCCAGAGCTTGAAGCCCTGCACGATCAGCAAGAGCCCCAGGGCCAGCAGCGCCTGGCGCGGCTCCAGGCTTGCGCGGTTCTGGCGCAGCACCAGCACCAGCACACCGCAGGCGGCCAGCGCTTCGTAGGCATGCAGCAGCCAGGCGCCGATCAGGGGCCGGCGGTTCACCAGCCCGAAGTAATCGAGCACCGCATACGACTGATTGCTGATCGGTTCGCCCTGCTTGGTGATCAGCTCGCCTTCGCGCACCTTGATCGTGGGGATGCCCTGTTGTGTGAGCAGGTCTTCGATCAATCGCTGGCTGAGGGTGGCATCGATCCGCAGGTTGCTGCGGTCCTGGAGGGAGCTCGACACCACCCGGCTCCCGAGGCTCCGTCCTGGTTCGGTGAGGTCCTCCAGCTGCATTTGGGCTGCCTGCTCCAGTTGGCGGTGGGCCACGCTGCTCACCAGGCCCTGCTGCAACATGCGCCGCTGGGCCTGCCTCAAATCGTTTTCCCAGTCCCTCAGCACCGCTGGCGATTGGCCAGCTAGCCAGTCGCGTTCCTCCGGGCTGAGGTCGAGGGGCGCCACCTGCTCCTGGTTGGTGCTGGCCAGGGTCTGGATCGCCTGCAGTTGCCGCTCCAGACCCTGCTCTAGTTCGCGGTTGATGCGCGGATCCACCACCTGCACGTGGGTGCGTGGACCGAGTTGCGAGCGCCGTTGCTCCAGCGCATCGGAATCCACCACTGTGGCCATCTTGGGGGCGCGCACCGTGAAGGGAGCGGGCACGCCCGGTCGAAGGCTGGGCTCCACCAGCCACGGCCAGCTCGAGAGCAGGGCTACCAGCAGGGCAATGAGCAGCACCGCCAGGCCATCGCGGCGTCGCCACGGCGTGAGGGCCTGACGCGGAAGCTCTAGCCGCAACAGCCCGCGCCGGAGCCGCATCAGGGTTCGCCAGGGGCGATGGCCGGGACCCGTGCCGCTCACTGAAGAGGCCTTGGAGCGTCCACGCTAGCGATGCCGTTGCATGCTGATGGCAGTGTCAGGTGCCCACGGTCCATGGCCACGCGTCTGGATGGCCGCCAGCTGGCGGCAACGATCGAAGAGCGGTTGCAGGCCGTGGTGGCCCAACGCCTCGAGCGTGCCGGGCGGCCGCCCGGTCTGGCGGTGCTGCGGGTGGGCGATGACCCCGCCAGTGGCGTGTACGTGGCTAACAAGGAGAAGGCTTGCAGCCGCATTGGCATCATCAACCTGGGTGCTCACCTTCCGGCTGATACCCCGGCTGCCGAGGTGCTGAGCACAATCCAGCGCCTTAACGCCGATCCCGCCGTCGATGGCATCCTGCTGCAGCTGCCGCTGCCGGCCGGCCTCGACGAGCGGCCGCTGCTGGCGGCCATTGATCCGGAGAAGGATGCCGATGGTCTGCACACGCTCAACCTGGGGCGTCTGCTGAAGGGAGAGCCCGGCCCCCGCAGCTGCACCCCCGCCGGCGTGATGGCTCTGCTGGCGGCTGCTGGTGTGGAGCTGTCCGGGAAGCGGGCCGTGGTGGTGGGGCGCAGCATCCTGGTGGGCCAGCCGATGGCGCTGATGTTGCAGGCCGCCCATGCCACCGTGAGCATCGGCCACTCCCGCACCAAGGACCTGGCGGAGCTCACCCGGCAGGCGGATGTGCTGGTGGTGGCGGCCGGCAAGCCTCTGATGATCGGCGCCGACCATGTGAAGCCCGGTGCGGTGGTGGTGGATGTGGGCATCCACCGCCTTGAAGGCGAGGCGGGCGGGAAGGCGCGCCTCTGCGGCGATGTGCGCTTTGAGGAGGTGGAGCCGATCGCCAGTGCCATCAGCCCGGTGCCCGGCGGTGTCGGTCCGATGACCGTGACCCTCTTGCTGGTGAACACCGTGGCCAGCTGGTGCCAGCGCTGCGGTCTTGATCAGCCGTTGGCGGATCTATTGCCGTAAGCGGCCCCGCTCAAGCGCCCTCGGCCCTGGCCTGAGAGAATCCGCGGCAGCGATGGCCCCAGGCCCAGCCCCCATGACCGCGGCCGTCACCAGCACTGGCAACAGTTCCGCCGCCGAGGCCGCTGGCTTCGACTTTGCCGCCTACCTGGAAACGGCGCGGCTGAACGTAGAAGCCGCCCTGGATGGCTCCCTGGGCCCTGAGCGGCCCGAAAGCCTGCGCGAGGCGATGCGCTACTCGCTGCTCGCGGGTGGCAAGCGGCTTCGGCCGATCCTCTGCCTGGCGGCCTGTGAGTTGGCAGGTGGCGACAGCGCCCTGGCGATGCCCACAGCGGTGGCGCTGGAGATGATCCACACGATGTCGCTGATCCATGACGATCTCCCCGCCATGGACAACGACGATCTACGCCGCGGCCGGCCGACCAATCACAAGGTGTATGGCGAGGCCAACGCGATCCTGGCAGGCGATGCCCTGCTCACCCGCGCCTTTGAGATGGTGGCGCTGCGCAGCCCCGGCATACCAGCCGAACAGCTGCTGAAGGTGGTGGGTGAACTCAGCCTGGCCTCCGGTGCCCCGGGTTTGGTTGGCGGTCAGGTGGTGGATCTCGAGTGCGAGGGCAAGGACGTGGACCTCGAGACGCTCGAATACATCCACCTCCACAAGACTGGCGCCCTGCTGCGGGCCTGCGTGCTCACCGGTGCCCTCATCGCCGGTGCACCGGACGCCCTGCTGGAAGCGCTGCGCACCTATGCCCGCGGCATCGGCCTGGCCTTCCAGATCATCGACGACATCCTTGATGTGACCGCCAGCAGTGAGGTGCTCGGCAAGACCGCCGGCAAGGACCTCACCGCCGATAAGACCACCTATCCCAAGCTGCTGGGCCTGGAGGAATCGCGCCAGCGTGCCGATGCTCTGGTGGCGGAGGCCAAGGCGGCCCTCGAGCCCTGGAGCGCCGGCGGCAAGGCCGCGCCGCTGCTGGCCCTGGCCGACTACATCACGAGCCGCGACCGATGAGTTCGCCCCTGATCGGGATCCTTGACAACGGCGCGCTCTGGTGGGGCCTGGCGGCCTGCGGCAGCGCCCAGCTCTCCAAGCTGCTGATCGAGCTGGTGGTGCACCGCCGCTGGAACCCCAAGGTGCTGGTGGAAACCGGTGGTATGCCTTCGAGCCATTCGGCTCTGCTCACTGGCACTGCCGCTGCCCTGGGCTGGCAGCAGGGGTTTGATTCCGCTGTGTTTGCCTTGGCGGCCACGATGTGTTTTGTGGTGCTCTACGACGCCGCTGGTGTGCGCAGGGCAGCCGGGATTACGGCCCAGCGGGTGAATGGTTTGCCTGATGGCCTCTGGGAACTTCACCCTGATGACGCGCCTGAGCTCAAGCCCCTTAAAGAAAACCTCGGCCACACACGCTTGGAGGTGTTGGTGGGCAGCCTGATCGGGCCGCTGGTGGCCCTGCCGGGCTTGGTGTGGGTGGGATCGCCGCTAGTGCTGGCGCAGCACTGGGGCTGGCTGGCGGTTGGCTGAGGCCCTCACCGCCGGCCAGGCTGCGGCGGCCGAGGCGTTTGCGGCCTGGCTGAAGGCTCCTTACGACGGCACGCCGTTTGTGCTCAGCGGCTACGCCGGCACCGGCAAGACCTACCTCTCCCGTCATCTGCTTCAGCAGGTGGAGGATCTGGGGATGTGTTGGACCGTGGTAGCCCCCACGCACAAGGCGGTTGGGGTGCTGCGTCAGCACTTGGCGTGGGCTGCTCTGCAGCCCACCTGGTATCCGAGCACGATCCACCGGTTGCTGCGGCTGAAGCTCAAGCGTCAGGGGGATCTGGAGCGCTGCGAGGAAACCGAGCAAACGGCCGCTTCTCTCGAAAACCTCGGCTTGGTGCTGGTGGATGAGGCCTCGATGGTCGACAGCACCCTGCTGGAGATCGCCCTGCGCTGCGCCCATCCCTTCCGAACCCGCCTGGTGTTCGTGGGTGACCCGGCCCAGCTGCCGCCGGTGGGGGAGCCCACCAGCCCCGTGTTTGCCATGGGCCGATCGGTGGCCGCCGAGCTCACCGAAGTGGTGCGCCATCAAGGGCCCGTGCTGCAGCTGGCCACGGGCTTGCGCAACGGCCAGCTCCCCTGCCGTCAG
>Ga0208222_1000182_pt1 | contig 17093 bp, 10 predicted proteins | sample LakMenEpi13Sep09_FD_150694 | JGI IMG/M metagenome (GOLD analysis project Ga0208222, IMG submission 150694) | Freshwater microbial communities from Lake Mendota, WI - 13SEP2009 deep hole epilimnion (SPAdes) | ecosystem: Environmental > Aquatic > Freshwater > Lentic | place: Lake Mendota, Madison...
CGATCTTGCTCTTACCAAAAATGTTAAATTCTGACCAGCAATGTTTGTAAAGGATACAGACCTTGTTAGACCTGTGCTAACCCAGCCAGCACCACTTAAGTTATACTCGTATGATGTAGGTGTTGTTCCAGATGATGGTGCACCCCATGTAAATGTTTTATTTGGTCCATTTCCAAGTGTTCTTTGAAGGTTGGTAGGTGGACCTGGCACTGGAGCAAGGGTTGTAAATGCAGTTCCAGTAACTGTATGTGTATCTCCAGTGGACGAAGCAATAGTTAATGTAGGAGTATATGTTGTACTACCTTGCAAATCTATTGGTGGTGTTGTAGTAAAAGACTCTGTTGTTCCAGAGTACGGATGTTGCTCCTGATGGAGATAATGCTAAAGACCAACTTGCTTGATCATTAGATGCCCAATCTATTTCTGCAGCAGTAGAGTTAAAAGTTAAAGCAAATGGTGCTGTTGTAATTCTAGGAACAGTAAATGATGGAGTTGATACAGCAGAACTTTCAGCGGTTGGTCCAACCGACCTTACAGAAAATACATTGTTTGATCCATATACAGTTGTTATTGAAACACTTGTAGATAAATTATTACTAATCCATCCTGAATCACCAAAAGGTGATGTGTATCTGTATTCATACCGTGTAAGTGTTCCTCCTCCTACTGGAGCTGTCCAACTAAAAGTTTTTGATGTTCCATTACCAAGAGTTCTTTGAAGATTTGTTGGAGGGTTTGGAGGTGTTTGAATTGGACCAAAAACTGCAAATTGTTGTACCCCAATAGTTGTTCCAAAGTTATAATCTGTTCCACTATTTTTTTGTGTATCAACTGCATAATAATATGTTCCTGCTGGAATAGTTGATGGTGTAACTAAGGATGATGTAACATTATAAACACTAGAAGTAACAGATGGAGCACTAGTTGTTATTCCTGATGTTACCTCTGTTCCGTAGGTTGCTATGTTATCTGCTGTGTATGTGTTAGATGTTGCTGTATACCATTTTACTGAGCTTCTTGTTGAGTCTGGCAGATATTCTGCAGTACCGTTCCAAGATGAAGAGTATTGTAATGTAGCTGGCAAAGATGTAACAATGCCAATAATTCTTGGATTTACTCCTGATGCTTTTAATGGATTATTTCTAATTAATGGAATTCTATATCCAAGACCAGTTTCTATATTGTCTGAATTGTCTGTACCAATGGTTCCAGTAGATGTTGTCGCTTTTACTGTAAGCAAAAGCCATTTACCATCCCACGAAGATGTATTAAATACAATTTCTACATATGATGCAGGCATTGATGTTTCAGATATTAAAGTTGTTAGTGGACCAGTATCAATTAGAGCAGATGTTGAACCTTCAAGTTTATATCTATAAGATGATATAGTTTCTCCATTACCGTCCCAAACTCCTCTTTGAGCATATTTTGTTGAACCAAATATAATAGGTTCAATTACATAGTTATTTCCTGCTTGATCTGAAGAAAAATATGGAGCAGTCGTTGTAAATGGTCCTAACTTTGGCCAAAAAACTGACCATAGTGTTGCAGTTTTTTTAATCCATGCTCTTGTAACTGGAACCCATTCTGTTGGACTTTTCTTAACCCATATCTTTGTACCAGGCACCCATGTGCTAGCATCTTTTTTAGTCCACAACCCCATGTTAAAAGTCTACCAGTAAATCTCCAGCGTATCCAGTATCTGCGGTTGGCGTGCTAGTTATTCCAGACCCTCTATAATAAATTCCCATACCAAGTCTAGCTTCACCTGAACCTGGATCTATCACAAGCATTCTTGATCTTGGATATCTTCCAAGTGGAGGAATTCCTCTGTAATTGTTACCACTTCCAGCATCTGTCATATCTACATCCCTATGAACCTGTATTCCAGATATAACAACACCATATGTTGGATCCATCTTAATTTGTGATGGAGCATCATATGCTATTGCTTCTTGAGTTGATGTAGGTCTTGTTCCAGCATTAGCTACTCCAGATGCGTATACGATTCCTTCACTTGCCCTTAATATTATAGAGCTAGATGTAAGATTAATATAATTACTTGATGAAGATTGAAGCCTAATTCCTGATGAGTCAAATTGTTGGTATACGTTAGAAGATATTTGTGTTCTAATTCCACTTGCATTAAATCGTTGCCAAATATCTGCAACTGCTTGAATTGTAATATTGTCATTTCTAAATGTTTGATGAGTATCTGAATCTATTTGAATTTTTATTCCTTCTGAATTCATTTGATAAGCAATATCATCTGTTGCCTTCATAATAATTCTTCTACTTGCTGGAGTATCTGAACCTTCAACATTTATAAACAAAAACTCATCTGCAGTTAATTTAATTACTCTATTAGTAAAAGATGCCCATGCTCCATACTCTGTATCTGGAGAATAAATAGGCTGTCCTTTTGAACCAAGAGTAGTTCTTTTTGCAGTATAAAACAACATTGCTTTTTGTCCTGTTGGAATTGCGGGGGTAAGTTTATCTCCAGTTGATGCTGTTGCAGCATCTAAAAGTAATCCTATATCTGGTCCTGCTGATAGCTGGAGTCCTGTAGTTGTTGCTGTTATAAATGGCGTACTTGCTCCATTAGTAAAGTAATCCCAAGTCCCAGTAAATAATCCAGCTCCAACTGTAGGATTTCCCCAATAGTCTTTATAGCTAGATCCAGCAGAAATGTATGGACCATTAACTGGACCACTACTTGATATATCGTTTCCACTTGTCCATGGCGGTGTTGCACTTGGACTAGTTAAATATATGTTGTTGTTTCTTGGAACTAAGTATGCTGCTGGACCAAAAGTACCAGGTGTTGTACCTGCTGTTTGCAATGACATATAACCATGTTCACCGTCCATGGTCATTTTTCCAAGTGCACCTACGCTTGATACTGTTCCAGTAATCTTAGCATTTGATGCATATAGGTTTCCAGCTAGCGTTACTCTGAAAGCATGAGTTGTTCCTATAGCACCAGAACTATCTGAACCAGCCCAAAACACATTTTCTGTTCCAACAGGCGTACCGTTAATGTTATCTGATGGTGTACTGCCAGTAGATATGTATGGTCCATTTATTCCAGCTGTGTACCCCGCAATATTTTGTGAACTTACTGATATATTTCCATCGGATGAGTTTAATGATATATTTGCAGCACCAGACCTTGATATAGATGAAGCATTTACATTCCAGCCACCAATAACAGCGCTTCTTGTAGTAAATAAACCATCTTCTGATCTTATTGTTGTTATATCTCTTGTTGTTGATGAGTTAAAGGTTAGGCCATCTTTGTTTAATATAAAACCAGTTCCTGTAATCAATATAACTGATCCAACTGAATCAGTAACTAAAGCATTAGTTGTATTAGCAACAGTAAACGTGTTTGATGTCCTTGCTGTTATTTTAAACTTGCCGTTGTACCCTGCTGGCAAAAGTCCAGAAATAAGGATATCATCTCCAACTACATATTCATGGTTAGCAGTTGTTCTATAGGTTGCTGCTGTTGCTGTATAGGTAACTTGATCTATAGAAAATACTGTTGGTGGCGTAATAAATGATTGAAGAGATCCTCCTCCAGCAATTGTAACGTTTCCACTAAATGTTCCTTTTCTTGCAGAAATATTTCCATCAATTACAAAATCAGAACCGCTCCAGTCAATATAGTTTGAATTTTCTCCACCAACCCTTATTGAAGCTGATTGATCTGAATCAATGCGCCAGTAGTTATACGGATTAAACCTTAATCCACGTTGTGATGGACCAGAGTCTTGAATTCCATATCCAAATCTAAAAGCTGTGCTGTCTAAATCAGATGCATTTGCTTTTGCTTGAAAATATCCAGAAACATTTACTTTTTCACTTGCAATGTATGGAGTTCCACCTATTTGAACATTATTTCCAGCAAAGTAATTTGAAGAAAGATTATTGTACTGATCATATGTTGCAACCGCAATCTCATATTCTGCCCCAAGGCTTAGTCCAGTTAACCTATAAGATGTTGCGTCTCCAATTGAGTCTGCAGTTGAATATTTTGAAACTGGATCTGTAACTGGTCTATACCTTATTCTGTATCCACGTATATCTCCAGCTGTTATTGGGCTCCATGAAAGGTCAATATATCCATTAAATCCAACTACTCCTGTAGAATCTATTCCACCTGATGTCTCAAGTGATGTAACATCTGGTGGCCCCTCATTGTCTGCACCTACAGAACTTGTTGGTGTTACTTTTTGAGCAGCAGAAAAAGCTGTGTATATTCCAGCATCTGAAGAAAATCTTGCCTTTACCCACCTTTGATTTGTTCCATCAGGGATTATGTTTGCTGGGTTTAATGATCCAAAATAAGTTCTGATATATGTAACACCTGTTGGCTCTGTTAAATCTGTAGACTCATATTCAACTACATCAATAGCATCATAAACATCTTCAGCTGGAGTTGTGTATGAAACACTATAGCCACCTTGAATTGGTTTAACATCAATAACTGGTATTGGCAAACTTAAAACATATTCTGGAACTGTGGAAGCACAAATTGTATTACTTATGTTATTAAGTGGATCTGCGGTTAGTACGCAGACTGCAGAAAAACTTGTTCTAAACACATTAAACATTGATGTAATTATAGACTTTGTTACTGTTATAGTTTGTCTAGTTTGTGTTGTGTTTGGTATAAAGATATTAGACTGCGATCTTTTTGTTACTCCACCTGAAGTTAGTTGTACAATAAACTGTGACACAGAATCATTAACATCATTAGCATAATCCCAGTCAAAGCTTATAACTAAATCATTTCCAACCCAAGCTACAGAAACATTTGTTGGGTCAGTTGGAACAACAATTACTGGTCCAGAACCACCAGGATATGTCTTGGGAGGTTTATTTCCTCCACGTGGAATAGTTATGCTACCAAAATCTGGAGGCAGTGGCGCAGGTGGAGTTCTTCCAGCAGGGTTGTTTAGATTTCTACCGCCACCTATTAATGCTTTTCCATCAAGACCAACAATATCAATTTCAGCACCTTGTCGTGCTTTTGTCTGTCCTATTTTACCTGGCTTTAGTCGTGGATCATCAACACCAATTGGTACCGTTTGATTTTTACCAACGGACTTACCACTTGTATATTTTGACTTCACGTTGGCCTCTTAATTACTTTGGCCCTATTGCCATCCAGTTTACAAAAAAAGTTCCAGTTATTGCGATTCCATCACTGTTAGTGCTATTTGGATTAGTTACTCTGTATGTAAAACCCTCTTGTGTTACAGCAACAACAGTTACTACAATATGAGAATTCCACTTTACTTTAGTAGATTGTGTATTCTGTAGTGTTGCAGTAACTATTGGAGGTGCGTCAAATGATGATGCTCCCGATACGTCGTCTGCAAAAACAACATCGCCATAGTATACCTGTGGCACATTGTTTGTAGCTGAATCAAAGGTAATTCCTGGTAACTCTGGATTAAACTTGTTCTTACCAAAAACAATCTTTTGTGATCCTGGGTCATACTCATGAGATAAGTCAGACTCACCTTGCCAGTTTGTCTCGCCTGTACCCTGAATTCCAAAATTATTGGTAATTGCGGTGATGCTATCGCTATGCTGATTAACAACATTAATAACTTGCTGCCATGCAGCAACGTCTATTACGTTTGGATCTGATATTTTAATGTATGACATTATAATCTCCTAGATTTCAATTATACCACAGCCATCCTTCTAATCTAATCTATTCATCTTGATAGATGTTGAAAGCCCAGAATCAAATGAGTGTGATACTGACTGAACCATGTATCTTTGGCTGCTAATACCATTTAGTGAGTAGGTTAGTCCCACTATGTCTCCTACTTGAATTAGTGGGTTGCCGAAGATATTTAAAGTTACCGTTTTTGAAAATCCATCCAGACCCATCTCAACAATCTTGAGCATTTTATATGCTGCCTCTTTTGATTGAATCCACTCAGAGTCTAACTGAAGAACTTCTGACATGTTGGATTGGTCAACAACCTTTTCAATAATCTCTGGATCTGATGGAGCCACAACTTCATGTGTCCACAAGTTAAAGTTAATAGTGAATTGATTAATCTCATCAGATTCTTTGCGTAAGAAAACCATATGAGGAGAATTGTTGGCTACTGCTATCTTTGCTCTAAACCCAGTATTGATAGGAGTTGAGTATGCCAAAGAGTATTCATCAATAATCTTCTTTTGATAATTTTTTTGATCTTCTGGTTCATTTCCTGGGAAGTAGTACCACATATATTCAATTGGCAAAACATCAACAGACACTGCAGCTGGAGTTGTATATTGAACATCATACACATTGATTCCTGAAATTTCTGGTGTTGTCTGCATAATATAACTTGGAGACAAGTTGGCTAGGCTTTGGTTTTGTATTAAACCATTTAAAAATTCTCTGTCTTGGTAAAAATAACTTACACTTCTTTCCTTTAAAGGCTTCTTGGTTGCATGTATTTCTCTTAAAGATGATGCATGATTTGAATCAGAGGGTGGGAACTGTAGTGGTGGCTCTAAACCATCTATTGCATTAGGAGCTGAAGATGATACAAATCCAAACTTTGTGTCAAGAACCATGTCATTTGCTACAGATGGTTTTCTTCTCATTCCAGTTAATGGATTAATGCTTGTTGGCTTATATCCTGTTGCACCTGTATCAGGGTCTGATGGGTCTCCAGGAACTTGCCAGCTACTAATCTCAACATTATTTAAAAAGACAGAAAGAATATTCTTGCTTATTTCTGCTGTTCCGTCTTCACCGTCTGATCCGTCAGAAATATATCTAACAACCTTTAGGTTAAATGCGTTATCAGTTACATAGTCGTACTGATATTTATTATCAACCTTGGTTTTATTAATTATTTATTATCAACCTTGGTTTTATTAATTATTTTAGCAAAATTATTTGTTATGCTCTGACATTCTCCAGTTACATCAGACCAAGCAACTATATATCCATCAGTACGAATTGTAAGGGCATACCTATATCTTGGTGGATCATATAAGGTAACGGTTCCTGGTACTAAAACATTGTACTTAATCAGTTCAACAAAGTATGCCCAGTCAGTTGATTCTTCATCCTTCATATTAAAAAATAAACCTGCTGTTGTTACAGCTTGATCTGGCATGTCAAACTTAACAGAATATGTTTGATATCCTATATCAAGCGCATCTGTTGGATATATTAAGGTCTTATTAGTTCCAAATGTTTCAACTCTAATTTTATCAATGCTTGGCAAGCTATCAGTTATTTCACCATTACTTGTTTTACTGTTAATTATAGAAGCATCATTAGATGCTGACACATCAGTGTAATAATAATTTATAGATTTTTCGGAAAGGCTTTTGCTTGCTAACGAATCTATTCTAGCATGTTCTGCTGGGGCAGTACCAAACATTCCACGTTTTACGTTTGTTATTTTTCCAGTTGGTGTTATTAAAATGTCTGATGTAGAGGCAGTAAATGCAGAACCTGACTTAGTTACTGGGTCAAGAGAGTGAGATGTAGTAAGTATTAAAAAGCTAGTTGCATCTGCATCAAGCACTGTTCCAGATAAATTAAACTGAGTTGGAACCATACCGCTAATGTTAACCCTATCACCAACAGCAAAATCATTTTCTGCATAGTATGTGTTTATTACTCCATCTCCTTCTGCATCAGTAACTATTGCAGACTTTTGATTTAGACCAACACCGTACTGCTTAACAAACCTATTGATTTCTGAAGATAGCTCAAGGTTATTTTTTACCGAAACCTTTTCTGAAAGATTGGAGCTCATGTTTGTAATTTCGTACTCTTTGTAAACAAAAGAAACAATCTCATTTTCAATAGCTGCATAGCCCTCATTATTCATGTTGAACGTGTGAAAAATATCTAACAAGTCGTTATTGTTGATCTGAAACACGTTTGTATCTTCTGACATGTCCGCATTAAGATAGTTAAATCCAACAGAATCCAAGGTCTGCTGCTGCCACACCACATCATTTGAAGTTGTATAAATAAATGATGGAGAGTTTTTAATTTCTAGGTTTGTAACATTTTGTAGCGATGGCGATTGTTTAATTTTAGGTGTCTGATATCTTAGGGATATTTTTCCTGGCTTAGCGTTATTGGATATTGAAAATCCACCTTCTAAAATATTTGAGTCTGAGATACTGAGTGATGTTGTTGTTGAAGACAGGATATCCTGCAAACTTAAAAACTTCATAATTCCATACTCATCAATATATGCGCCTATTTGATATGCAACAAAGATTTGGCTTAAAGCATCTAAAACTGTTGTATCCTTTGAGTTACAGTAGTAATAGGATAGGTCTAATGGTGCTGACTTATTATTACATATTCTATATAAAGAGTCATAGTCATAGTCTGTAAAACCAGCAAGATCTAATATGTTTGTTATTACTTCAAATACAGTCTTTAGACTTGCTACATAGTCTGGTACTGGTGTTGACTGCAAATACCGTGAAATATCAAAGCACTGAACGCTTATGTCGCTAATATCATTTTCTTCCCAAGTATCTGAATAGAATATACCCCCTGGAATGTATGTGCCTGATGTTGTTACGCTGCCAGGTGATGCATAATCAATAAGGTTAAAGTTAACGTAAAACTTAATATTTTTTCTTAAAATATTTGCTAATATACTAGATGCTTGATTGCTTTGACTAGAAAAAATGGGAACCAGTGTTGATCCACTCATTGCTGGTATACCTGACAGGCTAATTCTTGCATCATTTGTATTAATTGAAGAAATTGGAAGAGCAGTTCCTCCAGCATCTAAAGACTTATCTATGCTTATATTTTGTACAAAATCTGAAAGGTCTATTTCAAGTCTTGGAGAAACTTCTATTAAGTGCATTCTTTTTAGATCTAAAGATATATTAGAGTTGGCATTTGATACTCCAGTTATTCCAGAAAGTGCAGAATTTGCTTGGCTTGATGTTTGAGTTACCGTAATCTTTTTTAAATTTGTTGAAATAGACAATGCCCCAGCTGAATCAAACTTTGGCATAACTGACCATTTACTTGTACTCCAAGCAGATCCTGTCCAATATAAAACTACAACTCCGCTACTACCAACAACTACTGACTGAGAACTTGTTGACTCAGTTCCATTGACAACAGCAGTTATAGAGATGCTCACCGTTGGAACAGTCATTAATGTATTAAACTTTAAAACAATTTTATTTGTAGGAATTATTTTTTCATATACAGCAGTGATGCTTCTTGAGTTTGAGTCCGAAACAAAGTATTTATATGGTGCGATGTCAGACGGTAGCGCTGTCTTTATGTTTGGTATTGTTGATGCTGCAAGAAAAAACTTTGGGTTTTGTAGTATACAACTTACTGGAGAATACTTGTTTCCAAAAAATCCTCCAGTTGAAGACTCAGTGCTTAAAAGTTTAGAAGCTATTCTTCTATAGTTAGATGGAAAAGAATACTTTGAGTCTCCAGACGAAACATATGATTCTCCTGGTCTGAAGTATGTAAATGCACTTTCGGTTGGAAATAAAGAATGATTGTAAAAATCAAACGCTGTTGTCTCATATACTTCTGGCAACGTATAGCGAACTGTTGCAGTGAGATCATCTGCATCAGCACCGCTAATTGTGTTGGCTGTTATTTTATAAACAAAAGAAGATATTGTATCTAGGCTTCCAGAAGATCCTATGTATGTAACAGCCTTTGTCCAGCCAAGTGAATCAACATCTATATTTTCTGTACCGTACTGAGTATCTGATCCTTTTGCAGATGCTGTAACCATAACTGGAGTTGCTCTGTTTGTTTTTACATAAGTTACTATTTTATATGCTTTTCCAGACAATCCAGAGAATGTATACGAAACTGATCCAGTACCGCCTGACATTGTAAATTTTTTGGTTGTAAAGTTTTCTTTTGATTCTGCTGTTGTGGCATTTGTATCAGTTCCAGATGTTGGAGATATCTTTGTGCCTGTTCCAGCAGTGGTAATATATGGCTGATTAAATAAGTTATGATTCCATTCAGCAGAAACTACTGGTACTAATGTTATTGAGTTTGATCCTGTAAATACTGATGAGAGTTCGCTACTGAGCATTATATCTCCGTAAACTCAATACTCATATCAACATAGTCTGAAAGGTTTGTTCTGTTAATTATTGTTTTAGAAAAATCAGTCATAAAAACAGTGTATCTTTTTGCTCCAGTTTCAGTTGATCCACTATTAAGCGCTGTTTGTGCTGTGGTAAATGTTCCAGATGGTAGCGATCCTGCAGAAGAATCTGTAGCAAGTTCTGACGCTACAACCTTTATGTATATTGGTACTCCTGCATTTGATTGATAAAAAGATTCAAGCCAAGCAGCTGCATTAAAACCGTCAGCAGATTCAGAAGTTTTTGATGGTACATATTTCCATGATACTGATATTTTTCTTTTCTTGGCAACAACATATTTTCTCATTGTTCCATTAGCCATGCGTGACTGAGACTCAATTAGTTCTGTTGAAATCTGAATAGGCTCTCTATTATGGTCTGTAATGCTTTGCCAGCTATTATCTGCACCAGTCAAAGAAACCTGTATTCCTGCACCAATTGTATATGCCATTAGATGCTAACCTTGTTAGACTTATTATTCTTGTTAATCTCAACCTTTAGTCGTCTCATAACTTCGTTTGCAACACCCTCTGGGCTTGCATTGTTACTTGTAATAGGCATATTTATATTATACACTGTACCGCCAGAATTTGTGCTAATGTCTGCAGTTCCATTATTTACCGCATTCATTGCAGCAACTCCATAGTCCTTAACAGATGATGCCTTTACAACAAACTCTCCATTTGATACACGAATTGATCCTCCACCTGCATATCCAAGTGTTGCTCTAATGGAGTCAGATCGTCCTGTTCCAGGGCCCTTGATAAGGCCACCATTGGCCTTCTTAGGCAGTTTTGCCTTCTCAACGCTAGTTAGCTTAGACCCATCTTTAATCTCAGTTACTCTTGCTCTTAGAGCATCAATTTCAGCATCCTTTTTTCTTAACTCTGTCTCTTTATTAAATTCCATTTGTACATTTCTTGACTGTTGACCAAGCATTGCTGCCTCTATGTAGTTTCCAGAAATTTTAGCTTGTACTGCCTGACTAGCCAGATCTTGAAGCTTCATCTGTAAATCAATCTGTCTTTGAACCTCTTCGTTTGCTGCTTTTTGTGCATCACGCTTAGCTTCTAGTTTATTAATCTCTTTTTCTAGCAGCTTAATGTATTGTTCTTCAGCAGTTAGTTTATCTTTGCCCTTGCCTGTTCCATCATCTGGGCTTTGATAATCTTTTACATTTGCTCCTCCACTGCTACTTGTCAGCTTTCCAAGTGCTTTTCTTGCTGCATCTCTTGCAGCATTAAAGCTCTTTATAACCTTTTCAGCATTATAAACTCTTATAGCATCATCTGGACCTGCAACTGTTGTATTTTGAAGTATAAGCATGGCCTCAATTGCTCCAGATAGTGCACCAGTTAATCCTAGGGCTTGGGCTTCCATAATAGCTAACTTGTTACCTGTTCCAGTTATTCCTTGTGCAGCTTTTTGCAAGTTCTTTGGAAGGACCTTCATCATTTCATTTAATAAAATAGTCTGTTCTGGTTTTGGCATTGTTGCAATAGCAGAACTAATTCTTGCAAATCCCTGAGCAAATTGTTCTGCAGAGATTGTTCCATTTTCTAGCTGTGCTCTTAATCCATTTATAAATCCATTAGCAGCATCAGCAGCTAGCTTAATATTTTGCTTAGCTCCTTCTGCATACTGAGTAATAACCCCATTAGCTCCTCTTTGAGAGCTAACAAATATCTGACTAATTCCAGCATCTATATCTTTAAGTATAGCTGTGAAATTTTTATCAAAATTTAAAATTCCTTTATCTGTTGATAGATCAATGTTAGCAAAATCAAACTTAAAGTCTGTTTTACCAGACTCTTCTTGCAAAGCCTTTATAATTAAATCTATTTGCTCTTTAGCAAATCCAGAACCACGAAGCTGAATAGCAATAGAGTCAAATACTAGCTTAGCTTGCTCACTAGTTCCCTTTCTTAATGACTCAATGTCTTTCTTAAAGTCTTTTTGGAATGCTTCATTTGTTTGAAGTGAATCAATTGCAGACTGCTCCTGTGAATTGGATCCCGTTGTCGTTGCATTATCTCTAGAAAGAAAATCAATCTTAGTAGGAACTACGCCAAAGAAGTCTCCAAGTGTTTTTAACTTCTTTTCAGATACTGTTGCTGCGTCTCCAAGACCTTCAACAGCAACACGCTCACGCTCTTTTGCTGCATTAAGAAGTTTAACTATACCCACTGTTGCTGCTAACCCTAAAGCTACTAACTTAAATGGTCCTGGTAGAAGACCTAGCACCATCTTTAGTGCTTGGAATCCAAATACCGCTGGCATAATCTTTTGTGCAAGCTCTCCCATTTTGCCAGGTAAGAATGCTGCTGCTATCAATGCAGAGTTTCCTGCCATGCCAACTGCTGCTCCACGTCCTGCAAACTTAGATCCAACATTTGCTGCTGCACCCTTAGCCTTTGACATTCTAGATTGTTTTTCAGGAGTTGTCATTGGAAGGAATACTGTTCCAGCTGGTGCATTTGGACCAATTCCAGCAGGACCCTGTGCTCTAGATGCTTTTCCAGATTTTGTTCCAGAAACAACAGCATTTCCAAGGACTTGTCCTGCTTTGTTAGCATCTTTCTTTTTAGACTTTACACCATCTGCTAAACTTTTTCCTGCATTTGCTCCTGCATCACTCATCTCTTTGGATGGAGATGAAATACGAAGAGCTGATCTTGCACCACTAATAAGTGCAGATGTAGCTGATTCAACTAAACTTTTTCCTTTAAGAGCAAAGTCTTTTGCTACCAAAGCTGATATCTGAACAGCGCCACGTCCACCGTAAGCTGCCTGTCTTTCTCCTGCTTTTTGATTTAAGAAGCTAACTTTATTTGAGCTTCTTGGTCTTCCAGTGGCAGTGTCTCTAGCAACTCCTCCGCCTGTTCCTGCAGGTGCAACAACAAACTCACCAGTTCCTGACTTTATCATAGCTGCTAAATATTTACGCTTTGCTTCTAATATTTGCTTTTCTGTTGTTATTCCAGACTGCTTAAGTTTTGCTAATTCAGTGTCTACTTTTGAAAGTCTTTCATCAGCAATCATGCCTGCTTGCTCTACAGTAATTCTCTTACCGTCAATTTTAATTCTAGCATCTGCCAGCAATCCTTCAGTAATTGCTTGCTTAGCATTTGCTCTCATATAGTCAATTCTTGATTTAGTTGCGCCGTTTGAGTCTTGTAGTAAAGCTCTTGCAGTTGCACCTTCTTTAGCTAACTGCTCAAGTTCTACTGTATGCTTTTGTGTTGAAACTTTATTTTCTCTCAAAGCTACAGCTGCTTGATCCCCTGCTTCGGCCAAAGCATCTAGTGTAAAAGGCTCTCCCTTAACACCAATTGCATTAAACATTGTATTTCTTGAACCTGTGCCAAGAGTTGTTGTACCACCAAAGGATCTTCCCCCAGCTAGTACAGCATTATCATCTTGTACTGCACCAACCAACTCTTCTTGGCTCTTTACTAAATCATATCCTTCGCCATCTACTTTATTTGTAAGCTTAAGTACTGTTGTTGAAAATCCCTTTAGTTCATCTCCAACTAATCTAATTGTTCTTGCAAGTTCGCTTGGTGCTGTAACATCAAAGTGAGATGCTACTGCAGATGTAGAGGTATTTGTAACAAACCTAGATCCCAAACCTTCTGCATATCCAGGTATATTGTCAGCAATCATTCCATTAATAAGACCAGCGTACTTCTTGCTCATCTTGGTTGGAATTACTGTTTCTCCTGGCATTAGTAATGCTAGTTCTGAATCTTGATTTCCTGTACCGCCAACTACCGCAGGCTTACCCTTTGCTCTCTTCTTGATTGGGCCACGGCCTATAGGAATGGCTGTTGGCATAAAGTTTCTTTGCGCTGCAATTGCTCTAGTGTATGCTCCAGTTAGCTTGTCTACTGATGCTGCTTCCGCTGTAAATGTTTGTGCAAGATTTCTATGAATTTGATCAAGAGATGCTGCTACTGCTGCTGCATTTCTTTGTTCAAGAGTCATGTACTTAACTTCAGTGCCAAGAGTTGCAGATGACTGACCAGTTTTATTAAAGAGGGTCTTCATTGCTGTAAAGCCCTTAATTATATTTGCAACACCGTTTGCAAGCAAACCGAATGTCATTAATAAGATTGGTCCTAGACCAGCAATAGCTGTTGTTGCAATAACTATTGCTTTCTTTGTTCCATCTCCAAGATTATTAAATCTATCTAATATGTTTGAAACAAATTCAGCAATTGGTGTTACTGCCTTCAAAAACTCTTCACCTACTGGAACCAATGAAAGCTTTAGATTTTCAACAGCACCCTTAAATTTATTCATAGCCGATTCTGAAGTCATGCCTAATTCTTTTTCAGACAGAGATGCTAGTTCTTGAACAGATGCACCAGCTAGGTCAAGAACACGTGCTGCCTGTGTACCATCTTTGGTAACGTTGGCAAAAAGTGTAGATAAACGAGCAAACTGGAACTTACCAAACATTTGCTCAATAACCTGAGCTCTATTTAGTGGATCAAGTTGATTTAAAGCTGTAGCAAACTCAACAACAGTTGCCTTAAGGTTTCCTCTATTATCTTCTACAATCTTTTTTGCATTGATTCCAAAAGCTAAAAGCATATCGTTTGCTTTTCCAGTTGGATTAATTAAAGATCCAAGACCAGACTTTAATGCGTTAGCCCCTTCTGATGCATTAATTCCACCTTCTTTCATTGCAGTCATAAAGAATGCTAAATCTTTAAGATCTCCACCAAGTTGTTCAACTACTGGTGCAGCTTTTGGAATTGCAGTTGACATATCATCAAGAGATAGAACAGTCTGGTTTTCTACTGCGTTAAGAAAATCAATTGATTCTGCAAGCTTTTCAGAAGACATTGAGAAAGCATTTTGTAAAGCAATTGTTGTTTCAAGAGCTTTTTGACTATCTACTTGTCCAAGAATAGAAAGCTTAGTTGCTGCAGTTGTTTGTCTTTGAAGATCTAACCCCTGAAAACCTGCTGCTGCAGCTTCTGCTGCAAGTCCAACTGTTTGAGAAACAGCAACACCATACTTAGTAAACTGCTTTCCAAGTTCTGTTATTCCTTCTAGTGCTGCTTGGGTTTCTGATGCTGGTGTAAATAAATCTCCGTATACCTTCTTAAAACGAATAGCCTGAGTTTCCATATCCATAAAAGTTTTTGATGCTGCTGCACCAACACTTATTAATGGAAGTGTAAAACCAACCATAAGCTGACGACCAGCCCACTGTGTATTCTTACCAAAGTTAAGTAGGTTTGTAGAGCCTTGCTTTAAAAGCTGATTAAGTAATGCTTGCTTTTCAGAAGCAATCATTGTCTTTGTTGCAAGATCATTCATGTCAAGAGACAGAGGTCTTACAGCAATTGCCTTCATAGCACCGTTTGCATCACGGCCCATCTTGATGTATTGTGTCTGAAGGTCTTTTACGTTTTCTCTAGCAACCTTGTTTATTGTCTCAAATTCAGACTTAAACAATCTACCAAAAGTTTTTGATGCTCCACCAGCATACCTAAAGTATTCTCCAAGTGAGAACTTATTCTTCTCTAAAGAATTTGTGAACGACTCAGTGGTTGTTCTGATTGTTTTCATCTGGGCAGAGAACTTGCCCGTAGCATTAATTGAGTTAATTAAGCCTTGCTGCATTTGAGCAGTAACTGCATTAGCTGCAGCTCCGCCCTTTGCCATTGATGTATGAAAGGCTGATATCTGTCTCTGTAAGTTTTTGATATTCGCCAGTGCTTCAGCAGTATCAATACTTACCTTAATATTGGACTGAGCATCAGCCATTCATTACACCTCTTTATTTAATTATTTACTCATCTGCATTGCTGGCAAAGAGTGTTGCTGCTTCAGAAATTGGAACTCCTGATGCTACTTCAACAATCTTATACACAGTAGGCAAATCAATATTTTCTTCCAGAGCAGCAATATCTGATGCTAGTTCTGGCTTGTATTGCTCCATTGCGATTAGTACACATTCCATAAGCAGATTAATTGACTTTTCGTTATCATCTACTACCTCTGCAATACCCTCAAACTTTTTCATAAACTTTCGTAAAAGTGAAATCTTAAGCGGTCTTAGAGTAATTTCTGTACCATCAATTAGCTTAATCTGTTGTGCTTCATAAACAGTTGTTGCCATGTTGATCCCTCCCTAGGTTTACATTAATTATACCATGAGAGAGGGGTCTCTTGCGTCTTCATAATCAAGCCCTATACCAATTCCAAATCCTACCTTTTGAGCATTCTGACCTTGCAGTGCTAATATGTCATTACTATCATTTGTTGCGCCACCACTAAAGACTCTTGCCTTCATGTTTTCCCATTCTTTCTGACCACGATCTGAGTCATTTGAGTCTTCTAAATCAACACCTTGGATTGCTGCAAAAAACTTTTTTTCTTGATAGTCTAGATCTCTTTTGCTAGATATAATTGCTATTATTTCTGATAAAGATAATGACTCTTCTAGTTCAGAGTAGTCCTTCCATATACCCAACAAAAATACTTCAGACTCTAACTTGGCTAAATCAAAATCTTCCCAAGATGGGCCTGGATCCCCTTTTTGTGCTTGTGTCTTTACGTCTTCTTCTTTATTTTCACCAATTTTAATATTTCCAGCTATATCTAAAATTTCATGAACTGTTGGCAAATCAATGTTGTCTTCTAATTCTTCTATGCTTTTAGATAGTAGTGGATAATACTGTTTCATAGCAATTCTTGTGCATTCCAGCAAAACTATCATAGCTTCATCATCATTTGTGGTGTACTTAATCTTATCAAAAGCATCCATAAACTCTCTAAGGTACTTAATCTTAAGAGGCATAATCTCTATTTCTGTTCCGTCAAACAGATAAATATTTTTTGTTTTATAAATTGATGTAGCCATAGTATATTAAGTTTACCACAAAAACAACAAAGCCCACCTCGTTATGAGATGG
>Ga0208222_1000185_pt1 | contig 17003 bp, 13 predicted proteins | sample LakMenEpi13Sep09_FD_150694 | JGI IMG/M metagenome (GOLD analysis project Ga0208222, IMG submission 150694) | Freshwater microbial communities from Lake Mendota, WI - 13SEP2009 deep hole epilimnion (SPAdes) | ecosystem: Environmental > Aquatic > Freshwater > Lentic | place: Lake Mendota, Madison...
TTGCGATAGTTCAGTCCGATGCACAGGATGTCTCGGGGTTCGATCGGTGCCAATAGCTTGGTGACTTGGGCTGGCTCGCTGGTTTGAGTCCATTGGCCAAGCGGGCTGCCATCGATTCGAAGTTTAGAACCGTCTGCTTGGACGCTGGCAAAGTGGATTTCCCCGCGAGGGTCTTGGTAACGGATGATCTTCATAAGGAGAGGTGGGAACTAGAGTAAGTCGATTCAACGGAGCCAATCGGCAACAATGCCGGTGGATTGGGCTACGAGTTTTAGTTTATCAAGCACATCGCTCGGTAGGGGGATCCCTTGCGATTTTGCAAGATGAAATCGAGACCATTCTCGCTCGCCCGGCAAGAGAACTCCCGAGGAGCCTTCGGCCCTTGGAGCCTGGTGGATCTGATCGACAAGTGCTTGCAACTGGGTATCGAATTGCTGAGGATCTGAAATCACCGAGACATCGATGGCGGTGATCGACGCGGTGTGGTTGGAAGGTTTCGAGGGGTCGTCAAAGAGCCAGCTACCGACATTCCATGTATGATGGCCTCCGGGCAAGATCGCCGAAAGGATTTCGCACCAAAGACCGATACCGTAGCCTTTATGGCCTGCCATTGGTGCCAAGGAGGCTTGAGCCGGATACAGCGAACCATCGGTCGTGGGTCTGCCATCTGGGCCGATGAGCCAAGTATCTGGGATCGGTTCACCGCGTTGGCAAGCCGCGTAAACTTTGCCCCCTGCAGTGGCCGACGTGGCCATATCCAGGATGATCGGATCGGCATGCAAGCGAGGGATTCCGTACGCGATTGGATTGCTCCCCAGGACCGCAGTGCGGGAGCCTGGTGCAGCGACTGACGGAATATCATTGCCGGTGACCATGGTGATGCAACCGAGCCGGGCCCCGAGCGAGGCGTAGTATCCGATCGCACCCACGTGCGCCGTTGCTTTGAGGCCCACGTAAGCGATCCCAGTTTGCTTGGCTTTTTGAACTGCAAGCTTCATAGCAGCATGGCAACCGATCATTCCAAGGGCCGATTTCCCATCGAGGATTGCCCACGCAGGACCCTGGCGCTTGATGGCGGGAAGTGCCCTGGGGTCATAGCCGCCTGCCTGCAGTTTCTTAATGTAACCGATTAAGAGCTTCGTACCGTGGGTATAGACTCCCATAGCATCGGTAGAGACCAAGGTATCGGCAACGATACGAGCTTGCTCGTCGGGCATAGATGTAGTCGCCAGAGACTGGGCAACAAACCTGTGCAACTGGTCAAAGGGTATCGGCTCTGAGATTGTCATGACTGGACCTTGTATCCCAGGTCGCGCAAGAGTTGCGCTAGGGTTTCTCGCAAACTCGCAGGTAGCGGAGCAATGGGTGGCTCAGGATCCCCGACGGGTGGCCCTATCATATTCAGGCCCGCTTTCATGGTCGAGAACCAGTGGGCTCCTTCGCCTCGTGAATGGTAAGCTTGGAACTGCAATCGCATCAGAGGAGCGAGTTTGGTCCAGAGCAAGCGAGCTTTATCGAGATTCTTTTCTACAGCGATCGCCACATAAAGCTCTTTGGCTGCGCGGGGAACGGTGCTTGGTATGCCCGAGATCCATCCATGGGCACCGTGGCACAAGCCTTCGAAGGCCACGGTATCGATTCCTGCATAGATATGCAGTTTGGAGTGTGTGGCCTGCAGGATCTCGCAGATTCGATCCGGTTCGGGATTTGACATCTTGATCCCGCCGATTGCTTTTTCTTCATAGAGCTTGAGCAAATGATCGGTTTTAAGATCGACGGCAGTCAGCGGAATGTTGTGATACAAAACGATGGGGATCGAGACCGCCTCGGCAATACGACGGTAGTGGTCCATGACTTGAGTGGGCGTAGGAGCCATGTAGTAGGGTGGTACGATCAAGAGCGAATCGGCACCGTGAGACTCGGCGAATTTTGACAGATCGATAGTGCGTCGGGTCGAGTAGTCATGGGTGCCGGCCACGACGTGAACTCTGCCGGCGATTTTTTCGATGGCGCTGGCGAGGACTTTTTTTCGGTCTTCGCATTCCATCGCCACAAACTCACCGGAACTGCCCAGGGGCGAGATAGCATCGACCCCTTCGCCGATCAACCAATCTAGGTGGGGACCGAGTCGGCCTAGATCCAGAGCACCCTGCTGGCCAAACGGAGTGATTGAAGAAGCGCAGACACCGTGAAAAAGGGGCTTGGCCATGATTTTCCTTTTAAGCGAATGTTCGACACAAGTAGATATCGTTTCCTGATCGCCAGGAAACTCGATCTGGAAATCTAGTCGATCCGGTTAGCGCATGCAACAATTTAGGTGGCTCAGAGCCGGTTCCTCGCATGCGGGAGCGTATTTCCAATAAGGAGCACGGAGCAGGACAATGACTTTATCTTTGACCAGAGAGCATCTCTTGAACCAGCGGCTTTGCACCGTAGACTTGCCCTGTGATCCAAAGTACATAGCGAATATCGACTCCGATCGATCTGCTATAGCGTTGGTTCCAAGCAAAGTCGTTAATGGTCGCTTCGAACGCTCGATCGAAATTCACGCCGACCAGTTCCCCTTTGGAGTTAAGCACCGGGCTACCTGAATTGCCGCCTGTAGTGTCGGTGCTGTAGAGGAATGCAACCGGAACGGTTTTGAACCTTGGATGTTCTAGCCCTCCGAAACGCCCTGCAGCAGCCGCTTCAAGGACTTTATCAGGGGTCACATAAGGTTCTATCCCTGAGGATTTTTCGACGAGCCCCGTCAGGGTAGTCATCGGTGTTTTGATGATTGCATCGACAGGCGAATAGGCTTCGACTTTTCCAACCGTAAGACGAAGAGTTGCATTGGCATCTGGGACAAATTGCGATGACTCTGCGATGCGTTGGATTTCGATAAGCGATCCATAAAGTTGATTGAGTTTGCCTTCGCGCTCCTTGTCCTTCTCGCGTTGCTTGACATAGATCGGATAAAGATCGATGATCCAATCCAAAGCGGGATCACCCAATCCGCTGAGTTCTTTAGGTGATTTGCTTAAGCACTCTGCAACAAAATCGATATCCCCCAATTTTGTGTTTTCCATGACCGAAGCGGTCAGTTTGTCGAGGGAATCGCTGGCACTGAGAACTCTTGCTATCGGCTCGATATCTAGTGCACCGGGGGTCGAGTGCAATCGATCGAGCATCCCATGTAGCATCTTTGCATCGGTGGCTTTATCCCAGTCTCCACAATCAAGTTTGAGTTGCTGGGTCGTCAGAGCGAAATTTCGGTCCATGTAGGGAGATTCGCGTTCCAGATCCGGTTTCTCTCGTTCCACGGCAGCATCGTAGATGGTAAATGCGATTGCCAGAGCGCGCGGTGCAGTGCGCAGCTCCCTAAGGTTAATCTCCAACTTCCCTTTTTTAGACATCTCCGAGTAGACTTCATCGATCTGTTGCAGAACCGTAGAGTATTTTCCATACTTTGCTGGATCAATTGCGATAAAGTCTTTGAGTTTGTTTTCGCGTTGCTGGCGTTGTTGCTGGATCTTGGCTCGCTGGATTCCAATGAGTTGACCACGGGATCGCTTCTCGACGTTAGCAAGCGACTTGATCCTCGTAGCATGTTTGATTGCAACTCCGCGATCTTTGGCACCTGCCTTTTCCATTTCGGCGATCTGCCAAGCATACAGATCGACGATGAGAGGGAGCCTGACGTTGGCTTCGTAATTGATAAAGCTCTCGGTTCGGTTCCGGACGGTTCGACCTGGATAGCCTAGCAAAAAGACCGAGTCGCCTTCATCGATCCCCATGGGTTGCACTTTCAAAGGTCGTTTTGGTCGATAGGGAATATTCCCGGGAGAGTACTCCGCTGGTTTTCCGTCAGGAGCGGTGTAGGCTCTCATGAATGAAAAATCACCGGTGTGCCGAGGCCATTCCCAGTTATCGAGTTCGCCGCCGAAAGCACCGATACTGATCGGTGGAGCGAAAACCAATCGGACATCTTTGAGATAGGTGTAGAGAAAAAGGACATAGGTCTTTCCGACGAACATCTCAGCCACCTCGGCTCGCATCCCGGGGTTGTCTTTTTCGGCTTGGAGTTCTAGTTCCTTTTTGCGTCTGTCGATGGCTTTGGTTCGATCGACATAGCTCATTTGAGAGTTGGTCACTGAGAGGACTTCCGAAGAGACATCCGAGTAGGACTCAGTGATACGGACGGTGTAGTTGGGTGCTGGGACTTCTTCGGCTTTGCTGGTTGCGATGAATCCATCAGCGAGAAAATCTCGCTGGGGCGTGCTGGCTTTCTGGATGGCGTCAAAGGCGCAGTGGTGATTCGTGATGATGAGACCTTCGCTCGAGACGAAAGAACCGGTGCAGCCATTGACTCGGCAGATTCCGTCGACGAGGCTGGTGGCTTGTGGGTTAAAGATCTCCTGAGCCGAGAGCTCGACGCCTCGTTGTTTGAGTCCGATATTTGCAAGCTCGCTGATCGGAAACATTCCTTCGTCGCAGCGGAGTGTCGCAGGGGCAAGTCCGGTGACGATTGCAACTGCGAAACTCACAGTGGCGAGTCGGGGCGAGATTTTCATGGCGATCCTCAAGGTATAGCGAACCAACAACGATCGATTTCAAAGCGATACGATTGCTGAGCATTGTGGGCGAAAATCGCCGATCTGCCTAGAGTTTGCCGCAGATGATGGTTGCATTGTGACCGCCGAACCCAAAACTATTGCTCATCGCGTAACGGACTTTTCGCTCCCGCGGCGTCATCGGTACGTAATCCAGATCGCAATTGGGATCCGGGGTTTCCAAATTGATCGTCGGTGGCACGATATCGTGGTAGCAACTGAGGATCGAAAGGATCATTTCGATCCCGCCGCTTGCCCCCAGGGCATGCCCCAAGTGACCTTTGGTGCTGGAGATAGCGACCGAGTGAGCTGATTTCCCAAAGACCGACTTGACAGCGACGGTTTCAGCCTTGTCTCCCAGGGGGGTGCTGGTTCCGTGAGCATTGATGTAGTCGATAACGGACGCCTCGAGTTTCGCGTCATTAAGGGCGTTTCGCATAGCCATAGCCGCTCCTCGGCCTTGTTCATCCGGAGCCGTGATATGGCCTGCATCGCAGGAACCCCCGTATCCGAGTATCTCGGCATAGATCCTTGCACCGCGAGCTTTGGCATGCTCGAGTTCCTCGAAGACTAGAATACCTGCACCTTCACTCAGAACAAAACCATCTCGATCAGCGTCGAAGGGACGGCTGGCTTTTTCTGGCGCATCGTTGCGGGTCGAAAGGGCTTTCATGTTGGAAAAGCCGGCAACCCCCATGTGAGTGATCGCAGCTTCAGTGCCCCCGGTGATCATGACATCAGCTTCGCCATAGCGGATGCACTTCAGCGCATCTCCCATGGCATTGTTGCTTGAAGCACAAGCAGTTGCGATCGCGAAGTTTGGGCCTCGAAGTCCGTATTGGATCGCAAGGTTTCCCCCTGCTGCGTTGAGCATCATCTTGGGGATTGTAAAAGGGCTAACGCGATCGGGACCTTTGGTATTGAGCCTTAGGTTCTGTTCTTCGATTTCATTAAGGCCGCCGATTCCGGACCCGACGATTGCACCGCAGCGTTCGGATTGTTCTTTAGAAAAATCCAGACCTGAGTCTCTGACGGCATGATAGGCTGCCCAGATGGCAAATAGCGAGAAGCGATCTAGGCGTTTGGCTTCCTTGGGTTCGCAAGACTGGCCCGGATCGAAATTGGGAACATCTCCTCCAAAGCGAACTTTGTGGTGCGTGGTATCCAGAATGGTAAGCGGATGGATTCCGCTTTTACCTTCGAGAATCCCTTTCCATAGGGAGGGAACTTCCAAAGCTAGGGAAGTGACGCATCCTAGCCCGGTAACAACGACTCGACGATTCATGCAACTGCTATCTGAAGAATCAGGGGGTTGCCCAACGATCGAGTTGGGCAAACCCTTGTGACTGGAGATATGATGCGAACGAAATAACCAACGGATCGGCGTTGGCTATGGAAACAACCGATCAGGATTGCTTTTGGATGTAATCGATGGCTTCACCGACTCGCTGGATCTTTTCAGCGGCGTCTTGAGGAATATCGATGTCGAACTCCTCTTCGAACTCCATCACCAGTTCAACGGTATCGAGCGAATCGGCGCCCAAATCGTTGACGAAATGCGTTTCACGAGTGATCTTTTCTTTCTCGACACCGAGTTGTTCGGCCACGATATCGATGACTCGTTCCTGAATTGATGCCATGGTCGGGAACTCCCCTTCAACAAAACTGAAGTCTGATAAACTAAAAACTGCGCCGTCGGCGTCGCCGACAGGTGACAAAAGATAGAGGATTTCAGTAAAACCGGTCAAGCCATGATGATCGAATCGGGCTGAAATCCGAAACGGTTTCCCGGGGTTTCCCGCAAGAAACCTTTGGAATTACTTGCCCGCGCCCCCAAGAGGCGGCAACCCGGCGGGAATCGACGGTGGCGGAACACTTGGCAGGCTCGCTCCGCTTGATGCCGGCAAGGCCGGTAAACCAGGTGTACCAGCAGGTGTGCCCGGTAGCGATGGAGCCGCCGGAAGCCCTTGCGGAGATCCTGCGGGCAAGGCAGGTAGGGATGGCAGACCTGGCGCATTGACCGGAGGTGGGGGAGCCTGGGTACTGCCCGATGGAAGCGATGCGGTGCGCTCGGTGGGTTGCTCGCCGACAACCTCGCTCAGATTCTCAAAATTCACCACCTGAACCTCTTCACCCTCGGTGTGGGTGTCGACGGCCATCTCGCAAATCCGCCAACCATCAACCTCTTTGATCAACGCCCAAACCACTTCGTATTCCGTCGATGGCATCCCTACAGCAGCCGGTTCGATCCAATTGCTTGAAACCAACATCACGTTGGGATCTTTGGGATCGATCTGCTGCGCTTTTCCTATCTCAAACGAAGCATTTGGGGATCCGATCGGGGAGATCTCAAGCCCCTTAGCCTTGATCTCCTGCCTGGCTCGCGTCGAAAGCAACGTCTCGATCACTTGCGCGTTGGAGGTTCTCATCCCTTCCAAAAAGGCTCCGACAACTTCCTCGGGTTTGATCGGATTGGCTAAATTCAAGGAACTAAGTGGGACCATCTCGTCTTGAGGTGCCGCAGAAGCAGCTTCACCGGCGATCCTGGGATTGGCTAGCTGAGCATTGGAGCCTGTAGCCGAAGGGGCCGACACCGGTGCAGATTCTTTCTGCTGAGATAGCTGATCCTTACTCCCGGAGTTGCATCCAACCTGGCCGAGCATTGCGGCGAAGGTTGCCGCCCAAATGAAACGCTTCATGAGTTCGAAATTCCTGTGAGTGTTCCTTGCGAGATAGTCTGCGCAAAATAATGTGGGCTCAATCGCCTATCGTTCCGACGAGCACCTCTGCCGTTGCCACTCCAATAACCAATTGCGATCTTGTGCGTCAATAGCGATCCCCACAAACTCGTCTTGCCCTCAATCGCACAACAAAACTACAGTTCCAAACACAGAACTTCTATTTCGGGAACTCTCAAAACGCCCACCCTGGATCATAGCCATGGCAACAACCACAACGCTTGCGATTAACAGTCCAGCCAAATTTAAAACGACCCGCAAACACAATGTCTCCGCGCTTGCGATTCTACTAGCGACCCTGAGCCTGAGCGGTTGCCAACTGGGAGCCCGAAATCAAAATTCACGCGGTGTGGCGATGTACCAACAAGGCAGATACGCAGAAGCACTACAGTATTTCGAGCAAGCCAAAATCACCGATGCGGCGAATCCCGACACCTATTACAACCTAGCTTCGACCTACCACAAACTAGGAACCGCAGCAAAAGATCCCAGAATGATCGACAATGCCGAGCGGATGTACAACACCTGCTTGGAGATGTCGCCCAATCACCTCGACTGCTATCGAGGCTTGTCGATCCTACTGGTCGATAAAGGACAACCAGAAAAAGGATTCACTCTCCTAAAAGACTGGGCGGTTAAAAACCCAGGTCTCAGCGAGCCGCGGATCGAACTGGCTCGCCTGCATCAAGAGTTCAACCAAAACAAAGTCGCCGAGCAATATCTCAATGAAGCTCTAGCCATGGATCCAAATAATCCACGCGCTTGGGCCGCCAAAGGACGCTCCCGGGAAATGTCCGGCGATTTGATGATGGCTGTCCAGAACTATGAGCAAAGTCTCGCATTAAACGCCTCTCAACCCGAACTCTACCAGCGCATCGGTGCCCTCAAAGTACGCTTAAGCCAAGCTGCTCCAGCGGCCCCCTCAGCACCAGCAACCACGACCCGGTAAACAGGCGACCTGACTGGGTTGGCCTGACTGGGTTGGCCTGACTGGGTTGGCCTCGCTGGCCAATCATCTGAACCCCTTTTGAAGAATCTGGGGACCCCGCACGTCGTTAAATTGGGCAGACTTGAAGCTTTTTAAGGAACTTTCCAAATACTCCGTATGGGGGGTGCCGATAGATACCCCCTAACAAGGGAAAGTTATGATCGCTCAAGACTTTGATGCCATCGCCAGGCGCATCCGTGATTCGCATATCCTGCGAGCCCGTAGTCGCATCGGCAAATATCGCATCGAAAAGAAGCTTGCTCAAGGCGGATTCGCAACGGTCTATCAAGCTTGGGATACGATCGAAGGGGTCCATGTGGCGCTGAAAATGCCTCATCAGTATGTGGTGACAGCAAGCATGCTTGACGCCTTCCAGAGGGAAGCTCGCCTGATCGCTAAACTCGAACACCCAAACATCTTAGGACTCAAAGACGCCAGTTTTATCGACGGCCGCTTTGTGATTGCTAGCAGGCTCGGAACGCAGACACTTGCGATGAGGCTCAAGCACCGAATCGGACTAGCCACCGCTCTGCTTTATATCGAGCAGCTCATCCAAGCGGTTGCTTATGCGCATCGCAATCGTATTATCCACTGTGACATTAAGCCAGAGAATTTGATCCTTTTGTCCGATGGTAGGTTGCAGTTGACCGACTTTGGGATCGCTAAAGTCGCACATCGCACGATAGCTCACACGATGATCGCCTCAGGTTCGGGCACTGTTGGTTACATGGCACCCGAGCAGGCCATGGGGCGGCCAAGTGCCAAATCAGATGTTTTCTCGATCGGTGTTCTATCCTACCGCGTACTTACAAGTGTTCTTCCAGAATGGCCTTTCGATTGGCCACCCAAAGGCCTTGCTAACTTAAAACGCAAAGTTCACGGTGACTTGGTTGAAGTCTTGCGCAAAGCGATGGAGCCTCGGCCGGCCCACCGATTCCAAGATGCCAATTCGCTTCTTCGTGCCTATTTGCCTGCCAAGCGAAAAACACTTCGAATCAGACCAGAGATCCATCGTGGCTAACACGAAATTCGCAACCGTGTTGCTTCAGGACGTGATTCCCTTCTGGGTTCGTCATGGATGGGACTCAAGTTTAGGTGGGATGATCACATCGCTGGATCGCGACGGAAGCATTGTTGACACCGACAAATCGATTTGGTTCCAAGGCCGTTCGGGTTGGATGTTTGCAACCCTTTACAACACAATTTCTGAGAATCCCCAATGGCTTGAAATCGCACAGAGTTGTTTAGATTTTCTGGACCGATTTGGTTCGGAGGAGTCGTCGCTTAGCAAGCGACTATCTAGTGATTTGGCGGGCACTTATCCCAAGCTCTATTTTTCCGTGACCCGTGATGGAAAACCGCTCAGGAAGCGTCGCTACTATTACAGCGAATCTTTTGCTTCGATCGCTTATGCGGCGATGTACAGGGCCACAAAGATCCAGCAGTATCGGAACGCAGCAGTGGGTATGTTTGAAGCATTCCTGATCGGATGCATTGAACCGGGGACCATACCTCCGAAAACCGATCGTGCGACGCGCCCGATGCAAGGGATCGGACCATGGATGATCGCGATGGCGACGGCTCAGGAACTTCGAGAAAACCTTCAGGATCCCTCTATACTAGGTAAGACCTGCACTCAATGGATCGATCGGTGCATCGAAATCATTCAGACGGTATTTTATAAACCGGAGCTTGCGGTACTCATGGAAGTTGTTGGAGACGAAGGCCAGGTCCTAGACCACTTTGAGGGCCGCCAGCTCAACCCCGGTCATGCGATCGAATGCGCATGGTTTATCCTTCATGAATCGATCTACCGCAAAAACCCCAAGCTCATGGACCTGGGGCTTGGCATCCTCGATGCGATGTGGGAGCGGGGATGGGATAAGCAATACGGCGGTTTGTTTTACTTTCGTGATGTCTATGACAAACCGATTCAGGAATACTGGCATGACATGAAGTTTTGGTGGCCGCACTGCGAGGCGATCATCGCCACCGACCTAGCCCGACGGTTATCGGGTCAGGAAAAACACCACCACTGGCATGAACAAGTCTGCCAGTGGAGTTTCGACCATTTCGCAGATCCCCAGCACGGAGAGTGGTTTGGTTACTTGCATCGCGACGGAAGTCGCTCTAGCAGCCTCAAAGGGAGCTTGTGGAAAGGCCCCTTTCATTTACCTCGCATGCTTTGGTACTGCAGTCGAATCCATGACAAGCCATCGGCTAGTCCTTCTTGATCTGACTGCGACCGGCCAGATCGAAGCAATCTCCCTGATTCCCGATAAACTCCTGGATAGGTGATTGGTTGCCATCCTTCCAATTAAAGGTTACTTTGCCAGGCCCGATCACTTGAGCCTGCGACTCCTTGACCAGGATGGCCGTGCTCTCGTCGATCCCGATCCCAAGCATCTGCGGATAAGTATCGACCAATGAAATCAAGTCTTTCTGGCGGCGGCGCTGCGAGAAATGCTGATCGATCGCCACCCCGCTGATGAATCCCAATCCACCCCGCTCGTAACCGGGCGCCATGATCCGGAAATTTTCAATCGGGGTGGCTCGAGCAAGATAACTGCCCTGAATCGATGCTCCTGCCGACGATCCACCGATCACTCCACCTCGATCCAAAACTTGCTTCATGAGCCGATGGGCTTGGGTACCATAGTAGGAATCGGCTAGGTTCCATTGCCGACCACCTCCGAACCATATTCCAGTGGCATCTTGGAGGGGTTCAAGAAACCTCGGGTCTTGATCCGCAATACGACGATCCTTGGTATGAAGCAGCAAGGCACTCTTTGCCCCCATCTGCTTCCAGACCTCCAGAAGTCGCGTATCGCTGGACATGTCATCCTCTTCAGCACATGGAACATAGACAATGCGAGCATCAGAACCTCCTGCCAACTGAACGAACTTCTGCATCAACCCCGGAGGCATCCCTCCACCTCCGACAATTACAAGCGATCCACGAGGAACTCGCGGTGTCTGCCGTTGCTCAGGTGGGAATCTTTCGAGCGTTCGTTCGATCGCAAGTCGCCTCCACTGAGTCCAATCCAAAAGGTAGCTCTCAGGCTCATTGCGGTTGGACTGTGACCTTGCCTGAATCGAAATGGAGCTATTTTGCGAATATTCTCCACTTCCAACCCATGTGCTGGCAGTACCGGGTCCGTAAAGCATTCCCTTGCGCCCCTGCAACACCCACGAATTCCCCTTGGCAATTGTCAATAACACGCAGCGATGATCTGCCTTAAGAACCTCACATACACTCGGTTCGCACTCCCCATTTTCGTTGAAACAGACCAGTGCGTCAGGAATCAGTCCCAGTCCGTCTGCTAGCTCTTTGCTGGCATTGATGTCGATGGCGAGTTCTCCCGATGCAACACACGCGGGACCTACGAAACAAGCCATTGCACCCTTGGATAAATGCTGCTCGATGGCTTGACCCATCGATTCAAAACGCTCTTTTGGAATTTCGTGAAAGGGACGGTCGTCGCAAACAACCAACATGGTGTCTGCATCCAAGGACTCAATAGGAGGGATCTGCTGTGTCCAAGTCATTTTCGAAAGCAGCGAAATCGCTTGGTAAGACTCATTTGCAAGAAGCAAACTCTTCGTCGAATCGATGGAACCAACAACAACCCACTGCTTGATGTTTTTACGCGTGTAATCGCTAGAGACGATGTAACGATTGAAACCTTCGATCGAATCGGATACCAGCAGTGAGCCATTGATTTTCAGATCCTCTGGCCAATCGCTATAGCGCTCATAAAACTCGCAGATGGCTTTATCTGGCGACTCCTGAGCAACAAGCATCGGTGGGCCCACCAAGCAAAGACTCAGCAACAGCAGTAATTTCTTCGACGATGGATTCATAGTACGACTCGCTCGAGGGATAGCTTCCAATTACCGAACAAGAGGCACGAAGGGTTTTTCGGTGTGCCAGCGTTTATAGAGATCAAGATTCTTCTGGTACTGGGCTGATCGATTCCCTTTACCCCCCTCGAGATGATCGGCTCCTGCTTCTGCATCATAAACCTTAGGACTTTCGATTCCACCGGAGTCTCCGGTCCGTTTTTGCCAATCGATGAGTTGATTTCGAAGTTCTTCTAGGGTCTTTTGGTGTGAGGGATCCTGGGCAAGATTCTTCAGTTCATCGGCGTCTGATTCCAGATCGTAGAGTTCCTCTAAGGGCCTTGTCGGAGCCATGATCAGCGACTGGCCTTGATTGAGTTTTCCCTCTGCGTGCCACTGCCGCATGGCTTGAACAATCGCTTTGGAATCCTTGTAGTTGTTGGGTTGCAGATAAGGGCGACTGGGAAAACCATTGCGAATGTACTTCCACTTTGTAGTTCGAACGCTTCGAATCCAATCGACTGTTTCGTCGGCTCGGTCGCGCGCCGCGAATACCGCTTGCCGTGGTTTATATTCACCGCCCAAGATGTTTTGGGAATTCATGCGTCCTGGTTTAGCGATCCCGGCTAGATCCAAGCTAGTAGCTCCAAGATCGATATGCTCGACCAAATCATCGCGTACTTTACCACTGGGGATCGTTGGCCCTGCAATGATCAGAGGGACATGAGTTCCGCCGTCGTAGAGGAACTGTTTGTTTCGCACGTGACTGATTCCATGATCGGTCATAAAGAAGATGACGGTATTGTCCAAATCACCGCTTTGACTCAGTCGCTCGATGATTGTACCGAGTTGGTAGTCGGTGTAGCGAACGCAATCGAGGTACTGAGCCCAATCCTCTTGGATGACAGGATGCTCGGGCAAATAGGCCGGAAGTTTAACCGCTTGGGAATCAGTGGTGCTACCGAGTTCTTTCAGGACTCTAGATGGCCAGTCTTGCTTGGGAGCTTGGCCACGGAACTTGCCTCCATGCAATTGGACTTGAACAAAGAAGGGTTGATTTGCTTGTCGCAATGACCAATGTTTTTTGTGATAAGACTGCTGGGGATTCCACTCAAAGTTATAGTCGGTTTTTGCGATTGGGAATTCTGTAACCTGGTCTACCTTGTCGCTATCTTTTGGGTTTTTCAGGAAGTGTTCCCAAGTCAGGTTATTGACATGATATCCTGCTTGTTTGAATAGCTCCGTAACCAACGGGGTATCGTGGGGAAGTTCGATCTTGTGTCCCGGAACACTGGAGCGATGATTTTGAAGTCCGTAAGCGGTTTGATAGTTGCCGGTGATTAAAGCAGAGCGGGAGATGCTACAGATAGGTGCAGTGACAAAAGCTCGAGCGAATCTAGTGCCTCGATTGGCCAGTGCATCGACATTGGGGGTCGAGATGGTTTTCTCACCGTAGCAGCTAAAGTGCGCCGACATGTCTTCGACGATCACCCATAGGATGTTGGGGCGATTCCTTGCAGGTGCCTGGGAAACGGGGTCTGGGAACTGCTGGCGATATCTGGTTTTGAAGGAGTTCTCTGCATCCGGGACGGCTTGTTCATTGACCAGATACGGCCCTAGAGAATCCCACCAAGACTCGAACTCTTTAGAGAGCAACTCGACAACTTTTGGATTTTCTTTGGCGATATTTTTGGATTGCCCTGGATCAGCGATAACATCATAGAGTTGCCAATCGGGTTTTTTGGAGCCTTGAGGGCTAACCAAGGTATATCGAGCGTTCCGCACGGATGCTTGTCGATACTTTTGTGTATCTGGGCTATCCCCTTTTTCCCATCTGCCAAAATGGGTTATTAGGAATCGATCTTCCCAAGGAGCTTGCGGGTTTTCTAGAAGGGGCAAAAGACTGCGACCATGAGCTTGTTGGTTTTCTTGCTCATCAAGTTCCGTTCCGGCAAGCGCTGCAAGGGTTCGGAAGAAATCAATATGGGCAGTGAGCGATTGGCAATCGCCTGGCTTGATCCGTTTGGGCCATCGCCAAAACGCATTAGCCCGAGTACCACCGAGCCATGCAGTGCCTTTGCCCCCGCGCATTTGGGCATTGTAGCGATCGATTCCGATGGCCGATCCGTTGTCATTCATAAAGATCACCAGGGTGTTGTCAGCGATACCTAGGCGATCCAGATGATCAAGCATGCTTCCGACATTGGTGTCGATGTTCTCAATCATGCCGTAAAAGTTTTTGAGCTTTGGGTCGATTTCCAGCGAAGCGAACTTCGCAGCATCCTCTGGCTTGGCATCATAAGGAGCGTGCGGGGCGTTGGTGGCAAGCCAGCAAAAGAAAGGCTGCCTATCGGGTTGGGTATGGAGCGAAGCGATCCACTTTTGAGCGCGATCAAAGAAGACGTCTGTACAGTATCCTTTTGTTTTTTCAAACGTCCCATTGTGCAGGATGGTGGGATTAAAGTAGGTGTTTCCTGGCGCGTCGCCGCAGCTTCCTGAGTAGGTCTGCCCGATGCCCCCGGCTCCATGGATGAAAGACTCGTCAAAACCCCGTTGGTTGGGTTGATAAGCGTCCTGGTCTCCGAGGTGCCATTTACCGAAAACACCCGTTTGGTAGCCGGCCCTTTGAAGGACTTGTGCGATTGTCACGGCATGAAGGCTCAGGCGTTCTCGTTCGAAAATTGTGTGGGTCACTCCGTTGAAAAATTCGTGTCGTCCGGTCATCAGAGCCGAGCGTGTGGGGGAGCAAGTCGGTGAGACGAAAAAATTCTTGAAACTTCGGCCTTCGCGTTCCAAGCGATCTAGATTTGGAGTTTTCAAGTTAGGATGACCGTGTCCTGAGGTGTCGCCATAACCTTGATCGTCAGTGAGGATTACAAGAATATTTGGTTTGGTCCCTTCGAGTCCCGATGCGTCCAATAATCCTGCCTGAGGATGGCCCTTGGCGCTACTTAACCAACTCAGAAAGACAACAAGAGCAAGAGCAACAGATAAGATTGGTTTGCCGGTTGACTTGCAGGTTGGGTCATCATTGAGATTCGATTTCATGATTCTTTTGCGTTGGATGCCAACAGGAGTGGAGACAATAGGTCGACTGAAATCTCTTGGGGAATCTTACTCTAGGTTGGCATTCGGTGCGATTATCCCAAGGGACTAGACTTAGAAGAATTATCGCAGATCGATTGAGTTTCTCGCGAATCTAGTTAGAGTGGCTTTTTCAGTTCTCTTACCGGGAAGTCAACTAAAGATCCAACACACCGATGAGCAATCCAACATCAGTCGACCCAGTGCCTTCGGCACCTGCGCCAGAAGTTCAGGATATCGAAAGCCCCCCAGATTCTCAAATAACTTCAAAGACGAAGTTGGAACGTTTAGGCAATTCTGGCCTGTGTCCGATATGCGGAAGCGACGTTCATGAAGATGCTTATCATTGCACCAAGTGCCGCAGTTTTTTTTGTTACCACTGCCGAGCCCACCTCAGTGGCGATGAGCCAATCCTTCAGTGCAGTAATCGCAGTTGTGGTTACTATGGTAAATGGGTCTGTGGAGTATGCGATCCATTGACCAAGAAGCAGGAAGTACCTTTGGAGTACATCGAACCTGTCGATGGGTACTGGCCGGCTTGGCTAGTTGCATCTTTGCTTATGAGTTTATTGTCCGGTTGGTACTTCGGCTGGAAATCAGCATTCATCGTTTTGATAGGTTTGTACGCTGGAGTTGGGTACATTTTGCAATCGATGGAGATCAATATCTTTGGTAAGCAACGCAGGGTGACTATGGATAGATCGACTGATGTGCATGCGTGCATCTGTTGCCAGAGTCCGACGAAAAAGACTGGTTTAAGGCAACGGGTTGGGTGATTGCGATATGGCGGAATTTCAGATCCATCAACTTGAGGGAATGCGGTACATCGAGATCCACTTGAACCAGGAAATGGTTCGATGCGAATCAGGTGCATTGAATTACTTGGTCGGGAATATTCGTATTCACTCCCAGTTGATTCCATCAATTGGTTCTTTGGTCTCTTCCTGGATGTCAGGTGAATCGGTCTATCGGCCTACTTATACAGGATCGGGTGTGATTACCCTGGAATCTTCCTTGGGGGGATTTCATGTTTTGGAGCTTGAAGGTCAATCTTGGATCTTGGAGAAAGGTGCCTACTGGGCCAGCGAAGGATCGGTCGAATTGAAGTTCTTTAAGGAGAAGCTACTGACCTCGTTATGGGCAGGCGAAGGCTTGGTATATTTGCAAAGTCAGGTTACTGGGCAGGGCAAGGTTGTCGTGACAACGAAGGGTCCTGTGGAAGAAATCGATTTGGCTGAAGGCCAAGAGGTGGTGGTTGATGGGCAGTGCGTGATTGGTCGGATGGCAAGCGTTCGATTTAGCATGCGTCGACCGACAGAGAATTTCATGGGGCGTTTCACTGCTGGAGAGCCGATTGTGCGAGTTTATCGTGGCCCGGGTAAACTTCTTTTGAATCCGACCTACTATTGGCGTTACTACATGGCGCAGCGACGCCAAGCCTAACACTTTTCAAAACTGGGGGCTTTAGGCAAGCTTTACTGCTTATACCTGAAAAATGTTTTGTTCCTGGTATCCCGATCGTGCAGAGTTGATGGGGCTTTTTCCGATAGGACGACCAAGGCGTGTTGGCATGAGCGTCCGCCATTTAGGCGGGTGGGACATTGCTAGCATCGACTTGACTCGAAGACACCAGGGGATGCCATGGATAGGTTATCGCGAAAGACTTTGCGGAGATGGATCGCTTACACTTGCTTGGGCAGTGTTGCGCTGACTGGGTGTCATCCTGTGGACCGCTTTCATGCCTGGCGGGACTCCAAG
>Ga0208222_1000187_pt1 | contig 16982 bp, 12 predicted proteins | sample LakMenEpi13Sep09_FD_150694 | JGI IMG/M metagenome (GOLD analysis project Ga0208222, IMG submission 150694) | Freshwater microbial communities from Lake Mendota, WI - 13SEP2009 deep hole epilimnion (SPAdes) | ecosystem: Environmental > Aquatic > Freshwater > Lentic | place: Lake Mendota, Madison...
GCTGGCTGGCTTGCTGCTGATTCCCTTGAGGCTGGCTGGCTTGCGGCTGGCTGGCTTGCGGTTGGCTCCCTTGCGGTTGGCTCCCTTGCGGCTGGCTGGCTTGCGGTTGGCTTCCTTGAAGCTGCTTTACCTGTTCGTTGCCCCATCCCCAACGACTTGGTGTTTGGTCATCGCGACTAGAAAGCTTGAACGGCAATTCCCAAGTTGAAGATCCGAGCATGGGAAGGGGCAAGATGGCCATGAGGATCACAAGCCCCAGGACCGAGCCGATTCCAGTCGTCAGCCATTGAAAGGACATTCCAGAGCCCATCTCGACATCACGTTGCCGAACATACTGCCTGAGTGCAAGCAACGAGATCATGACCAACAGCGCCAGCGCCGAAGACAGGTAAATGACCAAGCATCCGAGGGCGACGCGCTGGGGTTGGCCCGACGGCAAGAAGAACTGCCCCAACCCAAAAACAGGCAACGCACCCAGCGCAAAGTAAAGGATCCACACTCCTGGATTGTGAGCCCGAGCGTTCTTATTGGTGATCTCTGTTTTGGAGGAATCAGGTCCAGTCAGGTCGGTGCGTTTGAGGATGCCCAAGGACTGAAGCAGTCCGTAACCGTGGCTATCCTGAGCATCCTCGACACTCGTAGAGTCCATCGTGATTCGATCCGCTAGGAAAACGATCAGTGCCAGGAATCCGATGAGGATCGGAATACTCAAAGGAGCTAATAACCCTTCGAGCACAAAAAAACGGGGGGCCACAAAAAGCGTCGCTGCACTCAGTAGACCCAAATACGTCAGCGATTGGGCTCGAGACTGCTCGATGGCGATTCGAGTCACCAGAACCGAAGCCATGGTAAAGAGGCCAAGGATCCACATCAATCGAGCGTGGAAATCACCTCGGTACAACGTGGTGATCAGGAAGTACACAAGCGATCCGATCATCAGAATGATCAGAACCGGTGCCAAGGCAGCCAGTGCATAATCAAAAGAACTCGGTCGTAGTTTTCGGTCCACCATGGTGCTTTATGGTATCCGAAAAAAGACACGAGGCAAAAAATTAGCCGGCTCGCAAAGACTTGCAAACCGGCTAATTCCTATGGCTTGAATCCGCTTGAGGATCGTCAGGTCGATTAGACCATGTCCTTAAGCTTCTTCAGAGGACGAACCTTCACGGAGGTCGAAGCTGGCTTGGGATCTGCCCACTTCATTTCGCCGGTCTGAGGATTGCGAACTTGACGCTTTGGAAGCGCCTTCTTCTGAACGCGAACGATCTTAGCAAGGTCGGGAACAACAAACGTGCCAACGCCTTTCTTGCCAATCGCGTTGGAGATTTCGCTCTTGAGCGCTTCGAACACTTCAGCGACTTGCTTCTTGGACAAGCCGGTGGTTTCAGCGATATTCGAGAAGATTTGAACTTTGGTAAGAGGCTTTTCTGCCTTGCCTGCTGCTTTCGCCATGTAGAGGACCCTTGTACTTGATTCGGTGATGGACTCGGAACCGATTGGATGTTCGACACAGAACAAATCCGATCAGGCTGAATTAAAGGTTGAGATAAACAAAATGCAACCGGGCGAAGGCAAAATACGAGGTATTTCCCAAGGAAATCCCATAAATTCGAGAAAAAACCCAAGGAAAGCATCGGGTTTTTGAGTAAAACCCCAGAAAAACTAGCAGTTTTTCAGTCTTCCTTGAAGCGATAACCGACTCCACGGACCGTTTCGATGGCGTCTGCCTTCGGACCGATCTTCTTGCGCAATGCCCGAATGTGAACATCGATGGTTCGCTCTAGAACCAAAGTATCTTCTCCCAGCGCCGAGTCGATCAATTCCGTGCGATCAAAGGCCCGACCAGGTTGTCGGATAAGTGTATCGAGCAATCGAAATTCACTCTTGGTCAATTCAACAGGACGTTCATCCACGTTGACGCGATACCGCCTGCGATCCAACATGATCCCTGCTCGCGTCACAACATCGTTATCATCATCAGGCTTGGCAACCTTGCGTCGCTGCAGCGCTTTGATCCTCTCCATCAAAACCCGCACGCTAAAGGGCTTGGTCACATAGTCATCGGCTCCGACAGAAAAACCGATCAACTGATCAGCCTCTTCGGTTTTAGCCGTCAGCATGATGATGATCGACGAAGCTGTCTCGGGTTTGCTGCGCAATCTGCGACAGACTTCGACCCCGTCAATGACCGGCAACATGACATCCAAGAGAATGACATCAGGCAACTTCAGTTGAGCTTGGTTGACCCCATCCCGCCCGTCGATAGCAAGCGAAACTTCGTAACCAGCTTTGTCCAAGTTGTAGACGAGGATTTCGGAAATGGCCCGATCGTCCTCGACCACCAAGATCTTACTTTTTGGCATAGTCTTTCATCGTCCAAGGTGCTCGCGACTGGATGTCGGCCCCTAGCTTGCCTGTCGATGCCGTATGATCACCCCATCGACCATGTAGATGACATCCTCGGCGATGCTCACTGCAAGATCGCCGATCTGCTCCAAATGCCTGGATGCAGAAAAAGCATGCAGCGCTGCTTCCACTTGGGATGGATCCTTCTGAATCGATTCGGCTAAAACTCCAATGACCTGGACGTTCTTTGCATCCAGCGGATCGTCCATAACAATCACACTGCGGGCCATCGCCGAATCGTTGCTTACGAAAGCATCGAGACTGGCTCGGACCATTCGCGTGACCATCGTGGCCATTTCGTTGATGCCATTGGGGATCGGAAACTCTGGGTGGGGGCATAGGCTATCGGCCCGTTGGGCAATATTGCAGGCTAGGTCGGCCATGCGTTCGAGGTCATTGTTGACTTTCATCATGGTGGTAACCCGCCTGAGATCGGCTGCCACCGGCTGGTGCAACGCGAGCATCTTCAGGCAGTCCTCTTCGATCCGGACTTCCGCGCGGTCGACTTCGGAGTCTCTGCGCACAACATCACTGGCCAAAATTCCTTGCCGAAGCATCAACGACTTTACCGCAAGTGCGATCATGTCCTCGACCATTCCGGAAAGTTTCAGCAGCGAAACTCGGGCTTCATCCAAATCTTGTTTTAAATGCAATGACATCTTCCTCTACCAACCGCGAATATACTAACACTCAGATGTGAAGACCGTGTTAATATAACATGAAGAAGCCAAGGAGGTCAGGCAATTGTTTTACGCCAACACTTCGCTTACAACACGCTGGGGTTCAACCCCGGTTAGCCGTTGCTCCAGGCCTTGAAAGGGGAAGGTAAATCGCTGGTGATCGATCCCCATGCAATGGAGAATCGTAGCATTCAAATCGTTGATGTGCACAGGGTTTTCTGCGATGTTGTAACTGTAATCATCGGTGCTCCCGTACTCGATCCCGCCCTTGATCCCCCCTCCAGCCATCCACATGCTGAAACACTTCGGATGATGGTCCCTGCCATAATTGGTCTTGGTCAATCCACCTTGGCAATACACCGTCCGGCCAAACTCTCCACCCCATACCACAAGTGTTGAATCCAATAGACCTCGCTGCTTGAGATCCTTGACCAGCGCCGCACAAGCCTGGTCGACATCTCGGCACTGGGCCGGCAAATCCCCCGCAATGTTCCCATGCTGATCCCAACCGCGATGGAGGATCTGTACCACCCGCACTCCGCGCTCGACCATGCGGCGAGCCAGCAATGCACTGGCTGCAAAACTACCTGGCTTGGACACCTCCGGCCCGTACATCTCTAAAACATGCGCGGGCTCTTCATCAAATTCAACCAACTCTGGTACGCTGGTCTGCATCCTGTAAGCCATCTCGTACTGGGCGATGCGGGTTTGTATCTCAGGATCCTCAAGCATCTCAAAACGATGCTTGTTAAGGTTCGATAACGCATCGAGCATCGACCGACGGTCCTGTGGCTGCACCCCATCGGGATTCCTCAAATAAAGAACCGGATCAGCCCCGCTTCGCAATGCCACGCCGGTATGTTTTGTGGGCAAAAATCCACTCGACCACATCCGCGTAAATAGAGCTTGTGCCATCGCACCAGCAGACCACGTGGGTGTCAGCACAACGAACGCAGGCAGGTCGTCACTCTGACTACCAAGCCCATACGAAAGCCAAGATCCCAAACTGGCCTTGCCAGGTACCTCGCTACCGGTCATCACAAACGTGCACGCCGGATCGTGATTGATGGCGTTGGTGCAAACGGTCTTGATCACCGCAAGATCGTCGACGACCCCGGCCGTGTGCGGCAACAACTCGCTAACCCACCTACCGCACTGTCCATGCTGCTGAAATTTGAACTTGCTGGGCGCCACAGGCAACCGTGACTGACCACTAGTCATCGTCGTAATCCGCTGCCCCTTGCGGATCGAGTCCGGCAAGTCCTTGTCGAACTGCTCGCTAAGCGATGGCTTGTAATCCCACAGATCGATCTGCGATGGGCCGCCGTTCATGTGCAAATAAATGATCGATTTGGCCTTGGGCGCAAAATGCGGAAGACCTTCCAAAGCCGGATGCACCGCACCGGGGCCCTGGGTCGCGCCGACCAAATCCCTAGAACTCATTGCCGCAAGGGCAATCGAACCCACGCTCAATGAAGACTGACCCAAAAATCGTCGTCGGTTGAAATAGGAATTCCACATGGTGATTCTCAAACCTTAGTTTCTGGTGACGGTCTCATCGAGATTGAGCACTAGATTGCACACAAGCGTCCAAACAGCTACTTGATCGGGCGGCAAATCCGCCTCAGGCCATCGCTCACCAATCCTAGCGATTCTCTCTGCATCCAGAGGATTCGATGCCAAACGATCACGAGTCTTTTGAAGAAAACCCAATACCTGACTCCGTTCATAATCGTCCGGCGATCGACCCAAGACCCACCTGAATAGGTTGTCGATGTGCGCTTGATCCTCCTGCACAGATTGCTTAAGCAACCGCTCGGACAAACACCTTGCCGCCTCCATCTGCTGCACATCATTCATCAACTGCAACGCCTGCAAAGGTGTGTTGCTCCTCTCGCGACGCGTGCAAAAAGATTCGCGGTTGGGAGCGTCAAAGTTCGACATAAACGGAACCGGTGCGGTCCGCTTGACGTACGCATAGAGACTTCGTCGGTACAACTGCGGACCATGCTGCTGAATGTAGTACCGAGTATTCGAATCCCCATAACCGACAGGCTCCCAAATATTAGGTGGCTGGTAACCTCGGAAGCCTGGCCCCCCAAGCTTTCGTTCAAGCATCCCACTGACGGCAAGCGCATTGTCTCGAATCTGCTCTGCGTCGAGGCGAATGCGTGGCCCTCTGGCCAAATAACGATTCTCCGGATCCTTGCCCAATCCCTGCTCTGTCACCTTCGCATCCCGCTGGAACGCTCGGGTCATGACCATCTCTTTGATCAATCCCTTGATGTCCCAACCACTGGCTTGGAAGCAATAAGCAAGATCATCCAAGAGCTCCGGATGGACCGGAGGTGTTCCTTGGGTCCCAAAATCATCCGAGGATTTCACAATCCCAATTCCAAAAACCTGCTGCCAAAATCGATTGACCGTCACCCGAACTGTCAACGGATTCTCCTTGCCAACAATCCACCTAGCTAAATCCAGACGATTCAGCGGCCTTGTTTCATTCCCATCGGATTTGCGAATCGCCGGCAAAACTCCCGGCGTACCTGCCTCTACGGCTTGCCCCTTGGCATCGTACTGACCACGAAGCATCACATGCGCTGGACGGGGCTTGCCAAGATCCCTGTAGATCATCGTCCCGGGAATTCGATCTTCAAGCATGCGAATCTGGGTGTCTAGCGACGCCCATACCGCCCGTGCTTGCAGAATCTCTCTGGGCACATTCGAATCGATCCAAGCAACAAAGTAAGTCTTCACATGACCGGATAACTGCTTTCCAACCTCCGATGACTCCCCCTCCTGGATCGCTTGCACCAGGTTTTTACCCCTAAAGAAATCCGTGTCCAAATTCGGAACCGGCCTTTTCCCATGTTGCTTCCACCATGCTTGATAATCGCTCCTAAGCGTGTCCTCAGGACGCACCTTGCCAGTTATCGACAATCCATCCCAATAACAAATACCCCCATAAAGCCCAAACTTGATCTCGCTGACGATCGCCCCCGCAGCAAGCCCATCGGTTGGAAACGTCAGCAACTGCCAAGCACCCTGTGCAGGTAACTTCCCAACTACCCGATCCGCCTTGGCACCCACCAAATCCGCATCCTTGACATCGTTGGCCCATACCCAACGCCGAGATCCCTTGTCGGTCTTGATTTCAACAAATATCGCCTCAGGTGGCTCGTCCAAGTCGGTCTGAACCCAAACACTCAGTTGACCCTGATCGAGGATCCAAATCGGTACCAACCCCCCCTGGATCGTTTGCTCGAATTTGTCCCCAAACTCAGTGACCAGCGCCCTGCGACCCATCTGCGAAGCCACTTCGTCCAGACTCCAGCGATCGGCATTCCGCGTCGTGTTGCGCTGCGTGGCACCCAAAGGCAATTGATCATCAATCCATACGTGCGTTGTGCTCAGGTCCGTTTCGGACATGTTGGCCGGCTTCAAACTAGACAGGGAACTCCAGCGGTTTGCTAAACGATATAATTCGCTCAGTGCTTCGGATCGCTCCTGGCTGAGCCTATCGAGCTGGGCTTGCTGATCCGGTGTCGATAACTTCAAAAATGGAGACGTCGTTTGAATATTGCCATCCATCGCTGGATCGGCATTGCTGTAAAAGAACGCATACATCGAGTAAAACTCTCGCGTGCTCAAAGGATCAAACTTGTGATCATGACACACCGCACATCCACCCGTTAAACCCAGGAACGCTTGGATCGTCGTGCTGGTTCGATCCACGGCATATCGGAACAAAAATTCATCTCCGATGGCCCCACCCTCCGATGTCGTCACGTTGCACCGATTGAAACCCGTTGCAACCAACTGAGACTGCGTCGGATTCTCGAGCAAATCTCCAGCAAGCTGCTCGACGATGAATCGATCCATCGGCATGTTGGCATTGAAAGCCGATACAACCCAATCGCGATAAGGCCATATCTGACGATCATTGTCCAAGTGCAACCCGTGGGTGTCGCCATACCTGGCCACATCGAGCCAGTGCCTGGCCATCTCCTCCCCGTAATGCGAGGAGCCAAGATACTTTTCGACAAGCTTCTCGTATGCCTCTTGGGTCGGGGACTGGGCAAACGAATCCACATCCTCGATTTCCGGCGGCAAACCCGTCAGAGTCAACGACAATCGCCGAACAAGCGTCCGAGGATCCGCAGGTCCCTGGACCTGTAAGCGCTTCTGCTGGGCCTGCTCGATCAGAGTTTTGTCGATCCAATCGCTCAGTCTACCGCTGCCTTGCTTGGCCGGCTGTTCCTGATGGACCAACGGCAAGCCTTCGGAGTGGCCTATCGGCTCAAACGCCCAATGCTTTTGATAATTAGCACCCTGCGCAATCCAGTCCCGTAGAATTTGCTTTTCCTCTTGGGTCAATTGCCGCGATGCATCCGGCGGCGGCATCACCTTGTCTGGTTCGCTCGACACAATCCTTTGCAAAACCAAACTATCGTCTGGTCGATTCGGGACAATGGCATTTCCCGACTCCCGCTTGGCAAACGCATCCTGAGCAACATCGAGCCTCAAGTCGGCTTGGCGATCCTCCGCATCTTGACCATGGCAGCGAAAACATGCTGCAGCCAACACAGGCCGCACATCGCGATTAAACAAGATCGATGCCGAGCTTACCGCGCTAGAATTCTCCTGGGCTCCTAGCTCGCTTAAACCATTTCCTAAAACCAAGAGAAAGACAAGCAAGCCAATGGATCGCATGATGATCGCCACAAAGGTAGTCGAGAATGATCTGCCAACGGCAAACCTTCAATCCGCATTGTAACCCAATTCACTCCCCGGTCGCTACCGATGAGAGTCTCCTGATAAAATGCCATCGGCGGCCATTGCCCTTTCAACCCTCTTGCTCAAATCCCGGCAAAAACGGCTGGTCGGGATTCCCCTTGCGAGGCTTTCGCACCGATGGGATCGGATCGCGCCGCTTGCGACTCGCGTGCTTCTTGGCTACCTCCTTTGCCATCTGCTGCGCCTGACTCGATCCTCGAACCGCATACAACCGCTCCTTGGCCTGGCCAACAGCCTCCTGGTGATCCACAAGCGGCCTTGGATAGTCCCTTCCCAAAATGCACCCGTAGCGTTTTTGCTCGTCTTGACTCATCTTCCAGGGTGTCCAAAGCCGCTGCAGCGGGACATTCCCAAGCTCGGGCAGATGCTCGCGCACAAACACCCCGTCGGGGTCTTGATCCTTGCCCTGCTTCTCCGGCGAATAAATACGAATCGTGTTGATCCCGGTAACCCCAGATTGCATCTGCACCTGAGGAAAATGAATCCCAGGTTCAAAGTCCAAAAAATTCCTCGCCAAAAACTCAGCCGGCTTTGGCCAGTGCAACCACAAATCGTACGATGCAAACGAAACAAGCATCGCTCGCATCCGAAAATTGATCCATCGGGTCTTATGCAAATACCTCATGCACGCATCGATCATCGGAAACCCTGTCTGACCTCGACACCACGCCTCAAATCGCTCCTGGGAAAAACTATCCTCTCGAAGCCCATCATAAGCCCGGCTCAAATTGCGAAACTCCAACTCGGGCTCGTCCTCTAACTTCTGCATAAAATGGCAATGCCAACTCAATCGCGAGCGAAATGAACTCAAGCTCGCTCCCCAAGGTGAATCCGACCTGGCCGATGAGAGCCGCTGATAAACCTGACGGATGTTGATGCACCCCCAAGCCAAATAAGGACTCAGCCGCGAACAACTCGCCTGTGCACTAATAGGACTGGACATACTCCTGCGATAATCGATCCCCCGATGATCCAAAAAACTCTCTAACAAACCGTGCGCACGATCCTCGCCTCCTTCTTGCAATCGATCGGGCTCGATCCCATTGGCAAACGAAACATCAGGAAGCGACTTGGCAAAGTCCTCCAGCTCCCCATCGGTCACACAAAGCTCCCTCCTTGCTGCAGATGTCGCCAAGCCCTCGGGCAACTCAATCCGCTGAACCCCAGGTGCCTGACGGCTCTGTGCCCAACCTTGCCAATGTACAGACCACCGATCTCGATCCGGCAACCTCCGTACCACTCCATCCTGACGAAACTCTTTCCAGGCAATCCCCCTGGATCGACACCAAGCTCCCACTTGCTTGTCTCGACGGTAAGTCCACTGACCTCCGGTCTCCTCGTGGCTGACAATCTGCGCAATAGAAAACTTCTTCGATAGCAGTTCGAACGTTTCAACAGCATCCCCAATCCTTACAACCAACGCCCCCCCGATGTTTCGCAGCTTGTCGCGAAGCTCGATCGCCGCAGCCTTGGCAAATACAAAATGGCTTCGGTCCATCTCCGGCGAATTCCACCATCGAGGCTCAACAATCCAAAGGGGCAACACCGGTCCACTCTGAACCCCAATGGCCAACGGATAATGATCGCGGATCCGAAAATCTCTCTTAAACCAAACAATCGTTATCGGAACTCCAGAACTCGATGATGGATCGACAGTGCTCATAAGATCGTTTGCCATCACCAACAAACAATGGCTCTTCAGGAATGATCGTCTCTAGAAGTATACTCTACTGGCACACTCGTCTTGCTCTTGCTCGAAGCGGTCCAGTATAGCGATTCAGCCCCCTTAGTCATCAAATGGTCATCAAAAGACTCTTGTGAGAATCGAATTACGCTTTGGATCCACGCCGAATTCCAATGTCCCGCTCGACCCAATTCCCTCCGAGGGTATCGAGCCCAAGCAACTCCGGCAAATGACCAAGCAACCTCTCAATGCAACGCTCGACCGACGTTTGCAAATGATCGACCTGGACCCCGTAGACCCAAGTCTGCTCAGGCAAAACTTCGAGCGATTCTGCCAACTCAAGCGACGAAACCAACCCAAGCCTGTGCGTCGATGTCGCCGAGGATACCTCGCTGGGTAGATCAGGCCACTTCCACCGCTGCAGACCACCTCGTGCCAAACCCAAACAAGCATCGATCAGGATGCATACTTCAAACGCTTGATCCGGCGTCTCTGACGCTCGGTCGATAACCCCCAAAAGGTCCAACGGTGTCTGCAATTTCGTTAGCTGGATCGATGCGAACCAAGGACTCGATGCACGCGACAAAAGCCCATCGATCACCAACCAACCCAGCGCATCGTCCCCATGGGCAGAACCCACTCCTGCCACCAATATTCGGTTCATAAGCGATCGATTTTGACTTTGAGAAAATGGGTCGAACAACTGATGCATGGATCATACGTGCGAACCAACCGCTCGCACGCCTGTGCGATCGCCGTATCGCTTTGTGCATGCATTTGCTCAAGCAGACACACTAAATCCGCTTCAATCCGAGCCTGATTCTGAGAAGTCGGCGGGACGATCTTGGCCGACTCAACATGCCCCTGAGCATCGATCTGGTACCGATGGAAGATCAGCCCCCGAGGAGCCTCCGTCACGCTCTGACCTCCCCCCGCCTTGGGCGCATAAGCGACCTGGCAGGGCGACTGATAAAGATCCCTATAGGAAAGGCTCGTAAGGATCCGCAGCGATTCCTCAAACGCAAACACCGTTTCTATCGCACGAGCCAAGATGCTTTGATGGGGATTGCATCGCCTTGCATCAAAACTTATCTGGTCGGCTAGTTGCTTGGCCAGGGGTGTCAGCCGCGACTGGTTGTAATACATACGCGCCATCGGGCCGACAAAGTACTCGCTCTGATCAGGCATGCGCCTCGACTGCAAAGCCGTCGAATGTGGAACTTGAACCTCCCGAAAATGCGCTTCGTACTGGCATGCCTCGATAATCAGATCCTCGTCGATGGCAATCTCTCCGGACTCGATCGGGTAATGATCCGGATGCGTCAACGAGACATAGTTGTAAGGAACACTGAAATCAGGAAAGGACAGACCGCTTAGCCATCGGGCTGCTTGGATCGCTCCCTCCAAACCCTGTTGGATCATCGGGATTAGCTCTCGTATCTGCGACTCTCTGGGAAGTCGGTAAAACCCACCGATAGCGATGTTGATCGGATGGATCGCCCTCCCACCCAAAACTTCCAAGATCCGATTCCCAATCTGCTTGAGCCGCAGCCCCCTTTTGACCTCCATGGGAAATTTCTTCGCAAGCTCCATCGCGCTGTGGCAATCAAAAAAGTCTGGTGCATGCAGCAAATGTATATGCAGCACATGGCTTTCAATCCACTCGGCACAATAAACCAACCGCCGCAATTGAGCGATCGATGCTGGCACCTGAACTCCTAGGATCGATTCGATCGCTCGAACGGCCGTCATCTGATAAGCGATCGGGCAAATACCACAGATACGAGAAGTGATGTCGGCGACATCCTCGATGGGCCGGCCTCGCAACAAGGCTTCAAAGAACCTCGGGGGCTCATAGATATTCAACTCAACCCCTTCGATGATCGATCCTCTCAAGCGTATATTCAGCGCGCCTTCCCCTTCGACACGGGTCAAAATCGGAACGCGTATCAAGCGACGGCCCGCTTGGCTGGAACCTTGTTCTTCGCTCACGTGGCCTCCTTGGTTTTTCCAGATCGAGATTCGATTTGCCAAAGTCGCAGACTCTCTGCTGCAAACTCCTTGCTGGCGGCATGAAAGGATTGCAGAAACATAGCGGCTTGCGGATTCGATAATTTTCCACTCAGCAAACCTTCGGATAAACCTCGCATGTTGGGCTGTGCCGAAGGTCCAAAACAGGCATAACAACCACGATCATACGCCGGGCAGATCGAGCCGCAGCCGGCCTGGGTAACCGGACCTAAACAAGGTTTCTTCTGGGCTACCACCACACATACCGTACCTCGCCTCTTGCAAGGCTGACACACACTTTCGGTCGAAGTCTTCGGCTGACGGCCTTCGGTAAACGCAAGCACCACTTCGATCAACTGCTGCTTGTCCACAGGACAGCCCCGAAGCTCAAAGTCGACCTGAACATGCTCCGCGATAGGCGTTGAATCCGCAAGCGTCTGGATCATTTCAGGAGAAGCATACACGGCTTTTTTGTACTCATCGCTACTTGCAAAGTTTCGCAAAGCCTGCACTCCACCAGCCGTCGCGCAGGCTCCGATCGTGATGAGTTTTTTGCTCTGAGCACGAAGCTTCACAATCCGATGCCGGTCCTCAGGGGTACTGACCGAACCTTCGACAATCGTCAGATCATAAGGCCCAGGTTGCAAGTCGCTGGAGGCTTCGGCAAAGTGCGCAAAATGAACCCGATCGGCGATCGCTAAAAGCTCATCCTCGCAATCCAAAAGTGTCAATTGACAGCCATCGCAGGAAGCGAATTTCACGACGGCTACCTTCGGTTTACCCTGGTTTTTCCTGGATAAAATCGGATCTTCTGCCATGATCACAAGTCCTTGATACTCAGATACTCTTGGGCCAAATCGTACCGAAGTACCGGGCCGTCTTTGCACAGGAAAAAAGGACCCCATTGGCAGTGCCCGCAGGTTCCAAACCCGCACTGCATGTTGCGCTCCATCGAAATCCATATCGAACTTGGCATAATCCCTATATCCAAGGCACTGCGGGCGCAGAAATGCATCATCACCTCCGGTCCGCAAATCAGAACCTGCGTGCGCTGCGGATCAAAATCCGGGTAACCGGATCCAAATTTTCGCCTCTGGATCAACTGAGTCACCGGACCAATCGGACCCTGCCATGGATGCACTCCCGACGGATCTGTCCGATCGACAATCGTTTCAATACCAATGCCGCATGCCTCCCATGACTTGAGCTCCGACTCATATAGGATCAAATCCGGACTGCGCGATCCGTAAAGCAAGTCGACTCGGCCATAGCGCTGCGGCTGACCTTGAATCGAATAAATCACCGGACGCAGCGGGGCCATCCCCAACCCCCCAGAGACAATCAGGACGTCTTGATCGAGCAGGTTTTCCATTGGCCATGCGGTCCCGTATGGACCTCGAACTCCGATCGAATCGCCTACCCGCAACCGCTCGATCGCTCGGGTCACCCGCCCGACGGAGCGGATCGTATGCAAAAAACGTCCTTGAGGCAACGCGCTGGCCACACCCGTTGGGGGACCGCTATGGCTGATGGCGACTTCACCCGATCCAGGCAAATGCAACATGTTGAACTGACCCGGCATAAAACGATACCGCTTTGCAAAAGGTCCAGGCTCCAACTCGATTTCAAGCGTAAAGACCGACGATGCCACCGAATCGATTTCGCGAACAATCCTTAATATCGTAGCGCGGTGAGGTTGCCACGGGTCTTGGCTATCGGGCAAGTCTTTCGAGTGGATCGTCCAAGCACTCATCGTTTCAACTCTCCAGCAGTCTGGCGACTTCTTGGGTCAAATCGATCCCGACCGGGCACCAAGTGATGCAGCGTCCACAACCGACGCACCCACTAGTCTCGAATTGATCGTGCCAAGTCGCTAGCTTGTGCGTTAGCCATTGTCGATACCTGGACTTGACCGAGTCTCGTACCGGAGCCCCTGACGTGTGGCTAAAGTCTGGGTTAAAACACGAGTCCCAGCGACGCTGCCTGATGATGGTCTGGTCGACCAAGTCATGGACTTCCTCGACGCTTGAACAAAAACAAGTCGGACAGACCATCGTGCAATTGGCGCAAGAGAGACATCGCTGAGCGACATCCTCCCAATGAGGATGCTGAAGCCTTGCCATCAAAGCATCACGCAGTTGGTTGGTGGGCATCGATCGCTGGATACTTGCAGTCACCTGCTCTATAGCCTGATCTCGAGCTTGGAGCATCTTTGGACTTGCCTCCACAGTGGGAAGTCGCTCCAGGATCGACTGACCTGGCTGCGAACCGGCTTGGATCAAAAAACCATGCTTTTGAATCGCTGGGTTTTCAGCTTCGGACAAGTCCGATCGGGTCAGTTCGGTCAAGGATAGATCGAAGGCGTGCGGTTGGCTTTGGGGATCCGGCAATGCAGGGCCGGTGTTCATCGAAGGACAAAAACAGGTGCTAGCGGCCGTGGTACATTGCACGGCGACGACGAACAAACGGTTGCGCCGCAGTGCGTACTGCGAGTCGATAAATGGCGGATTCATGAAAACCCGATCCTGGATCGCGATGGCTGCAAGTTCGCAGGCTCTAGCCCCAAGGATCGCAAAGGGTTTGACGCTTGCCCCCGCTGGTTCGCCTACCTGCGGAAGCTCGGACGCAGACGATTCGCTCGGAAGGACCGATTCGGGAGGGAATAGGTACTTCTTCCAGGAATGAGGGCCTAGGTTGAAGTGAAAGAGTTTTTCCTGGGCTGGACCATCGGGAGTCCTTGCGATTTGGTAGACCGCGGGGCTCTGGGAATCAGTCCAACCCTTTGGCAGCTGCTCGATCCTATGGATTTCGTCATAGACGATCGCATGTTGCTGAATCGTCGGCCCCACAACACAAAAACCATCACCCACAAGCAAGTCCAAAAGAACCTGAAGATCGTTTTGATAGAGCCAGCGGACCGAATGCATTGAGTTTTAAGCGTTAGGGTGCTGAAACAAGTCCAAAAGTTGGAGCCTCGTTGCCGTCAATCGCTGGGAAAGCCCTAAAGCGATCCAACGATAAAATTCCTTGGCAAATTGAGGATCGCGATCGACCATCTCTTCGATGGATTCCACGGGAAATTCAAGCAGTTTTGAGTCCTCAAGAGCCCTCGCCGTACAAGTCATCGGCTGCTTGAACAACACCGCAGACCAAGCGATCAGCTCCCCAGGGCCAACTGTCAAGATCGGAACATCACCCCGACCTGGCACCAGAATCGATAGTTGCACAAGCCCACCTGCAAGGATGAAAAGCGACGATTGACGATCGCCTTCGCGGAACAGCAAACCGCCTGCAGCAAGCTCATTGGCATGCAAGCCGCCTGGTGCAATCCCTAGCAATTTGGCCGGAGGTAAATGACCAAGCCCATCGCAATGTAGCAGGGATCTGGCGGGTTGCTGGCGGTCCGAGGTCATGCAAATCAACCCGGTACAAGGAGGAACATTCAGGAGGAAAACCGACTCGATAAGGCCCAGACGCAGACCTTCCTTCCTGATTGTAGGCACAAACACCAAACAGCACGTCGATAAAGCTTGTCGAATAGGAAGTTTTTGGGGCTTGAAAAGACTCGGTTTTTCGAGTGTTTTCACCGTTTGAGAAATTTTTTCGAAAAAGCCCTTGCAGGATTAGGCCCAGATCCATATCTTTCTCGTCCCTCGCTGATTCAAACCTGTGCGACAAACGTCCAGCAGACTATGAGTCGGAGAGATCAAACTGGCTTCGACCATCGCAAAAAGACGTCGTGAAAACGACTCAGTGATCTAGGAAAAAGTTTGAAGAATGGGTTGACGGAAGCCGACAACAGCGGTTACCATGTTAACCCCTCGCCGAAGAGAAATCGACGGTGGGTAACTTGATCTTTGACAATCCGGTGGACGAGCCTTCGAGCGAAACACTCTTTCGGGAGTGAGTTCGCAATTGAGAGTTTTGTGAATATTTTAAAACGGTGTTTTGTTGACCGCAAAACACCAACCGGTTTCAAAGCCGTAACTTAGTTGGTCATGGCCGATTGAAAGCTTCGCTAGAGGTTTTTGGTTGGTCTAAGCATACACAAGTGAAGGGTTTGATCCTGGCTCAGAATGAACGTTGGCGGCGTGGATTAGGCATGCGAGTCGCGCGATAATGTAGCAATACAGGACAGCGGCGAAAGGGAGAGGACAACATAGGAATCTGCCCTGGGGTCGGGGATAGCGTCGGGAAACTGACGGTAATACCCGATAATATCTATGGATCAAAGGAGCAATTTGCCCCGGGATGAGCCTATGCCCCATTAGCTAGTTGGCGGTGTAATGGACCACCAAGGCTGTGATGGGTAGCTGGTGTGAGAGCACGACCAGCCTCACTGGCACTGAGACACTGGCCAGACACCTACGGGTGGCTGCAGTCGAGAATCTTCGGCAATGGACGAAAGTCTGACCGAGCGACGCCGCGTGTGGGATGAAGGTCTTCGGATTGTAAACCACTGTCGAGGGGGATTAAGGGAAACTTGAAAGAACCCTGGAGGAAGGGGAGGCTAAGCTCGTGCCAGCAGCCGCGGTAAGACGAGCTCCCCAAACGTTATTCGGTATTACTGGGCTTAAAGAGTTCGTAGGCGGCGAAGTAGGTGAGGTGTGAAAGCCCTCGGCTCAACCGAGGAACTGCGCTTCAAACCGTTTTGCTAGAGGGAGATAGGGGTAAGCGGAACAGATGGTGGAGCGGTGAAATGCATTGATATCATCTGGAACACCGGTGGCGAAAGCGGCTTACTGGGTCTTTTCTGACGCTGAGGAACGAAAGCTAGGGTAGCGAACGGGATTAGATACCCCGGTAGTCCTAGCCGTAAACGATGAGCACTAGTCTGAGGGACTTTCACGGTTTCTCGGACGTAGCGAAAGTGTTAAGTGCTCCGCCTGGGGAGTATGGTCGCAAGGCTGAAACTCAAAGGAATTGACGGGGGCTCACACAAGCGGTGGAGGATGTGGCTTAATTCGAGGCTACGCGAAGAACCTTATCCTAGTCTTGACATGCAGTGTTCAGAAGGTGAAAGCCTTTGGCCTAGCAATAGGCGAACTGCACAGGTGCTGCATGGCTGTCGTCAGCTCGTGTCGTGAGATGTCGGGTTAAGTCCCTTAACGAGCGAAACCCCTGTCTCTAGTTGCCAGCGCGTTATGGCGGGGACTCTAGAGAGACTGCCGGTGTTAAACCGGAGGAAGGTGGGGATGACGTCAAGTCCTCATGGCCTTTATGATTAGGGCTGCACACGTCCTACAATGCGTTATACAAAGGGAACCAAAACTGCGAAGTCTAGGAAATCTCAAAAAGTAACGCTCAGTTCGGATTGCAGGCTGCAACTCGCCTGCATGAAGCTGGAATCGCTAGTAATCGCGGGTCAGCATACCGCGGTGAATGTGTTCCTGAGCCTTGTACAC
>Ga0208222_1000194_pt1 | contig 16756 bp, 28 predicted proteins | sample LakMenEpi13Sep09_FD_150694 | JGI IMG/M metagenome (GOLD analysis project Ga0208222, IMG submission 150694) | Freshwater microbial communities from Lake Mendota, WI - 13SEP2009 deep hole epilimnion (SPAdes) | ecosystem: Environmental > Aquatic > Freshwater > Lentic | place: Lake Mendota, Madison...
ACTTGTCAACAATATAACCCACCATTAATAACACTAAATTACAACCCAAAAACCCTGTATCTGTTCACATTATCTCACCTAATCATTACTAGGGATTAGTAGAGCGATCGCACCTGAAAACCTTACCCTGTATCTGTTCACATTATCTCACTCAAGCATTACTAGGGGTTACTGGGGCGATAGCGAAGCGCTGCTGCAAGCAGTTCGCACCTGAAAAGCTTACCCTGTATCTGTTTACGTTATCTCACTCAAGCATTACTAGGGATTAGTAGAGCGATAGCGAAGCGCTGCTGCAAGCAGTTCGCACTTGAAAACCCTACCCTGTATCTGTTTACATTATCTCACTCAAGCATTATTAGGGATGTTTAGGGCGATAGCGAAGCGCTGCTGCAAGCAGTTCGCACCTGAAAACCTTACCCTGTATCTGTTTACATTATCTCACTCAAGCATTACTAGGGATTAATAGAGCGAATTATCACCTGAATTAAATCTTATAAACGCCTTTCCCATTGTTGCGGATCACGTTTAACATGAAAACAACCAACAATAGAAATTGTTTCATCTGTAATAATGTAAAGTAATCCATAAGGAAACTTGCGAATTAACTTTTTTCTAACTTGTTCGTGAACAATTGGACAAGCAAAAGGATTACGTTGAATAGTTGAAAAACTAGCATCAACAACACGAATAAATTCAGAACCTAATCCAACAGTATGCTGTTCATACCAATTATAAGCATCCTCTAAATCAAGTTCTGCTTCTGGTGTAATGAAAATTTTGTAAGTCATATAATAACTAACGATTAAATTTTTGTTTCACTTCCTCCCAGCTAGAAACTTGATGAGGATTTTGATAATAAAGTTCTAACCGTCTCTCCAATTCCTTTTGTTGAGCATCACTAATAGTTACATTATCAGCATCTACAGTGATACTATCCCAAATATCTTGGACTAATTGGATTCTTTCCGCAATAGTTAATTGTAAAATGTTTTGAGGTAGTAAGTTCTCCATAAATCTTCCTATTTGAGTAGACAATATTTTTATTTTAACTCATCATTAGCAACTAGGCAGGGGAAACGCAAAATTTAATGATACTCAGCATACAACATAACTCACCATTAATAATACTAAATTATAACCCAAAAACCCTGTATCTGTTCAGATTATCTCACTTAAGCATTACTAGGGATTACTGGGCGATAGCGAAGCGCTGATGCAAGCAGATCGTGTAAATATTCACCTCACTACCAGAACTAAATCAAATCCTCAAACAACTAGCCAAGAAAATTAGATATATTAATAATCAGCACACAAATATACAAACCCCTCCTGTATGAAATTTCAAGTAATATTCACCTATGATTCAGAATATCTAGGTTACGTTGCTGAAGTACCAGAACTTCCTGGTTGTGTCAGTCAAGGTACAAGCTTAGATGAAGCAATTGAAAATATCAAAGATGCTATCAAAGGCTATCTTCACGTATTAGAAAAAAATGGGAAACCCTATGTAACCAAAGAATCTCAATCTTTTGTAGGGGAAGTAGTAGTATAAATGGGACGCTTATCAAATATTTCCGGTAAACAAACAGTCAAAATCTTTGAAAAATTTGGCTATGCTGTAGATCATCAAACCGGAAGTCATATCATACTGTGGCACGAATCCAAACCCATTTTATCAGTTCCCAATCATAAAGAACTAGCACCAGGGTTACTCAGAAGTTTAATTAGACAAGCAGGAATTACCGTAGATGAATTTTTAGGAAATAAGTAATACTTTCAGTGGGTTAATAACAAAATAACCCACTATTAATAACGCACTTATTACAACTCAAAAACCCTGTATCTGTTTGCATTATCTCACTCAACCATTACTAGGGATTATTAGAGCGATCGCGTAAATAAGAGAAGACAATAGAACCATAACAGATACACCTGGAAATATTCATCTCACTTGAGAACCATCACCCAGGACGTAGTTTATAATAGAAGTATACCGAAAAAATTTACTCAGGTGCAAGCAGTTCGCAATCATGGCAGAAAATGACAAAACCTGCCATACTATAGAAAAGAAAATTCAGCGAAATCACATTATGAAAAGTATGAATATTTCCTTACCTGACACCATGCGCGATTATATAGAAGAACAGGTAGCGCAAGGTGGTTACAGCAGCGTTAGTGAATATTTTCGGGAATTAGTGCGACAAGACCAAAAACACAGAGCAAATGAACGACTACAAACAATGCTCTTAGAAGGATTAAACTCAGGAAATGCAACAGAAATAACAGCACAAGATTGGGAAGATATTCGTCAAGCAGTGCAAGAATAGAATAAAATTGATACTAGAATTATTAAAATTTAGCACCGGGAGCAAAATTGAATCAAGAGGACATAATTTATCAACAAATTATAGCAATTGCCAGTAGTTACGGAATATTTGATTGTATACCCTGTGCTAGAGCAATCAAAGAATTTTTAATCAGACAAAATATTCAGGGTAAACATATTAAAATAAATACAAATTCTCAAGATCCAATTTATGGCAGAATTTATGATGATAGTATTGGAGAATTGATTGCCACCACAGGTCATCATGAAGGTGTTATAATAGAGATAAATAACGTAGAACTTGTTTTTGACAATATTCACCATCAAGGCATTACCCGATTAAACTGGATACAGAATCTCTATTCACCTATATTAGATGCAGGATTAGAGTTTCAAATCAGAGAGACTTACTTTTAACCTAGAAATTTAGAGAGTTAAACATGGATAATCTCTACAACTTACTGCAAAAGATCAAAAAAAGACCTGCAATGTATTTAGGTAAAAATTCTATTTTTAGCCTCCAAGCATTTTTAGATGGATACTATTTTGCCCGTCGAGAAATTGGTATTCCCTTAACAGCAGAAGAAACAGAATTTCAAACTTTTTTGCAATGGATAAGACACAAATTTAATGTAGAAACAGGTCAATTATGGTCAAGTATTATTCTATTTCATTCAGCCGATGAAAAAAGCGCAGTAGATAGATTTTTTACCTTGTTTGAAGAATTTTGTCAAAATCAGAAAAATCATGAAATAGCAAAAATTGATGAATTAGTTTCATGAAAATAAAAATTATGGTGTAGGTTGGGAACAATTACAAATCCTGCTTTTAGAAGTATTAAGCTCAGGAAATGCAACAGAAATGACAGCACAAGATTGGGAAGATATTCGTCAATACACCTCTTACCATTGCCAAAAAAAACAATCTTCACAAACTCAATCTTATTCAGACTCTTCATCTAGATAAGATTGACGACTGTGACGAACATGAATAATAGCTATAACATCTTCTTCAAGAACAAATAAAACTCGATATTTTCTTTGTTTTCCCACCCATAGTTGGCGAATTTCACGACCAAGTTTTGTTGATTCTGGAGCTATACTACATCGGTTAGGAAATTTTTTTAGTGACGCAATAGCATCTTCAAGTTGATAATACCAATTGTTCGCTACTTCAGCACTCAAATTATCACACATCCAACGATAGGAGTTTTCAATTTCCTGAAATGCAGTAGGTTGAATAATAACTTGATAATTCATGATCGAGGAGGAATGTTATATTTTTGTTGTAGAGTTGCCAAAACTTGATCCGCAGGAATCCCTTCACCGCGCTCAAATTCATCTAATCCTTTACGAATACCTACTATTGTTTCTAAGTAATCTATTCTTGCTAACAATTCTTGATAGGAAACTGGGGGTTTTTGTGGTGCTGTTTTGAGTGATTGCAAAAAACCAAACACATCTTCTAAAAGTTCGTTGGGTGTGTTGTCAATTTCTTGTAACAGTAATTCTTTGATAGTCATCACAGTTAATAAATCAAATTGATGTTTCTATTATAGCAATTATTTTCAGTTTTATATAGATAAGTTAATTATTCTTATTACAACTAAAGTAAGTAGGTTAGGTTAACCCAAGAAAACCCAAGATTACCCAAACCACCCAACTATCACCAATAGTTTTTTCTACCAATGACAGAACATGACAAAAACCGCCATCATATAAAAAAGTATATTCAATAACTCACATTATGAAAAGTATAAATATTTCCTTACCTGACACCATGGGCGATTATATAGAAAAGTAGCGCAAGGAGGTTACAGCAGCGAAGCGTGAATATTTTTGGGAATTAGTGCGACAAGATCAAAAACTCCACAGCAAAAGAACAACTACAAACCCTGCTTTTAGAAGGATTAAACTCAGGAAATGCAACAGAAATAACAGCACAAGATTGGGAAGATATTCGTCAAGCAGTCGAGCATTTTGATAGGATAAAATTAACAAACTAACTAAATCACATCCTGTTATTGTGGCATAATTACCGGAATAACTTGATTTTTATTACGCCGATACACAAGAAAATCACTATCAAAAGTTAACAAAAAACTATCATTATAAAGTTCAGACATCCTCACCAGACAAGCATCTGCAAAAGACATCGGAACAGATTGATAAATCTTGAGAAATTCACCAATAATTACAGCTTCATCATCCAAATTAAAAGGTACTTTAATAACTCGATTCTTCACCAAATTTATCACAGCATCTTGACCAACATAAACATTTCGCAACAAAAAACAAGCCTCAGAAATTACAGCTTCACAAGTTAATAAAGGAGGCTCAATATTATCCCATTGTGCTGTCACCCAACCATGAAACTGATCACGACGATTAATGATAGCTACCAATGGACCCGTATCTAATAAAACACATCCTCTCATCATGCACCGTAACCATTCATATAATCTTTATTAGTAGATAAATCATCTGCTGCTTCTACACAACCAACATATTCTTGAGCCATAGCTAAAGCTGAAATACCTGATTTTTTGGTTTGATTAGATAACCCTTGTTTTTGCATTTTAGCTAATAAAAACTCTACAAAATCTAAGGCTTCTTGTTGTTTATCAGGAGGTAATATTTTTACCTTATCTATAATTATTTCTTCAACAGTCATTTGATTTGTCCTTGAGAATAAATTAATCTTTAAAATTATTATACATCAGTAGGTTAGGTTAAAGCAAGAAAAACCAACATCACGAAATATCACGAATAGTGTTTTCTACCAATTGCAGAAAATGACAAAAACCGCCATAATATAAAAAAGTATATTCAAAAAATCACATTATGAAAAGTATGAATATTTCCTTACCTGACACCATGGGCGATTATATAGAAAAGTAGCGCAAGGAGGTTACAGCAGCGAAGCGTGAATATTTTCGGGAATTAGTGCGACAAGACCAAAAACTCCAAAGCAAAAGAACAACTACAAACCCTGCTTTTAGAAAGATTAAACTCAGGAAATGCAACAGAAATGACAGCACAAGACTGGGAAGATATTCGTCAAGCAGTTCGTGAGAAAACTAATCAAAAAAACTCATAAACACTAAAAATATCAAAATCAGCTATACTACTAATAGTATGACCCTGGGTAGGATATGGCTAAAATCTCAATTTCATTGCCAGATGAACTACTAAATTACATTGACCAAAAAGTTGATAACCGTAGTGCATTAATTGAAAGTCTCTTGAAACAATGGCAAGAACAAAAACAAAATGAAGCACTAGCAGCAGCTTGCGCTTTGGTTGATGAATTAGAATTAGGTTGGGAAAGTGAATGGCAAAATATAGCGATTACCGAATCGGAAGCATCTGGATAGTAACATTTGACCCATCCGTAGCTACAGAAATTCAAAAAACTCGTCCAGCAGTGATAATTTCTGGGACTTTGTTTAACAACCAACGCAGTAAAGTTACAGTTTTACCTTTTACTTCTGCAAAACCTAATAACCCCCGTATTTCACCAGCAGTAGTGGAAGTACCTGCATCAGCACAAAACGGACTTTCTGTAAATAGTCTTTTGATATGTGTTGAACCAATGACTTTTGACAAAATTCGTTTAACTCAACAATTAGGAGAATTAGAAGCAGAATTATTAGAACAATCTCAAAATATTTTGCGGCGATATCTGAGTTTAAATAACAATTAATTGTCTGATGTTACGCAGTAATTCTAAGCGGGATATTTTCGCCTGGAAGCGTGGGGAAACTACGGCTAGTGCGGGTGAGTTGATGGCTTTTAATGGGTTGACTGCGGAGGCTTTGACTAAGCGGGCTATTGAGTTGGTGCATTAAGGATTTTTAACCGCAGATGTACGTAATATATAATATTTTTAAAGCGTACATTTGCGGTTGGATACAAAAAATCTTACTTAATTTTTCTTTACATATTGTGTTGTTTTGAGTTATTATTTGAAGACTATAATAAAATAATGTAATTAATTACTACAAAATACCACTGTTATGAAAATACTTACTCGAACCTTTGATAACAGAATAAACGCATACAATATTCTCACGGAAATTGATATTTATGAATATTTAGAAATAGCTAATTTTATAAGTAAAAATAATCCTTTGCAAAGAAAAAAATTAAAATCGTATTCATCAATATATAACCTACTAAAAGAAGATATAAAAACAGGGTGTACTATACCACCTATAGTTTTAGCTCTTAGTAATAACATCCAGGAAAATATAGATATTGATAATTCTAATGATGATATAATTATAGATTACATAAATCGCCATAAAGATAAATTAATAATTCTTGATGGACTACAAAGAACACACTTGTTAATAGATATAGATCAAGATTTACATTCTCAAAGTAATAGAGATGCACTAAATAAATTTTATAAGCATAAATTAAGATTTGAAATTTATTTAGGCATTGAGAAAATAGGTATTCTTTACAGAATGCTAACACTTAATACTGGTCAATCCCCTATGTCTGTTAGACATCAAATAGAAATATTATATTCAAATTATCTTGATGAAAGTATTTCTTCAGAAATCAAGTTACTGAAAGAAGCTGATGAAGCAAAAGAAGTTGATGAAGTAACTCCTCATAAAATTAAAATTGCTGAATATAGATTTAATGATGTAATAGATGGATTTACTTCCTATCTTCTTAGAGATGAGGCTAGTTTAGATAGAAGAGACTTACTTGAAATCATTAAAAGTTTAGAAAATCTCGCACAAGACAAGGAGAATAAGGATCTATTTAAAGATTATATAATAACATATCATGAATTTGTTAAAAAAATACGCCAATTGTCAGGTGATTGGAAGTTTGATTTTGATGATCAGCAAATCCGATTATCAAGTAAACCTTTTGGTGATAGCGTAGATAAGATATTTACTAAATCACAACTAATGACGGGTTTTGGTGCTGCTGTAGGATTTTTAAAAGATAAACATCTGATTAATTCATTTGATGATATAAATCAGAAGATTACCCAGATTAATCTTAGCAATAATGATCAAAATTTTCTTGACGAGTTAATTCTAACATTAGACGATATCAGTAAAACTGCTAGAAAAATTGGTAATTCTCAAAGAATGTATTTTTACTACTTCTTTAGAGAACTATTTAGCAGTGAAAGTGATTCATATTTATCAATAGATAAATCAATAGAATCTAGTTTTAAAAAATATAGATCAAATGAACTATAAATTAAATGAGTAATTTTTGTATATGCCACTTAAAATAAACGATGAAATTTCCAAAATTGACTATTCTTTGACAGAAGTTGTGCCAAATATAAATAATAACCAAACTTACTTTGAACTTTCTGTTGTACAAAATAATATCAAAATATTGATTGATTATGTTTTAACTCCCTATACGGATTATAAACCTGAAGATTATTCATTATTTATATTAAAATCATTGGAATTAAATAGAGAAAATGATATTTTTCAAGTCTATGATAAAGTAGCCGACTTGAGAATTGGTTGGATATTTCCTATTCAATCGCTTGTATCTAATAAACATGGATGTGCAGAAAATAAGCATTTTTTAAAATATGCCTATGTTGCGTTTTACAAACTATTACTTAATCAAGAAAATTATAGTCATTTTACTCCCTCTAGTGAACAAATAGAAGATTATAAATTAACAGATTTTTACGGAGATAATATTATTATATTAATTTTATGTAAAACTAATATTGATAAAATAGCTAATTTTAATATAGATAATTATCTTGCTTCTTTATATTCACATAGTTATTATTATTGTCAACCAACCGAAAATATTAATAAAATTAATAACTGTCAACCAACGGAAGATTTAAACGAGATTAAAAATAGAGCTAATTTAAAACCATCTGGTAACACTAGACTGATACTTCAACAAAATTCGCAATATTTACAAGGAGAACCTTATATTGAGAGACTTTTTAAAAGTTTATTGCAAACAGAAGAACATCCTTTAGTTAGATTTTATATTCTTTATCAAGTAATTGAGCTAGTAATAGAAATAATGTTTAAAAAAAGTTTTTCAGATATAATAGATACTTTCCAGAACAATACAGACAAAAATATATATGAATTAAAGGAATCAATAGCATATATTTCTAGTGAAAAAGAAAGAATATCTAAATTGATAAATGCGTTAGAAAAATATTTTGATGAAGTTAGTAAAATTAATTTACATACTTTTTGCAATGAATTACTTGTAGCATTTAATAGTAAAACTAAAGAAACTTTACCTTCTGCTTTATATTCTGTTAGAAGTTCGATAGTCCATAAATTTAGAAATCTTCCAGAAAAGGATTTACCAAAGATTGAAGCAATCAATAAAGAATTTGAAAATATTGTTATTAAAATAATATTAAATTTTGAAGAAATAAGTATTTAAGAGGTTTTTAAGGCTAGTAAATTAGGTTGACACAAATAAACCCAACATCACCCAAACCACCGAACCATCACGAATAGTGTTTTCTACCAATGGCAGAAAATGACAAAAACCGCCATAATATAAAAAAGTATATTCAAAAAATCAGATTATGAAAAGTATGAATATTTCCTGACCTGACACCATGGACGATTGTAGCGCAAAGAGGTTACAGTAGCGAAGCGTGAATATTTTCGGGAATTAGTGCGACAAAACCAAAAACTCCAAAGTAAAAGAACGACTACAAACCCTGCTTTTAGAAAGATTAAACTCAGGAAATGCAACAGAAATGACAGCACAAGATTGGGAAGATATTCGTAAAACGGTGACATTTAAAATTTTAAAATCTGCAAATAATAAATATTAACTTATTCTAGTTTTACTAAACCCAAACTAATCTGAATTGCTGTATCTACATCTTCCATTGTCACTGTATCCAGAACACCCAAACGTTTAATTAACCTTTGTTTATCAATAGAACGAATTTGATTAAGCAGCGCAACGGAATCAATTTGTAAACCTCCTTCTGGTGCTTTAATTAGCACTTCAGTAGGATACAAAGGTTCTGTAAATTGAGAAGTAATAGCAGCAACAATAGTTATAGGACTATATTGATTAGAAACATCATTTTGCAAAATTAAAGCAGGTCGTGTTTTTTTGATTTCTGAGCCGATAGTTGGATCAAAATTAACCAAGTAGATTTCACCGCGTTGGGGATAGATAATTTTTCCTTTACTTAACACGCTTCTTCTTCCAAATTAAACCACTCGTCAACCAATTCTAAATCACGTTCTGCTCTTTGAATAGCTCCTTGTTTTAACTGTTCTTTGATATTACTAAATTTAGTATAATTACCATTTGCATATTCATCACGGACTAATTGAATTTCTTTTTTAGTCTCTTCATCTTCGCGCCAATCATCTTCCTCAGCATCAGCAATAGCTTCATCAAGAATCCGCCAAAGTTGCTGCTTTTCTGATAAACTTAGCGCATTTAAAGAGTTAATCAGTAACTCCATCGGAATGAATAGATTTAATCCAGTTTGTGACATGGCTTTTATCATGATGATATCATTATCCTACATTATATCAAATGATGGTGGATTAGTCTATAAAAACCCTGTATCTGTTCACATCATCTCACCCAATCATCACCGCATAGTGAGTAGGTTGGGTTGACGCAAGGAAACCCAACAATAATCATATCAAAATCAAATCTCTTCCTCTCTTCTTTTTTTCTTCCTGTACTTCGTGTCTATCCCTGTGCAAATTAGCCATGATCTATTAAATTAAAAAAAGACCTGAAAAAAAACGCTATGAAATTTCAAGTAATATTCACTTATGACTCAGAATATCTAGGTTACATTGCTGAAGTACCAGAACTTCCTGGTTGTGTCAGTCAAGGTAAAACTTTAGATGAAGCAATTGAAAATATCAAAGATGCGATCAAAGGCTATCTTCACGTATTAGAAAAACATGGTAAACCTTATCTACCTAAAGAGTCTCAATCTTTTGTAGGGGAAGTAGTAGTATAAATGGGACGCTTATCAAATATTTCCGGTAAACAAACAGTCAAAATCTTTGCAGTGCTGTAAGTAGTTCGCAGCATGACAGATACACCACCGAAAGATTCACCTCACCTGAGAATTATCACCCGACCATGAGTTATAATCAAGATTAAAGTCATAACCATAAAATTACTATGACTATCCAAACCTTAGACAAAACCACCACAATTTCCGAACAGCAATTTCTTCTACCCGGCCATTACACCTGGGAGGAATTTGAAAAAATAGAAACCTTAACCGCAGACGCAGCAGGTTTGCGGATAACTTATCTTGATGGGTACATCGAATTTATGACGCTGAGTGAACAACATGAAACTATTAGAAGTGTAATTGCTATATTCTTAGCATTATACTTTTTTGAAAAAGGCATAAACTTCATCCCGGTAGGTAGTGCTACTCGTCGCGCAAAAGAAAAAAGTGCCTCATTTGAACCCGATGAATCTTATTACATCGGAGAAAAAAAGGAAAATCCAGATTTAGCAGTTGAAGTTAATATTACCAGTGGGAGTATTGATAAACTTGAAAAATACAAACGGTTTAATATTACCGAAGTCTGGTTTTGGGAAAATAATCAATTGTCTTTATATCATCTCAAAAATGATAATTATGAACAAATTAATCAAAGTGAATTATTGCCAGACTTAGATATAGATTTATTGGCGAGTTGTGTTTTAATGCCGTCCGTTATTGATGCAAGAACAGCATTTATTAAAGGTATTAAAAAGTAGTAGTTTGTAGTTTGGGTTGACACAAGGAAACCCAAAAATAATCATGTAAAAATCAAATATCTTCCTCTCTTTTTTTCTTCCTTCGTGTACTTCGTGTCTATCCCTAACGCTCCCGTGAGGGATACGTGGTTCATTAAAAAGTAGCGCAAGGAGGTTAAAGTAGCGAAGCGTGAATATTTTCGGGAATTAGTGCGACAAGACCAAAAACTCCAAAGCAAACGAACGATTACAAATCCTGCTGTTAGAAGGATTAAACTCAGGAAATGCAACAGAAATGACAGCACAAGATTGGGAAGATATTCGTCAAGCAGTATTATAGTAATAACATAATTCAAAAAAGGTAGTAATTATGGATATCAAACTTGCAGAAATATCTCAAGAAATTAACAACTTACCAGAAGAAGCGCAAATCTTACTACTAGATTTTATTCAATTACTCAAAAAACGTTATCCACAACCAGAAAATCATCATCAAGAAAAAACCATCTATGAAAAATTTGATGAAATTGGATTAATTGGTTGTTGTGCTGTGGAAGAAAATTTATCAACCACATATAAAGAAGTTCTATCTAATAGATTACCCAATAAATATGATCATAGTTGATACAGGATTTTGGTTAGCTCTTATTGATCAAAAAGACACCTACCACGAAACAGCAAAACAGGCTTTAAAAAAATACAATGAACCTTTAATTACAACATGGTGTGTTGTCACAGAAACCTGTTATCTTTTGCTAACTCGCAAAGGAGTTCAAGCTCAAGTTACTTTTTTAAATAGTCTGGAACAAGAATTATTTACAGTTTTTAATTTAGAATCTCACCATACTCGACGCATTATCCAATTAATGGAAAAATATGCTAATCTACCGATGGATTTAGCTGATGCTTCCCTAGTAATTTTAGCAGAATATTTAGGACATGGACGCATTTTTTCAGTAGATCAGCGTGACTTTAATACCTATCGTTGGAAGCAAACTTATCCTTTTGAAAATTTGCTATTTTAAAGTAATTACCTGTATCTGTTCACATCATCTCACCCAACCATTACAAGGGATTACTAGAGTGATAGCGAAGCAGTGCTGTAAGTAGTTCGCAGCATAACAGATACACCACCGCAAGATTCACCTCACCTGAGAATTATCACCCGACCATGAGTTATAGTCAAGATTAAAGTCATAACCATAAAATTACTATGACTATCCAAACCTTAGACACAACCACCACAATTTCCGAACAGCAATTTCTTCTACCTGGTCATTACACCTGGAAAGAATTTGAAATAATAGAAACCTTAACCGCAGATGCAGCAGGTTTGCGGATAACTTATGTTGATGGGTGCATCGAATTTATGACGCTGAGTGAACAACATGAAATGATTAAAACCATTCTTGGTTTTTTACTAGAATTATATTCCTGTGAAATAGGCATAAATCTGATTCCAATAGGTAGTGCTACTCGTCGTGCAAAAGAAAAGAATGCTTCCTTTGAACCTGATGAATCTTATTACATCGGAGAAAAAAAGGAAAATCCAGATTTAGCAATTGAAATTAATATTACTAGTGGCAGTATTGATAAACTTGAAAAATACAAACGGTTTAATATTACCGAAGTCTGGTTTTGGGAAAATAATCAATTGTCTCTATATTATCTGAAAAATGATAATTATGAACAAATTAATCAAAGTGAATTATTGTCAGATTTAGATATAGATTTATTGGCGAGTTGTGTTTTAATGCCTTCCATTATTGATGCAAGAACAGCATTTATTAAAGGTATTAAAAAGTAGTAGTTTGTAGTTTGGATTGACACAAATAAACCCAACTATCACGAATAGTTTTTTCTACTAATGGCAGAAAATGACAAAAACGTATATTCAAAAAGTCACTTTATGAAAAGTATGAATATTTCCTTAAAATCATCAAATCCTGGATATCCTAATTCAGACAATTTCCTGATCATTAAAAATGATTCATCTTAAAAATCATCCAATCCTGGATATCCTAATTCAGACAATTTCATTTGTCCACAGATTTAGCTATTACTCCCAATTGTAACCCAGGAGGAAAATTACCCTCTTCTTTAATTCTTTTGATTTCCGATGAAGTAATAGGTAAATTTAATCTTTGTGCTAATGCTTGAACAATGTCCCCCCTATCAATAATTCCAGCTACAGTATCAGCAGGAGAAATAACAGTAATTAACGGTAATTGTTCAGCTTCCAGTTTATTGATTACCTCTGCTAAAGAACTAGATTCCATAACAGTTGGAATTGCTGTTAATGGATGAACAATACTTTGTAAAGTTTGATTTTCCCATTCACTTCGTTCTGTAGTTCGCAAATCATTAATACTAACCAAACCGCGATAACGACCATCAGCAACAGCAAAATAAACCTCTGGTACAGTCGTTTCTAAAAGATATAAATCAGCAAATTCTCGTAAAGTTTGATGAGCATCAACAACCCGAAAATTATGGGTCATACTATCGGCTGCTACTAAATTTAGTAGCGTTTCTTGTAATGTAGTTAAACGGTCATAACTGTTAGCATTGCGAACTACAAACCAGCCAATCAAAATCACCCATAAACCTGTGATAAATTCCCCAGTCAAAAAATCAATAATAAACCCTAAAGCGATCGCACTGTAACCTAAAATTTGTCCAGACCTTGCAGCCCAATGTACTGCTTGAAAACGGTTTCCTGTAATTTTCCATAAAGCGGCTTTTAAAACCTGTCCTCCATCTAAAGGTAAACCAGGAATTAAATTAAATAAAGCCACAACTAAGTTAATTCTCGATAAATCTCCCGTCATTTCATGCAGGAGGTTACTATCAGGAATGACAGTCGCTATTAGACCCAGTAGAAAAAATAGAATCACACTTACCGCAGGACCTGCGATCGCTACTTGAAAAGCCAGGCCTGGAGTTTCCGATTCCTCCTCAATGGCCGCAACTCCTCCAAACAAAAATAAAGTAATAGAATTAACTTTAATTCCCTGGGATTGTGCCACCAAACTATGTCCTAATTCATGCAGCAACACCGAAACAAATAACAGCAGTGCCATGATTAAACCAGCACCCCAACCTGCGACAGTCCCCCATTGTTGGTAAGCTAAACCAAAATTGAGAGTTGTTAACCCCAAAATTAGAAACCATAAGGGGTCTAAAAACAAAGGAATGCCAAATAAAGAACCTATTTGCCAATTTGTTTGCATTATTAGATATTTCCAGAAATTATTTGATAGTCAGAAATGTAGGTATAACTCTAGGATAGACAATTTCCCAAATTTGATCACGAAAAAAAAAGCCCCAGATACCCCAATTCTCTAAGAAGTCGAATATCTGGAACTGGCCAAAAAAAGCAAAAGGTAATCAATTTACCTTTTGCTGCTAACAAAAGATATTAATCCAACTTACAAGCGACCAATGTTAGTCAGTCCTAACACAATACCAATACCAATTACATGACCAAAAGCCATTGCCCCAATGAATCCTGGTACACTTACAGGTAATATAGGCATCCCAAGCCCAACTTTAGCAGATTTCAGGGCAAAAGTGAATAAAAGCACAACCGCGCTGCTGGCGCTGATAATGATGCCTACTGTAGGACTCCACACCGGTGTAACAGGAACAGATGTTGCGGCTAATAAGATTGATGACATGAAGGTGTGTTCTCCTCAATGAAAAAATGAATATTACAGAATTATAAAATTACATCAGACAAAGCAAAAGTTTTTAAGTTAAATTAATATACATTTGTGATTATTTGTAACTTTTCAGATATTAAGCCTTTGCTTCACTAATGTTAAATGCGTGTTAAAATTTGCGGTATTACTCAACCACAGCAGTCTATAGCTATAGCGTCCCTGGGTGCAACTGCACTAGGATTTATCTGTGTTCCTGATTCTCCTCGTTACGTTACTATAGCTCAGATTCGGACTGCTATTACTCCCATTCCCCAAAATATTGATAAAATCGGCGTTTTTGCCAATACCACTATTTCGGAAATTAGTCAAGTAGTTACTGAGTCTGGTTTGACAGGTGTGCAGTTACATGGAGAGGAAACACCAGAATTTTGCGATCAATTACGTCAATCTCTCCCCCAACTAGAAATTATCAAAGCTTTCCGAGTCCGCAGTTTAGAGCATCTACGAACCACCGGAAATTACACCGACTATGTAGATACTCTACTACTTGATGCCTACCATCCACAACAACTAGGAGGAACAGGGCAAACATTAGATTGGCATAAGTTAAATCAGGAATTTAGCCCCACTCTTCCTTGGTTCTTAGCGGGAGGACTCACACCAGATAATATTTTGACTGCGTTAGCGCAGATTAAACCCAATGGTATTGATTTATCCAGTGGTGTCGAACATTCACCAGGTCACAAAAATTTAGATCAAGTGGCTTTATTGTTTGAAAGGCTTGCTAATTCGTCAGTTGTCAGTAGTTAGTTGTCAGTAGTCAGTTGTCAGTTGTCAGTGGTAATGGGAAAATTCTTGTTACCCATTACCCATTACCTATTACCCATTCTTCTCTAAAAGAAGGACGCTTGGTGACGAATCAAGTTGAAAAATTCCTCACGAGTTTTTTGTTCCTCTTGGAATACACCCACCATTGAACTAGTGACTGTCCAAGAACCGGGTTTTTGCACCCCGCGCATAACCATACACATATGACTAGCTTCCATGACCACACCAACACCTTTGGGTTCGAGAACTGTTTGTAGAGCTTCCGCAATTTGTCGAGTTAGTCTTTCTTGGACTTGCAATCTACGAGAATACATCTCAACAATCCGCGCTAATTTACTTAATCCCACAACCTTCTGATTAGGAATATAGGCAACGTGCGCCCTACCCATAAAAGGCAACATATGATGTTCACACAAGCTAAAGAAGTTAATATCTCTTACTAGTACCATCTCATCATGTCCTTCATCAAATATCGCACCATTGATGAGGTCTTCGAGGGATTCATTGTAGCCACTAGTGAGAAACTTCATAGCTTTAGCCACACGCTTAGGCGTTTTCAGAAGTCCCTCTCGTTCAGGATCTTCCCCTACTCCCACTAGCATTGTCCGTACAGCTGCCATCATTTCATCCATTGTTTCCTCAGATGGTGGATGTATTTCTGCTACTTTACCACCGTGAGTGTTGCGGTCTGGTCGAACATTGATAGTTTCTGCTAAATCAGGAATCAGGGGAGATTGAAAGCGATTAGAACCGTTTGAACCAGCGATAGTCATGATTAAATTTTAGTAGTTAGTCAGTGGTCAGTCGTCAGTGGTCTGTTGTCAGTTGTCAGTTGTCCGTTGTCAGTTGTCAGTTGTCAATTATCATTCATAGAGATAAATAACGAAATCACCAATTAGAAAACAGAAGGTTTCAGCTTCCACTTTTAATGTGCGGCTTTAGCTACGGACTCCAACTTATCTTGAGAACGGCTGACTAATGCTACATCTATCCCAGCTTTGGCATCAGCTAAAGCTGTTGCTGTCCCAATTCCGCTACTAGCCCCAGTAATCAAAGCCCGTCTTTTTTGCTCAAAATTCATGATATTTTCCAACTTTTTGCCAGTGCTGTGAGCCAACAGCTACTTATAAAATCAAGTAAATACAAATGCCTATAGCTGAGAAGATTGTTAAAAATCTTTAAACAGCCATAGGCAATTATAGCAT
>Ga0208222_1000198_pt1 | contig 16547 bp, 16 predicted proteins | sample LakMenEpi13Sep09_FD_150694 | JGI IMG/M metagenome (GOLD analysis project Ga0208222, IMG submission 150694) | Freshwater microbial communities from Lake Mendota, WI - 13SEP2009 deep hole epilimnion (SPAdes) | ecosystem: Environmental > Aquatic > Freshwater > Lentic | place: Lake Mendota, Madison...
GGCTGCCGCCGCTGTAGCCGCTCTCCACGCTCAACACCCCAGGCAGTTTTTCGAGGTCGTGCTCGAGGCACCAGAAGCAGCCTCCGGCCAGAACGGCCTTCTCCACGGCGGCCTGCACGGGCGCCAGGGGCCAGAGCAGCAGCACCAGCGCCAACAGAACCGGAAAGGTGCGCTTGATCAAACGGAAGCAGCAGCAGGAAGCGCGTCCAGGATGGCAGCGGCAGCACGCCGGGTGACACCCGGCTCACCCAGAGCCTGGCGCAGCCGCTGATAGCCGTCCGCCACACGCTGGCGTGCCAGGGGGTCATCCAGCAGCGGCAGCGCTTCGCGCACCACCGCATCTGCCGTGAGTTGATCCTGGAGCAATTCGGGCACCAGCCGCTCCTGTAACACCAGATTCACCGGTGAGATGTGATCCACCTGGAAGCGCAGCAGATGCTGGGCCACCCAGGCCGTGGGCCGGCTGACGCGATAAGCCACCACCTGGGGAACACCCCGCAGGGCCAACTCCAGATTGACCGTGCCGGATTTGTTCAGGGCCAGATCGGCAGCAGCGCAGAGCGTGGGGCGGAGCTGATCCGCCTGGGCCGCTGGCACCACCTCAGCCCGCACCCCGGCCGCTGCGAGCAGCTCAGCCAGAACTGGTTCAAAGGCCGCCTGCCCCGCCGGCACCATCACCCGCAGGCCGGGGCAGCGGCGTTGCAGCTCGGCGGCGGCGGCCGCCAGGGGCGGCAGCAGATAGCGCAGCTCCTGTTTGCGCGAGGCAGGCAGCAGCAGGAGCAGCCGTTCACTGGCCTGGAGCCCCAGTTGAGCGCGGGCTTCATCGCGGCTGGGTAGATCCGTGAGGGTATCGAGCAGGGGATGACCCACCCAGGTGACCTGAGCACCACGGGCGCTGTAGAAGCGGGCCTCTTCCGGAAAGATCGCGAGGATCCGATCGGTGAAGCCGATCAGTCGGGTGGAGCCGCCTTCCCCCACGCGGAAGGCCCACTCCTGTGGGGCGATGTAATAGAAGATCGGCACCTGGGGCAGGCGCCGCTTCACCTTGAGGCCAAGTCTCACGTTGGCGCCCATGTAGTCGATCAGCACCAGCGCATCGAGTGGGTTGCGCTTCAGCCAGCGGCCCACACGCCGCTGCACCCGCAGGGTGGGCAGCACCAGTGGCAGTGCCTCCCATAGGCCAATGGAGCCCATCGGGGTGGTGTCGGCCAACAGATTGGCTCCGGCCTGGAGCATGCGCGAGCCCCCCAGGGCTGCGATCTCCAGGGGGAGCTGACGCCGCTGAGCCTCCTGACGCAGGGCAGCCACCAACAGGCCTCCCTGCAGATCACCGGAAACCTCGCCAGTGCTGATCAGCAGCCGTCTCATGAACGACCGGCAGGCAATGGGCCACGGCGGCCTGGACCGATGGAGGCTTCCAGAAAACTGACGAGAGTTTCGGCCGGTGGCAGCAACGGCTGGCGGCGCACCTGCTGGAGTGCATCAGCGAGCACCGCATCACTGCGGTAGAGCTCAGCCCACACCTGCTGGAGCTGCTTGGCCTGGGCTCCGTCATCAAGCTCGGCCAAACCGCTGCGTTTGATGCCGATGCGGTTAAGGCCGCGCAGGCGCCCCGGGTGCCCTTCCACGATGGCGTAGGGGGGAACATCGCGATCAATGCGGCTCATGCCACCCACCATCGCCATCGTGCCGATGTGCACGAACTGGTGAATCCCCAGCACCCCGCCGATCACAGCCCGATCACCGATCACCACATGGCCGGCTACCGCCACACCATTGGCGATCACGATCCGATCACCCAGAAGGCAGTTGTGGCCCAGGTGGCTGTAAGCCATCAGCAGATTTCCGCTACCAACCCGGGTCTGTTCACCCTCGTGGGTAGCGCGGTTGATGGTTACGCACTCACGGATGGCATTGTCATCGCCGATCACCACTTCAGTGGAGGCACCGTTGTATTTGAGGTCCTGGGGTTCGGCGCCGATACAAGCACCCGGGAAGATGCGATTGCGGCAGCCCATGGTCACCCGGCCATCCAGCACCACATGCGGGCCGATGCGCGTGCCGGCACCGATCGACACCTCGGCACCCACCACCGCATAGGGGCCGATCTCCACTCCCGTATCAATCTGCGCGCGCGGATCGACCACCGCCGTGGGATGAATCCTGGTTTCGCCCGTGCTGGGTTCCATGGCGATAGAAGACATCACGGCGGCGCTCAGTCCACCAAGGAGAACATCAGCTCCCCGGCGCAGACAAGTTCGCCATCCACCTTCGCTTCAGCTTTCACCTTGCCGAAACGCTTGCGCTTGAGGCTGAGCAGCTCACAGCTGATCACCAGCTGATCGCCGGGCACCACCGGCCGGCGGAAGCGCACACCATCGATGCCGGCGAACACAAACAGCCCCTTGGGCAGATCCGGCATCTGGGTCACGATCAGACCACCCACCTGGGCCATCGCCTCCACGATCAACACACCCGGCATCAGCGGGCGCCCAGGGAAATGGCCCTGGAACTGGGGCTCATTGAAGGTGACGTTCTTAATCGCCACTGCTCGCTTGCCAGGCTCGTGCTCGATCACCCGATCCACCAGCGCGAAGGGATAGCGGTGGGGCAGCAGACCCTGGATCTGCTCACTGGTGAGCACAGGTGCCGGCACTGAGGGGGTGGCAGTCAAGGGGGTCAGTTCGAAGAAACCAGAGCGGCAGCCAGGGCCGTGTGCAGCCCATGGGAGCCACGGAAGGCAAACACCTGGGCCTGGGGCAGCCCCGCCAGGGCGAGATCCCCCAGCAGGTCAAGGAGCTTATGGCGCACCGGCTCATCGGCAAAGCGCAGCGGTGGATTCACCCAGCCATCGCCGTCGCAGACCAAGGCGTTATCCAAGGCACCGCCCTTGATCAAACCAGCGGCCAAGAGCTGCTCCACCTGCTGCTTGAAGCCGAAGGTGCGGGCAGGAGCGATCTCATCCACAAAAGCCTGAGGCGTGAGCTCGAGGCTGAACAGCTGCCGGCCGATCGCCGCCTGGGGAAACTCGATGGCCGCCCCCAGCCGCAAGCAATCAGAGGGAAGGGCGGTGGCAAAGCTCTGGCCGTGCTGCAAGGTGATGGGCGCCTCCAGCAGCGGCGGCAAGCAACGGCTGCCCAGGGGCTTGAGGCCTGCTTCGGCGATCGCCTCCACCCAGGGCTGCGCCGAACCATCCATCAACGGAATTTCCGGCCCATCCACCAGCAGCAGCGCCGAGCTGATGCCCACGCCCGCCAGGGCGGCGAGGAGATGTTCCACGGTGGCCAAGCGGCGCTGATCTAATTGCAGAGCCGTGCACAACTGGGTTTCGCAAACCTGGTTCGGATGCAGGCGCTGGGGAGCAATGCTTGGTTCATCCAACCAAGCCACCCAGTAGCCGGGCTGCTCGTAGGGCTCCAAGCGCAGTCGTGCCACGGCACCGCTGTGGAGCCCAACCCCGGAGCGCTCCACCGCTGCCGCCAGGGTCCAGGCCTGGGAGTAATCGCTGGGCCAGATCGTCACGCCGCTGCTCAGAACTTCCAACCCACACCGAGGTTGAAGCGCCACTGACCGGTGAAGTCCTGGCTGGCCACCTCCAGACGCAGCGGACCCACCGGTGTGGTGACGATCAAACCTGTACCCACCGAGAAGCCATCACCGGGCTTGAGCAATAAACCGCCGGGATTACCGGGCACGTTGGGCTGGCTGCCGAAGCTGGTGCCTCCATCGACGAACACTTCGCCGCTGATGATGCTGAAGATCGGGAAGCGGTATTCCAGCGTGGCCTCACCGAAGCTCTTGCCCACGCCCAGATCACAGTCGTAGTAACCGCGAACGGAGTTGGAGCCACCCAGGCAGAAGGCCTCATAGGGGGGGAGATTACCCACGTTGGTGCCGGCGGTCACCTGGAAGGCCAAAGCCTGCTTGCAATCCTCCTTCTGGCCAGGTTTGGGGCGGCACCCCTTGAACAACTTGAGCCAGTTCACCGGGATGTAATGGGTGTAGCTAGCGCGCAGGCGGTTGAAGGTGGGGGAGTCAGGGCCCACCGAGAAGAACTGCTCCGTACCGAGGCTGAGGAAATTACCGGACGTTGGGTTGCGCGGGTCGTTGAGGTTGTTCATGGTGGCAGCCACGCGAAGGCCCACCAACTGGTTGTGTTCTGCGCAGTTGTAGGCAACGCAGATCACATCCTTGACCTGTGTTTTGCCATTACCGTAATTATTCGTATTCATGCCATACGGCATCACCGAACCACCGAAATTCATCGGCGTCACTTCCTGACCGCTGAAGCCCAGCACCACGCTCCAAGGGGCACGCTTGTAAGGGTTGCCCCCATTGAGCGGCCGCACGAACTGAACGTTGCCGCCGATGCGCTGCAGGGCAATCGAGTTGTTATCGAGGTTGAACCAATTGAGACTGGAATCAGCCTTCTCCGCCTTGGAAATCGATCCAAACGACGTGCCAGTCGGGTTGTTCTTGCTCTGAATGTTGTACGCCGTAGCGTTGGAAGGCGCCTTGAAGAAGTCGTTCGACACATCCGACACGGTATTAATCGTGCCGTTGTTCTGACTCTGGAAGATCTGAGGCACTTCCCGGCTGAAGAACAGCCGGGCACGGAACGCGGTGCGGAACTTGTCGCCTTTGATCCAAGGATCGGTAAAGGAGATATCTCCCAGCCCCCCGAACTGACCGTAGGTGAAGTTCACCGCCAGGTCCCAAGCGCGACCGAGCAGGTTGCTGTCCTGCAGCTGCACCTGACCGAACACCCCCTGGGCCTGGCTGTAACCGAGACCACCCGAGAGAGAACCACTCGACTGCTCAACGATGCCGAGCACAATCGTCACCTCACCGGGATTACCGGCGACGGGCCGCAGCGTCACCTTCACGTCACCGAACAAGCCGGTGCCGTAAAGGCGCTTGATGTCGTCCTCGAGCTGGCGACGATTGAAGGTGTCGCCGGGCTTGATCGACACCTCACGGGTCACTACCCAGGGCTTAGTCTTGCCGCGGATCGGCTGGCCCTTGTCGTTGGTGGCTTCGCCTTCCTTGTTGAGGAACTGCACCTCCACTCCGGCCACGGTGCCTTCGCGCACCTGCAGCTGCACCACACCTGCCGGACTCACCCGGGTGGGGCCACTCACCCGAGCCAGGGAATAGCCCTGATCGGCGTACCACTTCTGCAGCTCACCGATACGAGCCTGCAGGGTGTTGAGATTAAGGGTCTTGCCGTAATCCGCCGCGAAGAGGTCTGGGATCAGGGTGGAGGGCATCTTGGTCTTCGGCCCGATGCCCTCGAGCTCCACCTCGGTGAGGACAGGGTTGGGCACCACCGTGACCACCAGCTGCACCCCCAGCGGGCCATCAACCGGCTGGATGCGCACATCCGAGAACCAGCCGCTGGCGTAGATCGCCGACAGGTCGTTCTGGAGCTCGCTGCGGGTCACCTGGCTGCCAGGCCGCGTGGCCATGGCGTCGTAAACGGCGATCTCCAGCCGCTCCTGCTCGGGGTGCCCCTCGATTCCCTTCACCACCACCTCGCTGACCAACACCTTCGGCTCAGGCTTGGCCGGCGGTGCGATGGATTCGGCAGGAGGACTGGTCTCCGCCGGCGTTATGGCCGGTGCGGGAGCAGCGTCCTGAGCCAGGACCGGTGCCCCGGCCAGCACCCCTGCAGCCACCGGCAGGATCGACACCAGCTCAAGGGGGCCGCGGAGGCGCAGCACGCGGCTCAAACCGTAAGGGGTGGCGGCCATGGGTAGAGCGAGAGTGCGGCCAGGCCGCAAATTCCGCCGAACCTACTTGCCTAGGCGGGGTGAAGGGCAGGCGCCTTGGACCCGTTTGAGAACCTCCCCGTAGGCCTCCACCACGCCGCCGAGGTCCTGGCGGAAGCGGTCCTTATCCAGGATGCGATCACTGGCATCGCTCACCTGCGAATCCCAAAGGCGGCAGGTGTCAGGGCTGATCTCATCGGCCACCACCAGGGCTCCATCGGTGGTGAAACCCAACTCGATCTTGAAATCCACCAGCTGCAGCGCGATTCCGGCAAAGAACTGGCGCAGGCAGGCATTCACCGCCATGGCCAGTCGCTCCAGCTCCTGGCGCTGGGCCAGCGTCAGCAACCCCAGTCGCTCCAGGCGGGCATCGGTGAGCAGGGGATCTCCAAAGGCGTCGTCCTTGTAATACAGATCGAGCAGGGGGGGATCGAGGGGTGTGCCGGGCTCAATCGGCATCTGCTTGCACAGCGATCCAAAGGCGGTGTTGCGCACCACCACTTCCACAGGAACGATCTGCACCGGACGCACCAGCATCCAATTGGGTTCCTGCAGCGCCAGGTAGTGAGTGGCAATCCCCTCGCGCTCCAGCAGCTCGAACAAACGCGCTGAGATCTGGCAGTTGAGCTCGCCTTTGCCAGCCAGCTGAGCCTTCTTCAGGGCGTTGAAGGCGGTGGCGTCGTCTTTGTATTCCACCGCCACCAGATCGGCTTGATCGGTGGCAAACACCCGCTTGGCCTTGCCCTCATAGAGCAGCGATCCAAGGCTGTAGCTGGTCATGGCTGCGGCGGAAGGGGTGAAGCGGTGGCGGGAGTGGCGAGTCGCGCGGCAGCGTGACCACCGGCGGCGCGGGGGCTGCGCAACTGCTGTTGCAGCTGGGCGCTGCGCTCGCTCTGTTGAGGATCCTGCCGTGCCAGCTGCCAGGCGCTATAGGCGTCGTCGACCCGTTGGCTGAGGCGCTCCAGCCTCTCCCGGGGCCGACTGGCCTCCGCACCCTCCGCCACAAGCAGGGCCCGCTGCTGATCCAGCAGTTCAATTGCCAGGCCCCAGGCCTCTGCCGCGGCCGCCTGATCGAGGGCCCGCTCCAGCAGCCGGTCACGCTCCTGAAGTGGCATCTGGTTGAGCAGCGCCACGGCCTGCTTGAGCCGCTCCGCCATTGGTTTTCCAGGCATCTGGCCGGCGAGAAGCGCTGCTGCGGCATCGCTGCGGCGGCCCAGCACCAACAGGTGATCCACATACACATCCAGCCCCGGGCGAGTGGCGATCGATCCGTCGTCGCGGAGCTTGAGCGGTAAGGCCAGGGTTTCCAGACTGGCGGGGTTGCCCTTGGCCAACGCCTCCAGGGTCTCCACCGCCAGGCCGTGATGCAGGCCTGCCTGAGCAGCTCGCCAACGCTGCACCAGCCACTGATCCCGTTCCACCCCGGGCTGGGGGCTGAAGCGGTTGAGCACGCTCAAGGCCGCATCGGGCGCACGGCAACTGAGGAGCGCGTTGGCATTCACCAGCACCGTTTGAAAGGTCTGGGGAGCCGGCGCGATCGTGAGCAGCCTGGCCTGCAGCAACTGCAGGCGTTTGGTGAAACCAAAGCCATCGGCCTCCACGCAGGCCAGGTTCAGACCACGCAGATCACCCTTCTGCAGAAGCTCCTGGAATTGCGCCTCGGGCATGCTGCCGGGCACCGGCGGGGCCGAGGGCCCGGGCTCGGGCACCGGCGCCTTGGGCTCAAAGAAACCGCCGATCACCCGCAGGATGAACAGCTCCTGAGCCGGAGCGGGCCGCGCGGCCAGCAGAGCCGTCAGGCCCACCATCACGAGTAGGACGCTGGGCAGGGGTACAGGCCACCTGGAACGCCTCCGGTGGCGGGGCGGACAGGGAACCACCGGCGTGTAAAGAAGGGATGGCACCAGCGGCAGTCCTCTTGGCCTCAACCTAGGGGAGTCCGCAGGAGCAGACACCCTTTTCAGCTGGCCCATGAGCACCGCCGCCCCCGCAGTGAGCCCCGCCCATGGCGTGAGCCCTGCCCGCGTTCTGGTGGTGGGCGGCGGTGGCCGCGAAAACGCGCTGGCCTGGGCTCTCAACCGCAGCCATGGCGTGAAGCAGGTATGGGTGAGCCCCGGCAACGGCGGCACTCAGGAGCTGGAGGGCTGCATGCAGCTCGCCATTGCCGAAAGCGACCACGACGGCTTGCTGGCGGCCTGCCGCCAGCACAGCCTGGATTTGGTGGTGGTGGGACCGGAAGCCCCCTTGGCTGCGGGTCTGGCAGACAAACTCCGTGCCGCCGGCTTCCCCGTGTTCGGCCCTGGCGCCGACGGAGCCCAGCTGGAGGCCAGCAAGCAGTGGGCCAAGGCCCTGATGGTGGAGGCCGGGGTGCCCACGGCCGGCTACTGGAAAGCCAACAGCCGCGATGAGGCCCTGGCCGCCCTGGAGGCCCAGGGCAAGCCGCTGGTTGTGAAAGCGGATGGCCTGGCGGCCGGCAAGGGCGTCACCGTGGCTGAATCGATCGAGGAAGCCCGCAGCGCCATCGAGGAGATCTTTGAAGGCCGCTTCGGCGCCGGGGCTTCGCTGGTGCTGGAGGAGCGCACCCATGGCCCGGAGGTTTCGGTGTTTGCCCTCACCGACGGCGAGCGCATGGTTCTGCTCCCTCCCGCCCAGGACCACAAGCGCATCGGCGAGGGCGACACCGGCCCCAACACCGGCGGCATGGGCGCCTACGCCCCAGCCCCCCTGCTCGATGCTGCAGGGCTGGAGCAGGTGCGCCAGCTGGTGCTGGAGCCCACCCTGGCGGCCTTGAACAGCCGTGGAATCCGCTACCAGGGGGTGATCTACGCCGGCCTGATGCTCACCGAGAACGGGCCGAGCGTGATCGAGTTCAACTGCCGCTTCGGCGATCCGGAATGCGAAACGCTGATGCCGCTGCTGGGGCCTGAACTGGCCGCGGTGCTGCTGGCCTGTGCCAATGGAACACTCCACCAGGCACCCGAGCTGAGCATTGCCCCGCAGTGCAGCGCCTGCGTGATTGCTGCAGCGCAGGGCTATCCCGGCGAGATCCGCAAGGGCGATGTGATCCACAGCGAGCTGCAACCTTCAGGCGACTTGCAGTTGTTCCATGCCGGAACCCAGCGGCAGCCCGATGGCCGCTGCCTCACCAGCGGCGGCCGCGTGCTGGCGGTAGTGGCCCAGGCCGACACCTTTGACAACGCCTTCGAGCGGGCTTACACCGGCCTCGCTCAGGTGACCTACGAGGGCATGACCTTCCGCCGCGACATCGGCCATCAGGTGCGCAGCCGATGAGTGCGGGCACCGCCCCTCTGAACTGGCAGCAGCGGCTGGCGCGCTGGTGGGCCGAATTCAGCCTGCAAACCAAGCTGCTAGCCGCCGCCACCCTGGTGGTGAGCCTGGTGATGGCGGGCATCTGCTTCTTTGCCCTTAACGGCATTCAGGCGGATGTGCGCATGAGCGACACCCGCTTTGCCCGCGACTTGGGGCTGCTTCTGTCAGCGAACGTGACGCCGCTGGTGGCCGAAGGCAACGACCGCGAGCTGGCGGCGGTGGCTGAACGCTTCTGGAAGTCCAGCCGGAGCCTTCGCTACATCTTCTTCGCCGATCCCGATGGCGTGATCTACCTGGGGATCCCGATCAGCGGCAGCAGCGGCAGCAGCAGCGAACTGCTGCTCAGCCGCCGGCTGGAGCTGCCGGCCGATCTTGCCCACCGCCCCCAGAACCCCCTGATCCGCCAGCACCTGAGCCCCGATGGGCAGGTGACGGATGTGTTCGTACCGCTGGTGGCCGGCGATCGCTATCTGGGGGTACTGGCCCTAGGCATCAACCCCAACGAGGCCGCCCTGGCCAGTGCCGCCCTCAGCCGTGAGGTGACGGTGGCGGTGTTTATCTCGATCTGGGTGCTGGTGATCCTGGGGGCGGTGTTCAACGCCCTCACCATCACCCAACCGGTGAAGGAGCTGCTGCGGGGGGTGCGCTCGATCGCCAGCGGCGACTTCGAAGCGCGCATCGCCCTGCCGGTGGGCGGCGAACTGGGGGAGCTGCTGGAGGGCTTCAACGACATGGCCTCCCAGCTGGAGGCCTACAACGAAGCCAACATCGAGGAGCTCACCGCCGCCCAGGTGAAGCAGCAGTCGCTGATCGCGACCATGGCCGATGGAGCTCTGCTGCTGGATGCCGAAGGTCGCGTGGTGCTGGTGAACCCCACGGCGCGACGGCTGTTCCGCTGGGAAGGCCGCAAGCTCGAAGGGGCACTCGTGGGCGATGAGCTACCCGAGGTGCTGGCCCTTGAACTACAAACGCCCCTCGAAACGCTGCTCAGCGGTGAGCGCGATAGCAGTGATGTGCGTTGCAGCTTTGGTGAGCCGCCGCGCACGCTGCGCATCGTGCTCCAGTCGGTGCGGGATGTGAGCGGCGAAAGCCTCAAGGGCATCGCCGTCACGGTGCAAGACCTCACCCGCGAGGTGGAACTCAACGCCGCCCAGAGCCGTTTCATCAGCAACGTCTCCCACGAACTGCGCACGCCGCTGTTCAACATCAAGAGCTACGTGGAAACGCTCCACGACCTCGGCGATCAGCTCAGCGAGGAAGACCGCAAGGAATTTCTAGCCATCGCCAACGCCGAAACCGATCGGCTCACCCGCCTGGTGAACGATGTGCTCGATCTCTCGCGGCTGGAGAGCGACCGCACCTGGAGCATGGAACCGGTGGAGCTCCGCCCCGCGATGGAGCAAACCCTGCGCAACTACCGGCTCAATGCCCAAGACAAAGGCGTAGAACTCTCCCTGGAGGTGGATGAACAGCTGCCGCGTGTGCGGGGCAATTGGGATCTGCTGCTGCAGGTGTTCGACAACTTGGTGGGCAATGGCTTGAAGTTCACCGCCAGCGGCGGCCGACTGATGCTGCGGGCCTACCCCTGGCCCGACACCTGCCTGATTGATCCGAGCACCGAAGCCACCGGTGACAGCCCCACCTGCGCCCTCACCGCCCCGCTGCCGCGCCTGCGCGTGGAGATCGCCGACACCGGATCCGGCATTTCCCGCGAAGACCAGCAACGCATCTTCGAGCGCTTTTACCGGGTGGAGAACGCTGTGCACACCGAAGTAGGCACAGGCCTGGGCCTCTCGATCGTGCGCGGCATCCTCGAGAAGCACGGCACGCAGGTACGGATGACGAGCGAGCTGGGGGTGGGCACCACCTTCTGGTTCGATCTGCCACTCGAGCAGGCCGACGACGGCGAGCTCAGGCTTGAAGCGGAGCGGGCCAGCCGCAGCCCGGAGCTGATCTAGAGGCGTTCATCGCTGGTCACGCCTTGCACGATCCGCGAGAGCTCGCTGCGCTCATCGGTGTTGATGCGGTGGGGCACACCGCTGATGATCCGCTCGAAGTTGGAGAAGGAATCCTTGATCTCGGGGCCATTGCCCGTAATGATGAATTCGCGGATGCCCTTATCGTGCCAGGAGCCACGCATCTTGAACACATTGAGGGCCCGGGCCATCTCGCCACGGATCTCCACGTATTGCAGCAGCAGGATCGTATCGGTGATCGTAGAGATGTGGGAATCGGTGATCGAATGGCTACCCATGAACTCTTCGGAGGTGTTCGTGAAGAAGCCGGCGATCTCTTCCTGCTTGGCATAACCGGTCACGCCGATTACGAACTGGCGGAAGGCGTTGTGGCTGACGCCGCGGGCCAGGGCTGAGAGCGAATCAATCGCCATGCGCGAAGGCTTGAACTGGCCGATCTCGGTTTTGATGATCTGCAGGTGATCCTCAAGACCGGTGGATTCGGGATAGGCGCAGATGATCTTGAGCAGGCCATCGCGCTCCATCTGCTCAAAGTCGATGCCCCAGCTGGTGGCGTTGCGCAGCAGTTGCGCCCGCGATTCCTCGTAGGCGAACAGGATCGCCCGCTCCTTATTGGCGCAGGCGTTCTCCACAAACTTGCTCACCAGCAGCGTTTTGCCGGTGCCGGTGGCGCCGGTGGCCAGGATGATCGAATCCTTGAAGAAGCCGCCACCGCACATCTCATCGAGCCGAGGCACGCCGGAGCTCACGCGCACATTCGAGCTGCGCTGGGTGAGGCGCATCGCCCCCAGCGGGAAAATGCTGATGCCGTGAGCGCCCATCGTGAAGGGGAATTCCCCCTTCATATGCGTGGTACCGCGCAGCTTGAGGATTTCCACCGTGCGCCGGCGCCGCTCCCCTTCAAGTACGTTGCGCAGGATCACCACGTTGTCGCTGACGAACTCCTCCACGCCATAACGGGCGATCGGGCCGTATTCATCGATGCGCTCGGTGGTCATCACTGTGGTGACGCCGATCTCCTTAAGCCTGGCAATAAGGCGGAAAATCTCACGCCGCACCACCGAAACGGCATCATATTGCTGAAATACAGCGGTGATTGAGTCAATCGCCACCCGCCTGGCCTTGTATTTACGGATGGCGTAGTTGATCCGCTCGATCAAACCCGACAGATCGAAACTGCCGGCCACGTCCTGACCTTCCGGATCCGGGGAGGCATCAAGGATAAAGAGCTTATCCTGCTCCACCATCTCCTGTAGATTCCAGCCAAAACTGGCGGCATTGCGCAGGATATCCAGCGGCGACTCCTCAAAGGTAACGAAAATCCCCGGTTCGTCAAACTGGCGAATGCCGTTGTAAAGGAAATTCAGGGAGAAAACGGTCTTACCGGTGCCGGACGTGCCGCTGATCAGGGTGGAGCGTCCAATGGGCAGGCCCCCCTGACAGATGTCATCAAAACCCTCAATCCCGGTGGGCAGCTTCTGCACCGAGGAGAGAGCATGGTTGGTGGCGGAAGAGTCCTGCATGGAACGTGTGGGCCTCGGGGGAATCTAGAGGGATCTGACTGAATGCACAGGTGACAGGGAAAGCCTGAATGCCGGCTTAGGCACAGCAGTTAAAGCAGTCCGCCCGGGTCCTCCTCCTCGCCATAGGGATCATGATGAAGCGTTTCATCGCTGAGTTCCTCGTAGAGCAGATCGAGACCGATCAAGACCCGTTCACGATCGGAGAGATCACCGATGATGCGGCGAACCGGCGGGGGAAGAATCTTGGCCAGCGTGGGCGTGGCGAGGATCTTGTCCTCCTCCGCCAGTTGCGGATTCTTCAGCACATCGATCACCTTCAGGGCATAAACCCCCTGAAACTCGGTATCTAGGATGTTGCGCAGGGTCTTGAGCGCCCGCATCGAGTTGGGCGTATTCCCTGCCACATACAGCTTGAGGATGTAGGTCTTGCGCGGGCTCATCTAGATCACCTCCTGGGATGGGAACTGGCTGGCTTCCTCTGGGCCTTGGGGTGCACCGAGGGGCAAGTCGGGAGGCACCGAGCGGCGGTACATCTCACAGAGATGGGCCATGACATCGAGTAAAGCGAGGCGGTAGTCCTGAAGGAAGTCGTTTTTGTGCCCCTCCAGCTTGAGCTGCTTCCAGAACACGTCAATCAGATCGACGTGAATTTCCACCACCTTGTTGATCGGCAGATCAGAGAAGAAGGCGGAGTGCACGAAGCTCTCAATCGCCTGGTTGGCGGCAGCCGGGTCGCGGAAGTAGCCGATCAGCACATCGCGATAGCTGCGTTTAAGCGATCGCAGCAGCTCTTCGCGCTCTTCCTGGGGCAGGTTGCGCAAAAACAGCGAGGGATCTCGCTTGTAAAACACCCCCAAGTAGCCCAGGCGCCCCTTCAGGCGATTGGGCAGGCGCCAGCGCTCGGGCGTACCCGCGCCGGCCGCTTCGCCCCCAGCGGCCGGCGCGGCCGGCATCCCCTGGCGCAAAAACCGCGACACGGCTGCATCAACGCTGTAGGCGATCTGCTCGAGCTGGTCCTGGGGGAGGTGCACCTCCGCCTCGTGGTACTCGACCCGGCCGCTCACCTCACCAATCACCACCGCGGGCAACAGAAGCCCCTGCTGCCGCAAGCTGTCGTACACCTCAGGTGGATGCACCCCCTGCTGCAACAGCACCACATCGAACAGCTCGCGCCGCTGCTGCAACTCCTGGATCGGGTCGGCCAGGGAGCCGAGATCCTCCAGTTGATAACGACCGCCCTTCAACCAGCTGCGACAGGCCCGCTCCACGCGAGGATCCGGCAGCAGCGAGGCAATCGTGAGGGCCGGCTGTGACATGGGCCGCGATCGGGGCCTGGCAACGCCCACAGTGTTGACGGGACGGAGGGCAAAAGGGGAAGATCATTGTTTGTCTTTCGATTGCCGTGCGGCAGGCCGAAATGACGGGGCTCCCCAAAGGGCTTCACCGTCAGCCTGTCCACGCCCTTAACGCCATGAGCACGACTCCCAGCACCGGTCCCTACGCCATCGTTGAGACCTCCGGCACCCAGGTGTGGGTTCAGCCCAACCGCTACTACGACCTCAACCGCATCAACGCTGAGGTCGAGAGCACCCTCACCCTGGAGAACGTGCTCCTGGTGAACGACGGCACGGCCGCCAACGTGGGCCAGCCCTACGTGAAGGGTGCCACCGTGGAACTACAGGTGATGGAGCATCGCCGCGGCCCCAAGGTGATCGTGTACAAGATGCGCCCCAAGAAGAAGACCCGCCGCAAGAACGGTCACCGTCAGGAGCTGACCCGCGTGATGGTGAAGTCCATCAGCGTGGGCGGCAAAGCCCTGGCCTGATCAGCCGCAGCGTTCCTCAACCCAACACTTCCCTGAACCATGGCCCACAAGAAAGGCACCGGCTCCACCCGCAACGGCCGCGACTCCAACTCCAAGCGCCTCGGTGTGAAGCGCTACGGCGGTGAGTCCGTCAACGCCGGTTCGATCCTGATCCGCCAGCGCGGCACCTCCGTGCTGCCCGGCCTGAACGTGGGTCGCGGCGCCGATGACACCCTGTTCGCCCTGGTGGACGGCGTGGTGAGCTTCGACACCATCAAGCGCGGCCTGCGCACCCGCAAGCGCATCAACGTGGCGATCGGCTGAGTTCAGCCTCCAGCTTCTGCCTGATCCCTCAGGTCTTCAAGCCGGCGCCATGGCGCCGGCTTTGTTGTGTGCGGGGGTGTGCCGCTTCAGAGCAGCCGATAGGCCCGGGTGGTGATCAGGAAGGGGTGAAACACCTCCAAAAAGCGAGTCTGCAACGTGCGGAAAAACCGCTCCACCAGCTCGGGCTCGTCGAAATGGAACGGGTACTCACCGGCAAAGCCCTTAAAGAAGTACCAATTCAGCAGGGCAATGGCCGAGGGCGCCATGCGTGAGCCGAACAGCTCCAGCTGCGCACTCGGATCGTTGAGGTGCTCGAGCACGTCGAGGCACACGATCGTGTCGAACTGGCTGGGTAGCTCGGGGGCTTGAAGGTCGCGAAAACAGCGCAGCTTGTGCTGCAGCCCAAACCGTTCAGCGCGGGCCTGCACGAAGCGGCGATTCTCGGGATTGAGGTCCACGAACCACACCGCTTCCACCTCCGGCAACGCCGCTGCAGCCAGGGCATGGGTGCCGATGCCGCCGCCGAAATCGAGCACCTGGCCGCGGGCGAACTGCTGCTGCAACCGCAGCGTGTCGGCGATGTAGTCGGCGCTGCTCAGATGCCAGGCCGCCAGCTCCAGCAGGTGCCCAGTGCCCACGGCAGTTTCGTAGAAGGCTTCAGCCTTGTGGGGATCGAAGGCCCCAGGATGGGCCGCTGCCAGGGATTCGGTCGCCAGGGGCAAGCGCCGCTCCAGCTCCTCCGGCTCCAGGGCCAGATGATCCGCCAGCTGGCGGCGCAGATCAAAGCCTCCGTCGAGAAAGTGCTCGAGGGAGAGGGTGGCGGTAGGGCTCATGGCTGATCACCGTAGTGGTGAGCCCAGTTCGGTTCCTACACCGGGCACCACCAGCCAGCGGCGCAGCCAGGCAGTGAGCCAATAGAAGGGCAGCGTGTCGGCCAGGGCCGCCAAGGCCTTGAAGAGATAGCCGCTGGCGATGTAGCTGGCGAGCTGGGGCAACACCGGAAGCTCCGCGCGCAGTGGCAGCACATGGGCGGCGTAGTGACTGATCAGCACCACGGCGCTGGTATCGACCAACTGGCTCACCAACGTGGACCCGTTGTTGCGCAGCCACAGGGCGCGACCACCGCTGAAGCGCTTCCAGAAATGGAACAGACGCACGTCGGTGAACTGGGCCGCCATGTAGGCCACCATCGACGCCCCCACGGCACCGAAGGCCAGATCCTGCACCGCGAAGAAGGTGGCCTCCGGCGCGCCGGGTAAACCCGGCAGCAGACCACCCAGCCAAAGAATCAACACGATCCAGCCATTGAGCAGCAGGCCCACCCACACCAACTGGCTAGCGCGCTCCTCACCCCAGATCTCGCTGATCAGATCGGTGCAGAGAAAGGTCACCGGATAGGGCAAGGCCCCCACGGCCACCACCACGGGCCAAGAGCCGATGCGACCCAGCTGCAAAAAGCGGGTGAGCCCAAGGATATTGAGCATTCCCATGGTGCCGAGGAACAGCCCCGCGAGCACCAGAAACGCCAGCTCGCGGCGCCGCTGCAACACATCAGCTGGCACAACGTCCGCCGATGCGGCCGTTACAGGAATCCCTCCGGACATCAGAACGGTCGCTCACGGCCCCAAGCCTGGCGATCTCCCAGCCATCTGCAATGGGAGCATCAGAACAGCACACACCCCCTGCCTTGACCTGCGGCTTCCTGGTGCTCGATAAGCCCGCCGGCCTGAGCTCCCACGGCTGCGTGGCGCGCGTGCGGCGCGCCTATGGCCTCAAACGGGTGGGCCATGGGGGAACCCTCGATCCCGCTGTCACCGGT
>Ga0208222_1000205_pt1 | contig 16223 bp, 15 predicted proteins | sample LakMenEpi13Sep09_FD_150694 | JGI IMG/M metagenome (GOLD analysis project Ga0208222, IMG submission 150694) | Freshwater microbial communities from Lake Mendota, WI - 13SEP2009 deep hole epilimnion (SPAdes) | ecosystem: Environmental > Aquatic > Freshwater > Lentic | place: Lake Mendota, Madison...
TATCATTTACCAAAATGTGGCGATTTATCCAAAACAACTTTGGTAATAAAATATTGGGTGTCACCCCAAAAGAAAAAGGTGCGATAACGCTCATCGTATTCTAATCGTACATATTTTCCTTGATAGGCCTTCAGCTGCTCAACAATAGCTTGGTCACTGCTTTGAACAGTAAATTTAAAGATTTGTGCACCAGAAATACCTTGACTAATTTCGCCCTCCCAGGTTTTAATCACATAACCTTTGTGAGAAAACTTGATTAATTCACCGGAACGAACCCCTTCACTATAAGGTACATAATATAAAAAAGCAAAATATGATGAAATTCCTAAAATTAGAAACACCACAATGATTAATATAATTTTTCGCATGTTGAAGTTAAAATAATTATGAGTAAAAAATATTTGAATAATTCCACCCTATTCAATTGTTTAATAAAGTTGTAAAAGTATAAAATTTATTCAAAAATGAGGCTTTAAAATTTAAAAAAATATACTTTTGTATTTTTACGAAAATGAAACTACATTATATCTTACTTTTATTGACTTATGCAGCTTGGGGACAAAATTTAACGATTGATCAAGCCAATCATTTAACCAAGCTCCCGCTGAAATGCCTGCAGAAAGAATATCCAAACAAACTAAATCAAGTGCTCAATGATAGCACGGATTTTGGTACACCTGCACAATTACATCCTGCTTTTTATGGTTGTTTTGATTGGCATTCAGCAGTTCATGGGCATTGGAGCTTGGTGTTTTTGTTTGAAAAATTCCCTTCGCTTGACCGAAAAGATGAAATAATTAAAAAACTCAAAGAAAATATTACACCTGAAAAAATTGCTATTGAATTCGCTTATTTTAATAGGAAAACTGAAAAATCTTTTGAACGCACCTATGGTTGGGCTTGGCTATTAAAACTTCAACAAGCGCTAAATAACTCTTCAAACGCAAAATTAAAAACCTTAGCGCCATACTTGCAGCCATTGACAGATTTATTGATCACTAGATATATTGAATTTTTGCCGAAATTGCTTTATCCTGTTAGGGCAGGCACCCATCAAAATACGGCATTTGGGTTAAATTTTGCTTATGATTATGCGGTTGATGCCAAACATGATGCTTTGAAAAAAATAATTGAGCAAACTGCCCAAAGACTTTATCTTGATGACAAAAAATGCCCGATTAATTGGGAGCCAAGCGGCACAGATTTTTTATCGCCTTGCTTGGAAGAATTATCATTAATGCAGCGCATTTTGTCAAAAAATGATTTTTTAAAATGGTCAAAAGTCTTTTTACCTGAAATCTTTGAAAAAGATTTTTCTTGGCAAGTCGCTAAAGTTTCCGATAGAACAGATGGTCATTTGGTGCATTTGGATGGTTTAAACTTTTCTCGTGCTTGGCATTTGTATCGCCTAGCCAATCTATTGCCAGAACAATTTAGGCACTTAAAACCTTTGGCAGACCAACATTTGGCTTTTTCTATGCCAGCTATTATTGATGGCAACTATGAAGGCGAACATTGGTTGGCTTCTTTTGTACTGCATGCTTTTGAGGTGAAATAAATAATTTATACTGCAAGTGTCATTTTGAATCCAATCCGAGGCACATTATCAAATTTTACGCCTTCATCATCCTGAAAATATTTACGCAAACGCGAAATAAAAACATCTAGACTTCTGCCTGAAAAATAATCATCAGAACCCCAAAGATGTTTTAATATTTCTTCTCTTTTAAGAACTTGGTTTGGGTTTTTACAGAAAAAAATTAATAGCTCATTTTCGCGTTCGGTCAATTGATGCTTGCATTTATCGTTTTGTAAAGTAAAATTTTTACTGTCAAAAGTATAGCTACTTACCTGCATGGTTGGTTCTAGCACCTTTATCTCTTGGGTTAAACTTCTCTTTAAAAAAACCTCTAGTTTCAATTGGAGTTCCTCCAAGCTAAATGGCTTAATTAAATAATCATCAGCACCAAGCTTTAGACCTTTTATCCGGTCTTCTTTAAGCGTTTTGGCAGAAAGAAAAATAATAGGAATATTTTTATCTAAAGTCCGAATATCGGTGGCCAAATCAAAACCATCTTTTTTTGGCATCACAATATCAAAAACACAGGCGTCAAAATGTTCTTTCTTGAAAGTTTCTAAAGCTGCCTCACCATTGTCACAGTGCACAACTTCATAAAAAACTTCTAAACCATCTTTGGTTAAAAAAGCCAACGTCAAATCGTCTTCAGCATATAATATTCTTTTTTTAATCATATTTAAAACTTTTTGAAGACATCGTTATTAATACTTTTAAACCTTTAGGGCTATTTTTGGTTGCCTCTATGGTCCAACCATGCAATTTAGTGATTTTTTTGGCATAAAAAAGCCCTAAGCCAAAACCTTCAACATCCATATTGTTTTGCCGCGGCACTCGATAAAACTTATCAAACAAAAATGGCAAATCTTTTGAATCGACGCCAAAACCTGTATCAGCAATTGAAAGCTCTAATTTCTTATTTTTAATGGTCGATTTTATTTCAATTCCTACTTGCGAAGAATTGTACTTAATAGCATTATCAATAAAATTTGACATGATATTTTTGAAATGAAAGCTATCTACAAAGATTTCAATTTGACGATCTATCGTTAGTTGTAAATTTAATTCTGGGTACTTCATGGCATTTTCCATTTTTACGTCTTCAACCAAATCAACAAGTCGCATCCAAGTTTTATTTAACTCCAATCGTTTAGATTCGGATTTAGCCACACGCAATAAAGTTTCTATGTGTTGATTAAGTTTAGTAGCTTGCGTATGCATCATGTCTGAATAACTTTCTACTTTAGAAAAATCAACGGCTTTATTTTGCTTGAGGTAATTAGAGGCTAACAATATAGAAGACAAAGGCGTCTTAAATTCATGAGTCATATTGTTGATAAAATCATTCTGTATATCGGCGTATCGCTTTTGCTGAATAACCATGATAAATGAATAAAGATAAATAATCAATACAATAAAAATAACCCCAAACAAAATCCAATAATACCATAAACTTTGCAAAAGATTATACTTGATATGCGGAAAACGAACGGCAAAATAATAGGTTAATTCGGGGTCAACTTTAAAACAATCTACACATTGTTTGACTTCTTTAGTGCTTGAAATATAGTTGCCATAAACCATTTTATCGGAGGAACAATTATAGATGGCGTATTCATAATCTGTGTTTAGGTTAACTTTTTCAAATTCTGTTTTGAGATAAAATTCCAGAATTTGATCGTCAAAATGGTCATTGATGTTAACAATATAGTAATCATCTGAAACTTTCTGCACTTGGTTGGTTAACGGTAGTTCGTTTTTATTGGATAGATAAATCTTTTTTACCACATCGGACAAGACAAAATGTATTTTATCAGAAAATTCTTTTTGTTCAAAAACAAAGGCACGCCTGAGCATGGACACTTGCATAAACAAAACGCCTAGCAAAGCCAATAGGCCAAAAGAAAGAATGATATTTAATTTTGAGGGTTTCAAAGGTTTTTTATATTAGATATATTAAATATACTTCTCTCAAGAATTAAAAATTTTCATTTGTAATAAAAGAACCGCAATGCCAGAAGCAAAACCAATTAAAGCATAAATACCAATTTTTTTGAAATACCATAAAAAAGTTAATTTTTCTTTCTCCATAACTGCAATCCCTGCGGCAGAACCAATAATAAAAATACTACCGCCGGTACCGGTACAGAAGGCAATCATAGACCAAAAATTATCATCCATTGGAAACTGCTCCAAAGAAAACATGCCTTGTGAGGCAGCAACTAAACTACCATTATCAACTAATGAGGATAAAATACCTAGCGAAATGGCAATAAAATTAACATCAGGAAAAGTTGAAACTAAAAATGCTGCCAATTGACTCAATAAAGTTGCTTCTTGCAGGGCAAAAACCATTAATAAAATGCCCAGAAAATATAAAATTGAATTAACATCAACCTTTGTTAATGCATAAGTGATTGAATATTTATGTTTTTCTTCTTCTGTTTTATGATAATGGTAAAAATATGATACAAATGCCACCAAACACAAAGAAAAAAGTATAGCAATAAATGGCGGAAGACCTGTTATCGTTTTGATAAATGGCACTAAAAACAAACCAATGGCTCCAGCAATAAAAACACTCATACTGCCTTTGATTTTTTCTTCTTGAATGGCATCTTTCATACTCACTTGGGCACGTAAGACTGCAAAACCTTTCATTCTATAAGTAATTAGTAGCAATGGCACTAACATGGCAGCAAAAGCAGGTAAAAAAAGTGTCGTAAAAATATGCATCGTACTTAATTGACCTCCTATCCATAGCAACGTGGTCGTAATATCACCAACAGGGCTAAATGCACCACCAGCATTTGCAGCAATAACAACAAAACCTGCAATAACCATTCTGATTTCACTTTTAGGCAAAATCTTTTTTAAAAGGGCTAACATGATGATGGTTGTCGCTAAATTGTCTAATATTGAGGATAGAAAAAACGTGATAAATGAAATGATCCAAAATAGTTTAACAATAGACTTAGTTCTAATTCTATGGGTAATTACGCTAAATCCTTTATGAATATCAATAAACTCAACAATAGTCATTGCAATTAATAAAAAAATGAGCAAGCTCGAAATTTCACTAAAATTATGCATTAAATTTTCAGTAACTTGTTCTTTATCAGGACTATAAAAAGCAATGGCAAACCAAGTCAAAGTGCCTGTCAACAAGGCTGTTATTGTTTTATTTATTTTTATTACACCCTCAAAAACAACTAATAGATAACCAAGAAATGCAATAATAAAAACTGTTGTCATCATAAGTTAGAGATCCTAAGAAATTTTTGCAAATCTTTGTTTGTGCCAAATAAGACTAAAACATCATTTTCTTCCAGTTTTTCATCTGCAGCAGCCACGCCTAGAATTTTATCTTCAATTTTAGTTTTTCCTACTAGTGATTTTATTTCTTGCTTTTTTATTATGGTTAAGACCAAAAGCCCATAGGTTCTTTTAAAACCAACTTCTCTTATGGTTTTCTGAACATATTCTTCTGGAACCTTAGCTTCAATAATACTGTATTCGCTATTTAATTCAAAAGAATCTAAGACTTGTTTTAAACATAGTTTTTTAGACCATCTTTCGGCTGTTTCTTCCTCTGGATGAACAATCTCATCGACCCCCAAAGCTTCTAAAACTTTTTCATGCAGTGGATTAATTGCTCTACTAACCAGCCTTTTTACATTAAGATTCTTCATTAAGGCAGTAACCATGATGTTTGCGCCTTGGTTTTCACCTATAGCTACAACAACAACATCCGTGTCTTTTAAAGGTAAACCACTAACGGTAATTTCGTCTGTTGCGTCTAAACAAATGACATGTGTGATGGTGTCTTTTAAACTTTCAATCTTAGCGTAATTAGAGTCAACACCAATAACTTCATTGCCTTGTATTGTTAATTTTTGGGCTAAAGAACTACCAAAGCTGCCGAGACCCAGTATAATATATTTCATATGTAGATAATTATTTGTTTTTTATTGGTCTCCCAATAGCTATCGGGAGGAATTCGCATATCTTCATTGGTGTTTGCTACCAATTTTATGTCATGCTCATTTTATATGTAGATATTTATTTGTTTTTAATAGTTAGTTTGAAAACCCCTATCATCATGCTGTACATAAACGAAATCAAAGATAAGTGTTTTGCTTCAAAATATTTGTTTAATTGATAAAAGTTTCTTCAACTGGATATCGATAATTTTTTTCTTTAATTTTAATAAAAACAGCAATCACCAGCGTTAACATACTGATTCTTCCTAGAAACATCAAGGCAATGATTACCAATCTACTAGGGTCTGATAAAATTGGGGTCACATTTAAACTTAGTCCAACCGTACCATAAGCCGAAAAACATTCAAAGGCTATTTTTAATAAACCGATTTCAGGATTAAAAAAAGACATCAAAATAACACCAAAACCGATTGCAATAAGTGAAAGCGCCATCACAGCAAAAGATCTTCTAACAGATAAATCGGAAATTTCTCTTCTAAAAATTTCGATTTTTGATTTGCCCTTTGCCAAACTTAAAATATTAAGCGTAGCAATGGCAAAAACGCTTGTCTTAATACCACCACCAGTTGATTGTGGTGATGCACCAATCCACATTAATAATAAAGTAAGCATAATGCTTGGCAAGGTTAAGGCGGTCATGTCAATGCTATTAAAACCAGCAGTTCTTGGCGTGGTTGCCCCAAAAAGGGCTGTAACTAATTTACCAAATAATTGATGTTCAGATAAAGTATTGTAGTATTCAAAAACTAAAAAACAAATAAAAGCCACCGTGGTAATAAGAGAAGTGGTAATTATATTTAGCCGACTATCTAGATTCAATAACCAAGGCTTATAAATTTTATCTTTACTTCTTAAACCCAAAACATAAAAAATTTTATATTTGATATATTTCGTCATATTTGAAATAATAGGAAAACCAAGCCCACCCATCACAAATCCAAAAATTACAGCTAACTGCAATGGATAATTAAACTTGTAATTTACATCATACAATTGATTGGAAAGGGTTGAAAAACCAGCATTACAAAAAGATGAAACTGCATGAAATATAGAAAAATAAACTTTATCAAATACTGAGCTAAATAGTTTATCATTTAAAGAATTATAGATAATCGTTGCTACAATCCCTTCAATGATAAAGGTTATATATACAATGTTTCTTATTGTACTAAAAACACCTTCCAAAGTTTTTGAACTTGTTATATCACTAAAAACCAATTGATTTTGATAGGATGACCCCTGCTTGAAAAAATTACTAAAAAAACTAGCAAAAGTCAAAATTCCTAAACCACCAATTTGAATCAAAACCATAATGATGGTATGTCCAAATCTTGTAAAATAAGTACCTGGGTCAACAACTGACAATCCCGTAACACAAACCGCACTTGTTGATGTAAAAAGCGCATCGATAAAAGAAATGCCTTTATAGGTAGCATTTGGTAGGGTTAATAAAAAAGCCCCTACAAAAATGATAACAATAAAACTAAAAATAAATAGTTGTGCCGGATTAAGCGGAATTTTTTTATAATTTAATCGTGCTTCCGCAGATTCTCGAATAAACATAAAAACAAGCATTAGTTTCAGCCAAATATGGTGCCTAAAAAAAGCATAACCTGATGAATCATAGAAGTTAAAAACGTAAATTGTAAAAAATGCTAATAAAACAAAAACCAAATCAAACAATATCGCGTTGATTTTGAATCGGTCTTTATTCTTTATAAATCTCAAAACCGATGACCCCACACCAATCAATAAAATTACGCCATAAAAATAATTCAAATATGACCTTGTTGACGCTGAAAGACTGAAACTATATTCAACAACAAATAAACATAAAGCAAAAGAGGTTAATGCTAATGCTAAATTAAAAACTAATTTTAAGGTATTTACCTTCTGAAAAACCATTTAGTAACCCAATTTTTCTCTTACACGATTCAAAACTCCTGCTGCTACCTCTCTGGCTTTTAAAGCACCTATTTGAAGTGCTTTTTCTACTTCATTGGTATTTTGCATAAAATAGCTATATTTTTCACGTTCAACCTTAAATTTTTCCAAAATCAAGTTTAACAAGGCCATTTTGGCATGGCCATAACCATAATTGCCACCTAAATAATTTTGTTCCATCTGTTCAACCTCATCAATATTTGCTAATAATTTATATAAAGCAAAAACATGACAAGTGTCAGGGTTTTTTGGGTCTTCTAATGGAGTGCTATCGGTTGCAATGGCCATAATCTGCTTCTTCAAAGCTTTTTCATCTAAAAAAATATCAATAATATTACCTCTAGATTTGCTCATTTTCTGACCATCAGTCCCTGGAATATACATAGTTTCTTGCTGCACTTTACCTTCTGGCAATACAAAAGTTTCTCCCATTTGATGATTAAATCTAGCGGCCACATCGCGTGTCATTTCAATATGTTGCAATTGATCTTTACCAACAGGCACAATTTCGGCATCATACAATAAGATATCAGCCGCCATTAACATCGGATAAGAAAAAAGTCCTGCATTCACATCCTCCAAACGGTCAGCTTTGTCTTTGAAACTGTGTGCCAGCGACAATCTTTGATAAGGAAAAAAACAACTTAAATACCAACTCAACTCTGTGCATTGCGGCACATCTGATTGCCTGTAGAAGACAACTTTTTCAATATCTAAGCCACAAGCCAGCCAAGTTGCTGCCACGCTATAAGTGCTTTCTTTTAAAAAAACTGGATCTTTAATTTGCGTAATAGAATGTAAATCAGCAATAAACAAAAAAGATTGATTATTAGGCTCATTTGCCATCTCAATGGCAGGTTTAATGGCGCCTAAAATATTGCCCAAATGGGGTGTACCTGTACTTTGGATACCTGTAAGGATTTTCGCCATTATATTATTTTTAACGTGCAAATTTAAATAAATCTAAAGAATTATCTACTTTTGAGGCATGAAATATTTATTGTATCCCTTTTATATCATTTGGCGCATTTGGTTTTATTTGTTGATTATTATACCAATCATCGTGATGTCGCCAGCACTAATAATCAGTTTATTGAAAGAAAGTTGGTATCCCTCTTTTTTCAAAATTGCACGTTTTTGGGCAAAAATCGTTTTATACGGGATGGGTTTTTACCCAAAAATTAAACATTTAACCGCTGTAAACGAAAAACAAAGTTTTATGATTGTAGCGAATCATACTTGCATGACAGATGTCATGTTGATGCTAATTGCTGTTAAAAATCCTTTTGTTTTTGTAGGCAAAAAAGAACTATCTAAATATCCCATTTTTGGATTTTTTTATAAGCGTAGTAGCATTTTGGTTGATAGAAAAAGTAAAAAAAGCAGATTTGAAGTTTTCCAAAGGGCACAAAGCAGAATTAATCAAGGACTGAGTATTTGTATTTTTCCTGAAGGTCTAGTACCAGATGATAAATCCATAGTTTTATCGCCGTTTAAAGATGGGGCTTTCAGATTGGCCATTGAACACCAATTACCTATTTTACCTTTAAGTTTTTTAGATAATAAGAGAAGGTTTTCTTATGAATTTTTTAGTGGCAGTCCAGGTCCAATGCGTGTGATTGTTCATCCAGCTATAGCAACAAAAGACTTAACCATAGATGATAAAGATCAAATAAAAGATATGGTGTGGGAATTGATTTATAGAGATTTAGAAAATAACCAGTAAAATCATACTTTAATTTGAAACAAAATCTGGGTTTAATTTAAATGAGGGCACATAAACTTTAAACTCGGTTGTACTTGTTAAATTAAACATTCTAAAATAGCCTTTCATACTTGCAAAAGGTGTATTGACTACGACACCAGATTGATACCTAAAAATTTCACCTGGCTTGATGGTTGGTTTTAGTCCCACAACGCCCTCTCCAACCACAGTTTCCTTTGGATTTAATGCATCAAATATCTCCCAATACCTAGATTTCAAAAAGATGGAATCATGACTGGTATTTTCAATTGAAATGAAATAAGAAAAGGCGTGTTTGAATCGGTTGTTGTTTTTAACACAACCCTCATAATGCGTTTCGACAGAAATTTTTACACCTTTTGTAATTTGAGATATCATCTTAATAGGTTAAAAATAAAAAGACAAAATTAAAGAAAAACATGACACTTACAGATACCAAAAATAAAAAAGACAAAATTACAAATTTTAAAATAGTTTTCATCCGACTTTGCTGATAAAAATTTCTTAATGTTTTATAAAAATAAAGTGGCATGATAAATCCAAAAACAGATTCTGAAAAAAAATCACCGTTATCAATAACATCCAAAATTTTAGCAAAAATTAATATAAAAAACACTATTGTCATGTAATGAAACATCAAAATCATACTTTCTGTAAAATTAAATGGCTGTCTAAATTGCACTAAAAGCAATAACAAGCTGATAATAGGAATGTTAAAAAATAATAATAAAGGTACTTTTTGCAAAACATGTTCTACAAAATTTTCTTCGTCATTATCAAGACTAAAATCACTTTTTTTATAGAGATAATTGTTCCAAAAATTGTCTTTAAAACCTAATTCAGCAAAACATTCTTCTTTGGATTTATCAGGATAAAGTGTTCTATAATCTTTGAAATTTGCTGAAATTTTTATCGCTTTTTTAAAGCTAGATAGCGAATCAAAGGCTTTGGCAGGTTGAACAACTATGCTATCACCTTTGGTATTAATTTTATCCCCAAAAAAATTAAAATTATTTGTTCTAATTGTTGGTTTTTCTTTTTCTTTTTTAACCTCCGATAGCTTGATAATTTTTCCCTCTTCAAAAAAAACTTCCCTTGTGGTTTCGGCTAAATTTGAAATAAAAAAGTACAAAAACGATATATACAAATATAATCTAAAAGGATTAACATACTTAATGCTATCGCCATTTACAAAGGTCAACGCCGCTTGACCTGGCTTTCTTAACATCGATCTTAAAGTGTTTATCCCTTTTGAATCATAAGAAATTACTGAGTTAAAAAAATCGTCCAAAAATCGTCCGAGTGTAAACCTTTTGAATGCAGTTTTTTGGCTACAATTCGGGCAAAATTTGTAATTTGCTTCCAAAGGATAGTCGCAATGAATACAAGTTCTTTTTGAGGACATAGCTATATTTTACTTACTATAAATGCTTTAAAAAAACAGTTTGACCACTAGATAATCATTTAACAATATTTAACGAAGTGCCTACGCCTTTGCCAATTACCCGATCAAATCGGTCATTATCCGCACGATAATAGACCATTACATAATAGTCGTTTTCCGTTTGGAAAAAGTTACCATCAATAGCATTTTCATCATCTACTTTTCCTTTTCGATCAACTAATGTATACTGATAATTGTAAACACCCTGTTTCATCAACAAATACAACTCATAATTGCCATCCTTATCGTTATAAGTCATTTTAAATTCATCGGTATTTGCAAAATTGCTAAACAAGCCTGAAACAAAAACATCTCGGTCTGCATATTTATCTGACTTCAAAGAAAATTTAATCCAAGTATAATCAGACTCCGTTGCAAAAGTTTGTTGAGCCATAACATTTTGGATAACAAAATTACCGTTGATATCTGGTAAAAAAGTATAAGGGAATTTTGACCTGGGCACATTCGTAAATAGGTACATCTTATATAAATCGCCAGATTGTGAATCAACAAAGGCCACATTACCGATATTCCCTCTTATGTCTTTGGTATCAAAAAACATGAACTCATTACCTCCCCAAAATTGGGTTTCCTTATCATAACGATAAACCAAATCATTAGCTAAAGTAAACATCGGTTTTACATTCATGATGCCCTGATTAATCATGCCATTTTTAAAAATGTTCAATTTTATATTTTTAATAGGATTTTGGAGCAAAAAATCACCTGGTTTAACTATAAAATCTAAATTATGCTTTTGATTAACCACTCGCACATCGCGTGCACTTCGCACCTGAATGGGTACTTGGACAATATCTTCATAAATGATAAACTTTCTTGAAAAAACAAGTTCTTCATCATTATTATAAATTTCAACCAAATAATTACCACTAACTTTTAAGCGTGTAGTAAAACTATTAGGAATTGATAACTTAAAATGAGAAAAGCTTTGCAAAGTATTTCTCGAATTGTAATAGGTGATAATCCTTTGATTATCAACACCTCCTAGATACTCTACTGGCACCAATTGACTTTTTTTCCAATCATAATCACAATGAATAATTTTATAATAATAATTGGCTTCGGTGGCATATAAATCATCAAACTCAAGGGAAAAAGCATCATTCAACCTAAAAATAGGAACCACATTTTTATCACCTTGCATAAAAGTTATCGTTTTGATATTGTAGGGTGGCATGACTTCACGTTGAACTTGTGAATGACTCAAAAAGAAAAACATTAAGACAAAAAGAACAAATCTGTGCATGTTTATAAAATTTAGGTAAAAGTAATAAAAAATAATACCAAAGTAAAAGTATTAACTACTTTTTGATTAATTACGTTGGTTGCTACAAAAAAATTGCCTTAAAATACCTTTTGATATATCAAAAAAAGTTATTTTCTAAAACTTATTCGAAAATTTTAGAAAATAAAAAACAGGTCGCATAAAACAAAATTATTTAAATTAATTCTAAATTATATATTTAACAAAACCCTAAGATTTTTAACTTTTGTTTTCTTTTAATTATTACTACATTTGCACGATTTTTAAAAAGTCATGCTAAAATCATGCTTTTAATATAAATCAAACGCAAGTTTTTTACAAATATTAACGTTTATATTTCTTAACTATGTCCAAAGACATCCGTGTAAAAAAAGGACTAGACATTAGATTAAAGGGAGAAGCAAAACCAGAAATTTTAGCGAGCTCTAAATCTACTGTTTACACCTTGGTGCCTTCAGACTTTCACAGTAAAACACCTAAAATGCTAGTGAAAGAAGGCGATACAGTAAAGGCTGGACAACCTGTTTATTATTTTAAACAAGACGAAAGTGTGCAGGTTGTGTCGCCAGTAAGTGGCAAAATTCAGGAAATTGTTCGTGGTGATAAAAGAGTTATTTTAGAAATTAAAATAGCTTCAGATGGTTCTCAAGAAGCATTAAACCATGGCAAAAAAGATCCAAAAACTATGTCGGAAGAAGAAGTAAAAGCGCATTTGCTAGCAAGTGGCGCCTTTACTCTAATCAAGCAAAGGCCTTATGATGTGGTCGCTTTGAGTTCAGATAAACCAAAAAGTATTTTTGTGACTGGTATTCAATCTGCACCGTTAGCGCCAGACGAAGATTTTATTCTAAAAGAAAAAGCGCAATTCTTGCAAGCAGGTTTTAATGCTTTATCAAAATTAACGGCTGGAAAAGTTCACTTAACTGTTTCGAAAAAATCAGAATCTTTCACCAACATCCAAGGTGTAGAAAAACATATAGGTTCTGGTAAACACCCTGTAGGTTTAGTTTCAACACAAATTGCTAAAATTGACCCGATTAACAAAGGCGAGCGCGTTTGGGTTTTAAACGCATTCGACGTTGCTACTATTGGCGAACTATTTGAAACCGGAGTTTTTAATCAAGAGAAAATTGTTGCTTTAACTGGTACAGGTTTTAAAAAGAATGCTTATACCAAAGCGCTTCCTGGCGTTCAAATGGCAGATATTACTAAGAATAATCTAGAAAATGGCAAATATCGACTGATTAGCGGTGATGTTTTAACAGGCTTGAAATCAAATACCTTAAGATATTACGATTATCAAGTTACAGCTATACCAGAAGGTGATGACTACGATTTCTTTGGATGGAATTTACCAAGACCAAATAAGTTTAGTGTATATAAAGCAGGTATGTTTTCTTTTTTAACGCCCAAGAAAAAATATGACCTCAACACCAATACTAATGGTGAACATAGAGGTTTTGTTTTAACTGGCGAATATGAGAAAGTTTGTCCATTAGACATTTATCCAATGCAATTGTTGAAAGCTATTTTAGTTAGTGACATTGACAATATGGAGCAAATGGGTATTTATGAAGTGGCTCCTGAAGATTTTGCTTTAACAGAGTATGTTTGTGTGTCTAAACAAGATCATCAAGCCATTGTGCGTAATGGTTTAGACCTCATGATGAAAGAAGTAGGTTAACCCTTAATTATTATAAAATGGGATTAAAAGATAAATTACACGAATTAAAATTAAAATACCAAGGCACAAAAATGGAGCAAACGTTTAATGCGTTGCATACGTTTTTGTATGTGCCAAATATAACCACACACAGCGGTGCTCACGTGCGTGATGCAGCCGACCTGAAGCGTGTGATGAATACGGTAATCATGGCTATGATTCCATGTTTGTTATTTGGTATATTTAACGCAGGATATCAACATTATTATCAAGTAAATGGTGTTGCAGAATTTTTAACCTTAGACAACTTTTTATTAGGTGCTTCTAAGATTTTACCACTTTTGGCCGTTTCTTATGGTGTGGGTTTAGGTGTTGAGTTTTTATTTGCTACTTATAAAAAACATGAAGTTGAAGAAGGCTATTTAGTATCTGGTATGCTTATTCCTTTAATTGTTCCTATTGATATACCTCTATGGATGTTGGCAGTTGCTGTTATCTTTGGTGTAGTTATCGGTAAAGAATTATTTGGCGGAACAGGCATGAATGTGCTAAATATAGCATTAACTGTTAGAGCTTTCTTATTCTTTGCGTATCCAGCTTGGATGTCAGGGGATAAAGTTTGGGTTCATGGTGCTGTTGATGGTGTTAAAAAAGCAAACGGCGTTGACATGATTTCTGGCGAGACTATTTTAGGCACGTTAGCATCTAACAACCCCACAACCTACTCCTGGTGGGATATGTTTATGGGCTTTATACCAGGATCTGTTGGAGAAACATCTGTTTTGATGATTCTTATCGGAGCAGCCATATTGGTTCTATCTGGTATTGGTAGCTTACGCATCATCCTAAGTTCAATAGTAGGAGCGGTTGTTATGGGTCTTATCTTTAACTGGGTTGTATCTGCTGGTGTAATTACAGAAACAAGTAAATTTTATGCTTTAATGAGTTTCCCATTTTGGCAACACTTATTAGTAGGTGGTTTGGCCTTTGGTATAGTTTATATGGCTACTGACCCAGTAACTGGTGCGCAAACTGCTTTAGGTAAAATTTATTATGGTTTCTTTATTGGACTGATAAGCGTTTTGATACGTGTTTTCAATCCTGCGTATCCAGAAGGTGTAATGATGGCTATTTTATTAATGAATGTCATGGCACCAACCATTGATCATTATGTGGTTCAAGGCAATATAAAGAAGAGAATGAAACGTTTAAAACTTAAAACAGCCTAATTTATGTCAAAGTTAAATGTAAACAGCAGTGGTTATACGGTCATATTTTCAGTACTAATGGTAGTGATAGTTGGCTTTTTATTGTCATTTTTTTCTGACATTACCGCTGAAACTAGAAAAGCAAATGGAGAAATCAAACTTCAATTAGATGTTTTGGCAGCATTAAATATTGGCGAGGCACAAGGCGTGACACGCGCAAACGCTGTTGAAAAATTTAAAAGCATCATTAAAGAACAATATGTCATTGAAGGTGAAAAAGCAACGCCAGATGATAAAGCCTATCTCTTAAATATTAAAAGAGAATTAGATAAAGCAAAAACTGGTGGCACACCAAGATTGCCTCTTTTTGTTGCAGAAGTTGAAGGCAAAAAGAAGTATATCATGGCTTTGAGAGGTGTTGGTCTATGGGATGCTATTTGGGGTTATATGACGTTAAATGACGACTTCAAAACCGTATATGGTGTTTATTTTGACCACAAGGCAGAAACACCTGGCTTAGGTGCTAACATTACCCAAGCTTATTTCGTTGATGATTTCAAAGATGAAAGTTTATTTGATAAATCAGGAAATTTTAAAGGCATTGCAGTATCTAAATCAAATAACGATCCAGATAATGTAAGAAAAGAAGATAATGCTGTTGATGCCCTTTCAGGCGCAACCATTACAGGAAATGGTTTAGCTACCATGATCGAAAAAGGATACAAAGCTTATCAACCCTATTTTGAAACTTTAAAAAAATAAAACCATGGCAAACGAATCATTATTCTCTACTAAAAACATGGGCTTATTAAAAGACCCTTTAACAGATAATAATCCAATTACTGTACAAGTTTTAGGGATTTGTTCTGCTTTAGCCATTACTGCTGAACTCAAAGCATCAGTTATCATGGCACTTTCAGTAATTTTTGTAACGGCTATGAGTAATGTTGTAATTTCTATTATGAGAAACATTATTCCTTCATCAATTAGGATTATTGTGCAATTAGTTGTTGTAGCCACATTAGTAATCTTAGTTGATTTGGTTTTGCAATCTATCATGCCTGACTTAGCCAAAAAATTATCGGTTTTTATAGGCTTAATCATTACGAACTGCATCATCATGGGTCGTTTGGAGGCCTTTGCGCTTGGTAATACCCCCTGGAAATCGTTCCTAGATGGCATCGGAAATGGGGCTGGCTATGGTTTGATTCTCATAATTGTCGGTTTCTTTAGAGAGCTTCTAGGTGCTGGCAAATTATTTGGCTTCCCTGTTTTAGGTGATCCTGTTGCCAAAACTGGTTTATATGCCATTGGCTATGAAAACAATGGATTTATGCTTTTAGCACCAATGGCTT
>Ga0208222_1000207_pt1 | contig 16174 bp, 10 predicted proteins | sample LakMenEpi13Sep09_FD_150694 | JGI IMG/M metagenome (GOLD analysis project Ga0208222, IMG submission 150694) | Freshwater microbial communities from Lake Mendota, WI - 13SEP2009 deep hole epilimnion (SPAdes) | ecosystem: Environmental > Aquatic > Freshwater > Lentic | place: Lake Mendota, Madison...
TCTGGTTAAATTCCCCTGCAACTCCCGACCCTGATTGGCTGATTGCAACGGAGATGGCTAAAACATTTAAAGGGACAGTTATGGATGATCCTTTGCCTCCTGCTCCTTTAATAATTGACGGGGAAGAAATAGATGAATCAGAAATATTGTATTAATAGGCATTGAGCCAAGATTGGTGTAAAACTGTGCAAGATAAACCTGCAAAAGCCTTATACATAAGGAAAAAACTTGCTACTTTGCGGTTCGTGTCAGCTTCGCCATTGCTGCGCCTACATCTAAAAATCTAAAATTTAATATTTTTAATTCAGCATTTTTTGACGAACTAGATAAACAGCTTGAGATAGAATTTCAGCCGCTTTATCAATTTCTTCTGAAGTAGTAAATTTACCAATCCCAATTCGGAGCGCACCATCTAACAGTTCTGAGGATAAACCCAATGCTCTCAAAACATGAGAAGGGGCAGGTGTCCCTGATGAACAAGCGGCTCCGGTTGATATCGCTAGTTTAGAACGGACTCTGGCAATTATCGCAGTATTAGGAACCCCTGGAATCGAAATGTGCAAGTTTCCAGCAAGGCGAGAGTTAATATCACCATTAATCACTAAATCAGGTATTCTTTCAATAAATAAAGCTTGTAACCTATCGCGGAGGAGAGCGATCGCATTTTCATCTTCTAACATCTCCAATTGTCTTAAACGACAAGCTTCCCCCAAACCCACAATTCCGGGTACATTGAGTGTACCGGATCTGATTCCCTGTTGATGTCCACCCCCATAAATCATGGGTTCAAGATGATAACCTTTTCTAAAAACCAAAGCACCAATACCTTTAGGGGCATAGAGTTTATGACCGGATAGAGTAAGATAGGTAATCCCCCAATCTTGAAAGTTAATTGGGATTTTACCCACTGCTTGAGACGCATCACAAAGGAAAGGAATTTGAGATTTTTGTGCTATTTCGCCAATTATTTGAATAGGGTAAATAGTACCCACTTCATTATTAGCAGCCATAACACAGAGTAGGTCAGCACCATCAGAACAGACTTTTTCGAGATAATCTAAGTCAATTTGAGCCTGTTGATTGACTTTTAACCCAATGATTTTAGCAATTCCTTTTTTTTCTAAAGCGTTACAAGTATCTAAAACCGCTTTATGCTCAACTGGGGAAACAATGATTTTAGAGGGTTTATTTTGTTTCGCAATATGTCCTTGAATCACTAAATTAATACTTTCTGTTGCACCAGAGGTAAAAATAATTTCTCTAGGAGAAGCATTGATTAATTCAGTTACTTGTTGACGGGCTTGTTTAACCGCTTGGGAAGATTCATCACCATAGCCATGATCCACACTATTAGCATTACCAAAAGCAGTGGTCATATAATACATAACCTTTTCCGCTACTCTAGGATCAACGGGAGTAGTAGCATGGTAATCAAGGTAAATCCGATGTTGTTCTGTTAGTGTCATTTTTTGTGTTAATTCGATAAAAAACTTCAGAATAATTAGGAACAGATAAAGCGTAGCGTGAAGGCAAAAAATAAAGTAACCATCGCATCAAGGTTTGCCATGAGCGTTCAGGGTTAAAATTGGGAAGTTTAGCACAAGGTAAAGAGGCTAAAAAGTCTCGAACAGCACCAAATCTTTGAGGAGTTTTGACAAAGCTATCTATTTGTTGAGTTATAGGTTTTTGTAAGAGTAAAATACCAACATAATCATTAAACGTAGTTTTATTAAGATGAGGATAAATAGACAGAAAATCTAAGTCATTAATAGCCGTTTCATAAGCTATATTTGTTAGTTTATCTATTTTTCCAGAGTAAGCAAGGTAGAGTTCTTCTGGATTTCTTGAGGTAGGTAGCCAAAGGTCATTAATGGCAATGTCTAAATCTGACTTAAGTGGTAATATTCGGTCATTAATTGATAGATTTTTAAGTTCGCTAATTACTTTTAAATACTGTTCATATAATTGAGCATTGACTTGAAGACAGTTTTTCCATAATTCTTGTTCAAATTGCTGTAGAGATGGCTGATTAGCTGGTAGTTGAACCAGTAGTTCTAAATTAGGTTGATTTGACCATCCTAAAGCCTTAGCAGTTAAGTTCGCTGAACCAATTAAACATTGATCATCTGCTCGATAATATTTGGCGTGTAAGTCATTTCTCAGCCATAGGGAAGCATAGGGATAGCATTGAATAATTGACCATACTTCTAAGTCACTAACTCCTGTTATGATTTCTTCTGGAAGCCAACGAGTAACACATTTGATAGTGATTTCTGGTTTTATGAAAGTGAGTATTTGTTGTAATACAGGTGCTTTAATAAAGGGAGCAACAAGGAGAATTTCTATTTGGGCAGTATTACATATTTTTTCCAAAGTTGTTCCTAATAATTTGGTAAACATTTAATTTTCTTACTATAAATCAATAACAAAGTTCTAGTAATTTTTGATAAATTCTTACCATTGCTAATGTATCTAATGCACAATAGTCTTTTAAGTCTTTTATCATTTTAAGTTTTTGATTTTCATTAGAACAAATAATCATTGAATCCCAAATAGCTTGAGCAGCATCTCCTCTTTGAATTTCTAAATCATTATAGCTTAAATCTTGAACTAAAACAGGAAGAACATTTTTGATTGAAGTTGAGCCATAAAATTCGGGATGTTTGTAGTATTTTTTAAATATTTCTTCCAGATCCCAAAGTCTTTCTACAATAGATAATAATTCTTCTTCATATTCAGGAAAGTCTTGAGCTAACTTTTTAATAATACTGCCTTCAAAAGATTTATGATAAACAATGATTGTTCCAGTAGGTTGAATATGATGAATTAAAGACTCTATTACAGATTGTCTGGGATCTAAAGTATCTGTGTGGAGATATTCGTAATGATCTAAGATTCCATCTTCTTGTAAAATATGACAACTATATTGGAATATAAATTGTTCATAAGGTTTTAATCCATCAAATCTTGGTATAGCTGGATTATGCGTTTCTATATCAAAGAAATGTAAAGGATATTTTAGTTCGGATAGAGCATTTCCTATTTCTTTATAATCAATATCAGGTTGCTCACGGATAATCAAATTAACATATTCTTGTTGTTTTAAAGTCAGTTTAATTCGATTATCAATATCTTCAATGGCAAATATTTGTTTTTCTATCAATTGATTTAATTTCTCTATAGATAAACGTGGAATTGTAAAAATTGAGGCTTGGGGTACATCTTTCCAACAATGACTTTTAAAAGGACAAGCATGAGGAATATTACAATGTTTACCAAGAGGATGTTCAGGTTTTATATTATTACTAATTATTTGTTGAAAATCGTTGATTTTTGATTCAATAGATAACTCATGTAATTTCTTTTCTACCTCATGAGATATATCTTCAATAATAAAAAGATTATCTAATTTTGGAAAAAAGCAAGTTTTTGTATTGATGTGCATTAGTTTTACTCGATTAATAGGTAATAAGCAATTAATTAATACATATTTTTGAATAGCAACATCATCAATATGTTCATCTTTAACTGAACCAGAAGATTTTATTTCTATTAAATCCCATGAGCCATCTGTTGTTTTTTGTAAAATATCACAACGAACTAAAATATCATCAAATAGAAAGGCAGCTTCAAATAAACAACCAATACTAGAATCAATAAGATATTCTTTGGTTTTTTTAATTGCTTCAAATAATTTTCCTTCTATTAAATAACTATCAGAAAATTTTTGTCGAGCATATTCTTGAACCTCAAAGCCTTGATTTATAAGTTTTTGCTGTGCTAATGATGTAGATTCCATCAGTTCAATATTATTCATTTCTAGCCACATTTTTTTAGGACATCTTAAACCAGAAATAAATAATGATTTTGTTAATAGTTTAGTCATCGTTTTTCTCCTTTTATTTACTAAGTTAATTGAAGATTTTATAAAAAAATCTTACTTAATACTGGTGTAACTATTCAGCATCACTAAATAAATTAATGCGGAATATTGAAATTAGATTACTCAGTCTCTAAAAACTGTCTCGCAATTCTCCCCCAATCAATACGAGTATTTTGAGCATCAGATTTACGCTTACCATCTGGCTGTTCATCCTCATATCTTGCCCATGCCATTAATAGTAATTTTAACCCCTCCAACGAGTTAATTAAGCGAGAACGTAAAGTATCCATATCAGCTTTATCTACATCCTCCTCTAAAATTTCAACTAAATTGCGATAGGCAGAATGATCGGTATTTAAGGTGACAATAATTGCACCACCTTTAGGTTTAACTGAGAAAAAAGCTGGACTATCAATAGGAGCTTCAGCAAATATATATTTTAAGCCATCATCTACCGTGGTTGCTGCTAATAATTCTGCTTGTGCTTTGGTAACGCCTTCCTCTTGTAAAGTTTCTTGAATCTCCTGTTTGCGTTCTTCTTTAGGCAATTTTTCACCTTCATCACTTTTACCTTTATAGCCTTGCCCTTTACGCTCTTTGGTAACGGTAGTAGCTATTTTTTGAGGTTTGTAAGGGTCGTGACGCTTTTCACTGGTACGAGTCCCTTTGGTTTGTGCTTTGAGTAAACCCCGAATAACACTGAGTTGACTATTGATTTTATGAGCAATAATTAAAAGTGTACCTTTGGGATCTTCTTCTTCCTCAAGTTCCTCTTTGAGTTGAGTAATGGTTTTGCCATCTTCTAGTAAAGTTTCGATATCAAATTGCAAAAGTTCACTAAAATTACGAGCCGATTGTTTATTATTGGTAACTCCAAAAATATCATCAAGAGATGGAGGAAACTCTACTTCAACTCCCCACCAACGTTCTGTCGGTTCATAACCATTAACTACTCCTATATCAAGTTCTAATTCCCTACCTGCCCGAACTATAGAAACACCAATATTTTTCTTGGCGTGCTGTCCGTGAGGTGTACTCCCGGCATTACTTACTCCTTCGATGATCCGAGCTTCTTCTTTAGCGTATGAAAAGCGAACTTTAACTTCATGTTCTTTTTCTCGAAAGCTAATCTTAAAAGTCGTTTCATAGGATGTATCTCCAGCCCAAATTTGAAACATTGCCTGATTCTTAAATGGTTCAGGACAAGAGGTTTCTTCGATTAAATAACCTGGATCATTAGGCAAGGCATATTTTTGAGTAATAATATTGTGTAAATCACCTAAATCAAATGCCACCATCCGAATTTTTACTTGACCACTATTGAGAAATTTTCGATACATTCTCCCGATTAAAATTTCTGAATTATTGATAATAGCTTTGCCAGTTTGCCACATACAACGGTCTATTTTTGACCAAACGACTAATGTGCCATTCTGACCCCAATTTTGACCTACTTTTGTCCAAGTAATCGGAATAGGTTTATGAATGGGTTCAGGTACTTCTTTCATAATACGATTTTTAATTTCCTCTAAATCGAGGTAAGTGTAAAGAGCATTTTCTACCCCATTTTGCCATGACCAGACATCTACCCGTTGACATTGGGAAATAGAGGAAGATGGCAAACCCATACCAAAACGTCCGATTCCAGTATGTTTATTTTCATCTAAATAAGTGCCATTGCCGAATTGTAGTGCTAGACGTAAAACGGTAGCATTCATACCACAACCGTTATCTAATACGGCGATTTGTTCAATCCGAGAACGTTTTCTTTCCTCTACTTGTTGCTTGCGTTCACCACAGAGTAACTCTACCTGCGATGCACCTGCTTGAATGGCATTATCCATTAATTCAGCGATCGCATAGGCAGCATTTTTATAACCATTATCTCGCATTGCTTGAACAGCAAGGTGAGCCGGAACAATATCATGGGGATTAGTATTCATGGGTTTTTCCTCCAAATGTCTTCCCAATTGTGAAAAGCGGATGCAACTGACCCAAAGCCAGGGAGTTGACTATCCACAACAGTAATAATTTCAGCAGTAGCATTCCCTCCGGCTTTGAGTCCTCGAATTGCACGACCCACCATTTGGCTATAGAGAACAAGGGATTTGGTGGGACGGGCGATAACGGCTGCACTGGTTTTTGGTGCATCGAATCCAGTGGTTAAAACACCGTAGTTACATAAAATCTTAGGTTGGGGCTGATTATCTTTAAAACTTTGAATGATCCGCTCTCGTTCTGATTTGGGGGTATTTCCAGTCACTGCATCAGCCTTAAAGCTTCTTAAACGCAAAATGGAGGCAATCAGTTGAGCGTGTTCTACGGAGGTACTAAAAAAAATAATTCGTTGATGACGTTGGGTTAATTCTTCTAATTCCAGAATAATACAGAGGTTACGTTGTTCATCTTCTGCTAACCGATTAAGAATGTATTGGGGTATATCTAATTCAGCATTAATCCGATTAAGATCTTGGGTACTTAATTCAATCCCTGCTTCATAAAATAAAGAACGATAGTTAGCTTTAGCAAGATATTGTTGATCAACTAGATAATCAATCGGGTTGTCATAACCTTCGATTTCTAAAGTAACTTTCTGGTGGGCGAAGAATTTAGCTAGTTGAGCATCAGTGTTGATATCTGCCCAAGTTCTTCCAGGTGTAGCGGTTAATCCTAATAAGGCGTTTTTTTCGTAAGGAATTACCAAAGCATCCAACACCAGTTTATAAGTTTCGGCGATCGCTTGATGGGCTTCATCTATAATGACTAAGGAAGAACATACACCGAGTTGATTAATAAACCGAATACTCTTTTTAGCAGCATTATAAACTTTGGCTAATCCTGCTACTACTAAGCCATCTTGAGTTTGTTCTAAGTCTAAATCATGGCTACCCCAGAAGCGATAAGTTGAGATAGGGCGATCGCCTAAACAGTCCCATGCTTTTTGAAATTCTATAACTGCTTGCTCACAAAGTTCTTCACTATAGGCTAACCAAATTACTAAAGTTGGTTCATTATTTCTGAGGTGATCTGCAATAATATTCATGGCAGTACGAGTTTTTCCAGCACCCGTAGGAAGGTGGAGTAGTACACGGCGAGGAGATTTGCTGAGATAATTTTTTACTTGTTTAGCTGCGTTACGTTGGTGACTAAATAAAGGGTATTTGGGAGTATTTTCAATAATTGCAGGGGTTTCAATTGTATTTTGATTTCTGGATGAAATAGGTACTTCAAAGAAGTTAAACAGGTATTTTTTAGTTTCTGAAGCCCCACTAATTTTAACTTTTTTTAAAGCCTGATATGGATCTTGATCTTCTGATGCTTCTAAGACAATAGTGAGAATTTTCGCTTGTTCTAGGGTAATTAAATCAAAGAGCAAATTGCGCTGTTCTTTGGATAGGAGTAGTTCTTCTGGAGTATGAAGGGTTAAGAGAATTTCTCTAAGTTTACTAGGATGAACTAAATTAGGTTCTAGGATTCTCAGCAATTGAAAAGTTGCGCTACCTAATAATTGTTGTAGTGTATTTTCATCTGCTTTTGATAGTAAGTCATTAAAGTTCAATTACTACTCCTAATTAAATACAATTAAATTAACGTAACCATTCATCATACATCCGTTCCCATAATATATTGCATATACGCTCTGTCCTTTTCTCAACAAAATCTTTATTCCAGTTACCCGTAGCACCAAGTTTAACTATGGGTTCAATATGATTAGCATATGAAGCCTTTTTTAACAATTCAATAGTAGGCTTTTTCAACTTAACATTGTTATCTTTTGCTATTTGTTCTAATTGTTTTAATTTATCAGGATCTTTTTCTGCTAAATGCTGATAGTAAATCCATTTTTCAATCCACCCTTTATTGCTAGCCGAAATATTAATTTCTGTAGGTAATAGTATTAAATTACCAATTTGCTGATAATCATCATTATTATCATATAAAGATTGATCCCAATCAGATTGGTTATCTGGTTTCTGAGGTGCTATATGTTCAATTGTTTTTAAATCTTCCGAAGTCCATTTACTAGGTTCTAAATAAGATATTGATGAATTTGGTGCTGCAATTTTCATTAAACCTAATGCTAATGGATCTGATATAGTATCATTTGAAGTTATAAAAAGAACAAATTTACATAACTTTTGAACGTTATCATATCTTAAATAATTAATTGCTTTATTTTTCCATTGTTCCTGACTACCTATCCCTTCTTTGTCGAGAACGTTTTTTAAATGTTCTTTTAACTCCTTTGTAGTAACCGAGCTTTTACCTTGTCGCCAAGACATTTTTCTTTGAAGTAACTCCCGGTAAACATCATCAAGGCTCTTATTTGGTAGAGCAGAACGCCAAAGAGTAAAAAATGCTGCAATAACTTTACAGGCTATAGCAAACTCTTCATAAGGACTAATATTATTTTTTTCATCTTCAGCTTCTTCAGTTATTTTATGACGAATAGCTAAAGCATAAAAACGGCTTAGAATTGTATGTGCCATTTTATGATTTGCATCTTTCAGATAAATTAAGCATAAAGATGCAATTTTTCTGTGTTTTTCATCCACTGAGCTAAATTCAGGTAGGGAACTATTTAGCTCATCCACTGAATATATAATTCTTTGGCAATATTCAGCTATATCACCCATTTGGCGAATAAATTCTTCTTTTTCTGTTGGTGAAGATGCCTGAATTTCACCAACAGAACAACCGTTGTCAAATTTACCCATTAACCATTTTCTTTGATTGCTAAACTGCTTATTTAAACTTTTTCCTTCATAAGTTAAAGAAAATAAAGTTAAATATTCATTAGTTCTTTGGTTTTTACTTGATGCACTTTGTAAACCTTCCATTAAGTTTTCTATTTTTGTAAAATATTTATCGAAATTTGAATTTTTAAACCCTGGAAGTTGCCCATCTGCTATGTTAACAACTGAAGGCTTGAATGTCTCAATAGCTGTTAAAGGAGTTCCTGTTGCATTTAATGATTGAAACATATCAAATGCTCGAACTTGTGATACAGGTTTAATAACTGTGAAACAACATCTTTTAAGTAAATAGCTAGCAAAAGTGAAAAGCTGCACCAAAGAACAAATATTTTTTTGGTTTCTATCCAAATTTTCTATTGCCTTGTATTCTTTTACTTTTTGAAACAACTCAGGATATTCATAAACCCATAATTTAGATAATTCAGATTGTTCAATTTTTTCGACTATATCCCAGGCGGGTGGATAATTGTTTTCATTCTCTTGAAAAGCGCGTATTACTTTGTCTAAATGTTCTTGGATTGATTTAATATTTTTACGTAATAATAAAGAATATGTTTTAGGATTTGGTAAATTCAAATCATTAGAATTTTGACTATTATTAATGGCTTTAATAAAATTAGCTAAATAAGATGAAATATCAGATTTGTAATGTTCATCTTCCTTTCCTTCTATTGTCCAGCTATCTACATTTCCCCTAATAATAATTGGTTTGTATTTTGGCATACCTCGCTTCATTTCAAAAGAAAAAAGCTCTAAAAGATTGCTTAAAAATTCATCCGATGCTTCTTTTGTTTCTTTTATTAATGTTTCTGAATTAGATTTTTGACGTAGTTGGTTTTTAATTTTATAAATTTTTTGATACAAACAACACCCCACTAAAGCAATTGTTGATATTCGTTGTTGTCCGTCAATAAGATTATCTATACGGGTAGGAAGTGCGCGAGGTTCTTGAGGTTTAATATTGTTAATTCTATCATTTTCTTCAACTAAAATAATTGTTCCCATAAAATGGATCGTTTCATGATCTGTAAGCAGTTCAAAAACTCCAGAAGAAATATCATCCATCAACTGTTCAATATTTTCTTCATCCCAACTATATTTTCTTTGATAAAAAGGAATATAATACCCAACACCTTGTTGATTAAAAAAGTATAAAACTGGCTCACTGGAAGTAGAAAAAAATTTATCAATATCCATATAAAATTCCTCAAGTATAAATTAAAAGCTCATAAATGACAAACCAAACAAGGCAACTGTTCATCCTCTTTCTCTAAAATAGCTTCTAAGGCTTCAGCTAAAGTACGATTAGGAGCTACCTTTTTTTCTTTAGCCATTGACTTCTGATGATAAGCAATAATTTCATCCTTACGTTTTAAAAGTTCAGATAAGCTTTCTCCTTCAGTCCAAGTATAGGTGCGACCATCTGCATGATTTTGTTCATAATCAACTGCTTGTTGAAATAAATCTGGATGTTCCTGTGCCAACATTACCCACTCATACTTACGTTGGAAGAAGCAGAAAAAGCAACCAGAACGACTTCTCCATTGATAATATTTAGGAAGCCCTATCCCACTATCTTCTAAGATTTGAATAATATCTTGTTTAACCAAACCTTTTTCCTTAAAGGGAAAAACAGGCTTAATATTGGGCTTTGTTGAAATATAACCCTCCCGATTTTCGTCGGCCCGAATCCCAATATAGCTATAAGTTAAGTCATTGCCTACAAACTTTTCTAGGGGTTCTATCTTCATCTTGACCGTACACCAACGCATTTGAGGCGACGGTAACAATCCATCGTGAATAGCCAACCAATGGTCAAAACCTCGTTCTGAATTCAGATAATCAATCTTAATCCCTAGACGGGCTTTAATCCTTTCCAGGTATTCATAGGTTTCAGGTAACTCTTTATGGGTATCACAAAAAAAATACTCCATGTCTGGAATTTCCTTGTGTAGTAGGACAGCAAGGGCTGTACTGTCCTTTCCACCCGACAGACCCAAAATATGCCTTGCCTTTGTCTGTGTCATTGTTTAACTTACAGTAAATCCCTGAATAAAACTCTACAATTTAACATTCCAGAGCTTCACTCTCTTAAAGTAACACCGAAAAGCTACTTTAGTCAAGCATTACTGTTAAAAACTTAACTTATGCTTGGTTAAGATTGGGTTTAACTTTCTTTGCCTGTCGAGAATTGTGAATTTTAGTTACATTTTCTTCCGAAGTTACTCCAAAGACTTTCTCAGTAAACGTAGCAATAAAAGCTTGTTGAAGTTGCGGATTATTGATGAGCAATGGATTTTGAAGAACTTCATTCACCAAATTTTCAAGCTGGTCAGTTGTTTCATTTTCAACCCAGACCATGCGGTGAGTTTCTTGGCCATCAGGACGAGTCACCGTAATCCGTCGGGCTTCAAAGCCTTCTCCTCGAGTTGCCGATTCTTTCTGTAAGGCTTCTAAATTTTTAAATCGTCGTGCAATATCCGATAATTTAAGCTCAAAAGATGTAAAATCCTCATCCTTCCATGATTCTGCGGGTTTATCAGCCACAATCATTAACAAGGCTTCCAACCATTGTTGATCTGGTGAAGTTGTATCTGTTGCGGCTCGTGTGAAACGATTTAGTATTGATTCGACGCAGCGCCCTGAAATATAGTTAGCTCTCACTCGCAAATCTTCCCGCAACTTAGTTTCTTCACTTCGGACTGCAAAGGCTTCATATAGCAGATTTTGACAATCATTAAGCAGACGATCATAAGCGGTATGAATATCCCGTAGAACTTGGACAAGCTGAGTGCGTAATGATTTGGCTATGGTCTTATCCTCAGTTTCCTCAGTTCCAATCGGAGGAAGGTTAAAGGCTTGGGGCAATTCCTTAAATAACAATTCATCGGGTTCTATTGTCTGTTGGAGAGCTTTTAATACTGCTTGAGCCTCAGCACTTAAACGTTTAGTTTGTTTAGTATAAACGGGTAGCTTACTGGCAAATTGATATAAAGGCGTGACTACAGAGAGTAACGTCGCATTTCTTAATTTTCCTTGTTTCCTGGCATCGGGTTGGCGCAAAATTGCTTCAAGTTCTCGGAAGACTTGCGATCGCAATCCCACCACTTCAAAATACTTCACTGCATATCGTTCAGGGTATTTAACGAGTAATTCAAAATGTTCCGGCCCCAAGACGGGGACAAACGTACCATCTTTGTAAACTCCAATATCATCAACGTGGTAGAGCAGTACAGCAGCCAGAATTACTGGGATGGCACCTTGTTTTACACCATAAGGGGGAGCGGATAAAAGTTGATACAGTTGAGCCACTGTTTGAGGTTTTTCTTTAGCTTCTAAGCAAAACGCCTCAATTGCTTGCCATAATGTCCAAATTTTGGAAGTGTCTGAGGGAGGATAAAATCCCCACTCTCCATCCACCAATTGATGAATCCCTGTTTCAGCCAACAAAGAATAGTAGATACTAACTTCAGGCCCATATCCTTCCAGGTTTAATCGTTCTTTCTCAGAATGTTGAAGCATCGCTTCAATGAGTTCCCGCCTTGCTTTTGCCCCTTGAGCGGTTAGTTCACGACGATTAATCAACTCATTCCAGAGAATCGGACTTTCAAAGTAAACTCGATCACAAACTTCTGAAAGTTTGGCATTGAAATCTGTGACATGGGTAATTTTTTCCGGTTGCCCTTCAACCCAACAAAGGTTTTGATTAATCGCTACATCAAATGCCCGATTTAATGAGTCATCAAAGGATTCTTCTGCTTTCAGCAATCGATAGCGCACTTCCCTTCTGGCGACCCCATCGCTTTGTAATTCGGGAGCGTTTTTCCTCATGGTTTTCAAGGCTGCATACTCTTTAGCTTGCGCTCTTAGCACATCCAACTGTGCAGCACAGAGAAGGATTAAAGGCTTTCCGTCTGCGGTCTTTGAGGGAACAACAGTAGGAGGTTCGACATCAATCCAGTAACCCACTAACCCATCAAAATTAGAATCTGAACATTGCAATTTGGTTAAGTCTGCTGTGGTATCGAGATAGCATCGTTCAAAATAACGCAGTGTACCTTTTTCATAGCTGTGACGTTGAGCAACTAAAGGCTTAAGAGGACGAATACCTGATAGGAGTTTTACCAAGGGCGATCGCTCTTTATCAATATAGGCAGTTAGTTCCAAATCAACGTTAAAATCAGAACCTTGCCAAATTCGTAACTCATCAAGTTGCCGACGATGATTAATTAAGCCTTTTTGTAGAAGGTTTTCAATTACTTTTTCCCATCGCTCAAAGCTCTCTGAATTGGGACTATCACACAGAGCTAGGGTAACTAACCTTCGGGTTGCCCGAATTGCTCCTGTTGTTGTCACTAAATTTAACGTGCCAATGGTTTTTAAAACTTCTAAAGTATCAGCATCTAAATGTTTAGCATCAGTAATTAACCCATGAATTTCTACCCACCGTTGTACATTAGACCGAGATGCTAACCCCATTCCTACTGCTTCGATAAAATAGTCATAAATTCTAGCTAACTTCAGAGTGGGTAAAACATCTTTTTGTACCGTTGTTTCCTCTAAGAAATTTTTGAACGAGTAAGGTTCAGCACTGGTCAAAAATGTAAATAGAGAGCGATCATTTTGAGCATATCGTACACACAGCATCGGTAACACTAATGCTGCTAGAGGATGTAAAGGATAGTTGAAAGCCAGAATTTCAGGGGACGTATCTAAAAATATATCATTGGGTAAACGCTCAATCCACTCCTGGGTTTGGTTAGAAATAGCACATTGAATAGCATCAGCTTGAGAAGCATCAATCGCCTGGCCTATCAAGCGCATCATTTGAGCCGGAGAATCCTGAAAAGGAATATCCTCAAACCGTCCTTGAATTTTAGACCATTCACTACGTTGAACTGCCGCTAGTCTTTCACCATAATCTACAAAAGATTGATGTAATAAACCTACAATGTAAACCTGAGTGCCTTCGGCCGTAGATAATTCCGCAAGCTGTTGTAATAGATATAAATCTTCTGCTCCTTGGTTACGGGCAGCATATTCCAAATTCTTGCCCAGTTCGTCAATAATCAGGAAAATATCAGTGGAAGTCGTTTGAAGAATTTCCTTAATTAGTTTAGGAATTTCCCGACTGTCCACTGTACTGCCTGTTGCGACTTGAGTATTAAAATCTGTTAACTTACGACCTACTGAAAGTTTGGATCGTTTTTGGGGCGACCAAAATAGATCAGCGCCCTGGTATAAAGCACGGATAATGGTATTACTGATGGGTTCTCGTTGGGCGACGGCAATAGCTCGAAATAATCCTTGACTGGGGATGCGCTCACTTAAAGCGTTATATTCTGGACTGTCCTGCCCCAATGTTTCTGCCGCAATTTCTAAGGCTTTTTGCCGCATCGGGTTCTTATTATCAGCCAGCAATGCAGTGAGATAATGAGCAAAGGCTGACTTTCCAGTTCCATACACGCTGGTCACTGTCCAAGCTCGATGGCCTTCAGAGGTTGTCATGCCCGTTAGAATTCGTCTGAGGGCATCAATAGAGCGCTCTGTTAGAATGTAACCTTCTAAGGCATCTAACCGTTCTAAATCTCGTTCTAAATTAACAGAGCGAGAATAACGTCGGTTGAGACTGAAATAGTTAGATAGTGTTTTGTTCATTTGGACGTTCTGTTGCCTCTGTTGTGATAGTAATGCTCTAGGATATCTGTTGCTAATTGCCAAGGATCAGCAGTAAAAGAAAATTGGATAATTCCAGCCGTATCTGAAAGAAATAAAGAATTAAAGTGACGACTAACTCGTTCAATAGCATCACAAATATCCCCTTCAATAAGTTTAAATGCCATACCAGGACTACCTGGATCATATAGTAAGCGGGGCATAGCAACAGTTTTTTGGTTACTTACCCCAACGGCATATTCCAAGCAGGCAGCTACTACTATTTCAGGGGGTAAATTATTTTTTTCTCCGATACGAAAGGTAAAGTGTTTAGTATCTCCCGCCGTATGCAAAATTCCTAATTCAGTAAACGGACAATCTAAGGTATCTTCGCTGGGCTTATCCTTAGAAGATTGTTCAACATACATTCGTAAAATGCAAGTAATATCTTTTTCTAAAGACGAATCAGCAATTTTTCCCCCTAAACTATCTCGATAGTCACACAGAGCTAAAAATAAATCATTTTGTGTAAAGTCATTTCCCTGAAACAAGTGGAATACAAAATACCAGGCTGCTGCATTACAAGGAGACTTCAATAAATTCCAATGGAGCAACCACAAAGATGCCGGATCTTCACAAAAAGCATCCCAACCTTGGTTCCCTAATAAACATTGTCCAAATCGTGTAGGTTTGTCATTATCAAGAACTTTAAATGTATTACACCAGTAGCGAATTGAGCGAACCATATTTTTTCCTACGCCCAAACGCACTGTTGCTTCATCATCCAAAAAAATTTCTGGATTTTCAATTGCTGCATCAAAGCCTTTTTTAAGCCAACCAAATCGGGGGTGAAAGGTTTCATGACGTGCAAAAACTGGATTCACCAAAGTTGATGGAGTAATATTTTCAATAAACGAAAAGCTTGTTTGAATCACTGAGAATAAATTATAATGGTTTAATTCAAAATCATATTATACCATCTTTGGCTCAAGTTAATTATTTTATTTAAGGAAAATATAAAAACTCACAAAGAGTGAATTATTTTAAATTTATTAATTTTTGATCAATCCTCTATTCAATAAATAGATGTAGCTTGAAATGAATCGTTAAGTTTTTATTGTGAATATTTTTTGATTCTTGGTTCAATCTTTAGTTTAAAACATTAAGGATTCTTTGAAAACCTGATTTTAATTAAACATTGCCTTGATTTTGCATCAACTCCCCTTTACCAATAGATTATTCAAAAATTCCCTGTGACTAACATCACCTCGGTTATTGAGTCAAGTCACTGTAACAATCTTTAACATTACGTTACATTGATTTACATACAGCCAAGTAAAGGAAAAACCAAGATGAAAACCACCAACGAAAACGGCATCCTAAATAACTACGCCACCGAACCCCAAATCTATTTTGCTGAATACCCCTCACCCGAACAGCAAAGTCGCTACGCCCTTCAAGCCACTGCTGCTGTACTTCTGTTGACTTCCCTAATCTTGATTGCTTTTGCTGCCTAAAATCATGGGCTATCACAATTCTTTGAACTGCCTCATCCGGGGTGGTTTTTCCGTTTTTTACGGTAGTTTTAAATTAAGAGACAACTGGCCAGGTGAGATATTTCCACGGCCGCGACAATGACAAGCCAGATGGCAACTGGTACACAAAGCCACTAAATTTTCTAAACGATTATCCCCAGGGTCACAATTCCAATGATGGACTTGCAAAATATAAGCTCGACGTTTTCGGGTATCGGGTAAAGCTTCTCCAGGTTTAAGGCAATAACGACCACATCGTTGACATTGCCAATTCGCTGATTCCTTAACCGCTAAAGCTAGTTCCGTCCAATTATCAGGATAACGATTTAAACTCATAGACTGAT
>Ga0208222_1000211_pt1 | contig 15974 bp, 18 predicted proteins | sample LakMenEpi13Sep09_FD_150694 | JGI IMG/M metagenome (GOLD analysis project Ga0208222, IMG submission 150694) | Freshwater microbial communities from Lake Mendota, WI - 13SEP2009 deep hole epilimnion (SPAdes) | ecosystem: Environmental > Aquatic > Freshwater > Lentic | place: Lake Mendota, Madison...
TGGAAAGTCAACAGCCTCATTTGTAAATGCAATCTTGCGCAAAATTGACTCACTTGATTTTGAGCAACTATCCAAACCAACTCAGGAATACGCAAAATTGGCACTTGAATACTCCCATCCTGAATGGATCGTAAGCTCATATTTTGATTCTCTAAAAAACTCAAGTGAGGTGATTAGCCTTCTTCAAGCAAACAATAACCCTGCCAAACCAACACTGATAGCTTGGCCAGGTTTGACTACTCAAGGAGATCTTCTGGAAGCCGGAGCGCTTGCAATAGCAACAAGTTCTGTTGCTGCGACATTCGATGGAAATCCTGGAGAAATTGCAGCTATTCGAGAGAGACGCGCTGGAGTCCAAGATCTAGGTTCCCAGCTTGTTGTGGAGAAGTTTTACGATCAATTTAACCCGAATCTTCGATGGCTAGATTTATGTGCAGGGCCGGGCGGGAAAGCTGCGTATCTATCAGCGTTATTGAAGCGGGACGGGGGATTTCTACTAGCGAACGAGATTTCAAGTGAACGAGCAAAATTAGTCTCTCAAGTGATGCACCACGGCAAGGTTAATGTCTCTGATGGTCGATCCATGCCAGATGAGCTTGGAAAGTTTGATCGAATACTTCTTGATGCGCCTTGCACTGGCATAGGAGCACTTAGAAGACGACCAGAGGTTAGATGGAGACGAAGTCTTCAAGATCTAAAGAATCTCACCGCGTTGCAAAGTGAACTTTTAGAGTCTGCGACACGTTTGCTTTCACCCGGCGGCATCATTGCCTATGTAACTTGCTCATCCCACCAAGCTGAGACAAAGTTCCAGATTAGAACTTTTCTTAAACAGCATAGTAATTTCACAAGAATTCCCGTAAATGATCACCGGGCTGATATTGATGGTGATTTACAATTATGGCCTCACCGCGATGGCACTGATGCTATGTTCCTTTCACTTTTATGGAGTAAGGAGAGTGTTGGATGATAAGAATTTGTCCTAGCATTCTAAATGCCAATTTTGATGACCTTCCAGGGGAAATTGAGAAGGTTGCTTCAACGGCAGATCTGATCCATCTAGATGTAATGGATAATATTTTTGTTCCTAATTATACTTTTTCGCCTGAGCGAACCAGGGAAATAATTGATTTCTCTACGTTACCAATAGATGTTCATCTCATGGTGGCAGAAGTAGATGAGAAGGTAAATCAATATTGTTCAGAAAATGCTGTAAGTATCACTGTTCATTTTGAAGCCTGCCAAGACCCGCTACAAACTCTCAAAAACATCAGAAGCCTTGGAAAGAGAGCTGGCCTTGCCATCAAACCTGATACACCAATCGAAGTAGTTGAAGAACTTCTGCAAGCAATAGATATGATCGTTGTGATGACAGTTGAGCCAGGTTTTGGCGGTCAGTCTTTTATGGCCTCAATGATGCCAAAGGTTGAGAAAGCGCGTCGCTATCTAGAGCAGCGCAAGTTAAATGATGTCTGGCTTCAAATCGATGGCGGCATCTCGTTATCCACCATTGAAACAGCCCGTCGGGCCGGTGCTGATACTTTTGTAGCAGGTTCTGCTGTCTATAAATCAGAAAACCCTGCAAGTATGGTTGAGCAACTGCGCACGCTTGCCAATAATTGCTAGCTAAATTGACGTTACTAATTTAGGTATTGGATAAGGGCGTTAAGACCAGCCTTTTCCAGATGCAGGTCAGCTTTCTGTCTTAGTATTTCTTTACCCATATAGCTAACTCCAAGCCCAGCAAGTTCGATCATATCTATATCGTTTGCGCCATCGCCTACAGCCACGGTATTTTCTAGTTCAATCTTATGCAAGACAGCGAACTCTCTTAAGGCTTGCGCTTTAGCAATTCGATCTACCGGAGCTGCTGTGATTTTGCCGGTCAATTTGCCATCAACAACTTCTAAAACGTTTGCCTTTAGGAAATCTAGTTGTAATTGAGCAAACAACTTATCAAGAACATTATGAAAGCCACCTGAGACAGCACCTACTAAAAAACCATTTTTGCGTAGATAAGAGAACAATTCATCAAAACCTTCTGCAAAAGAAATCTGATTTAAGACCTCAGTAAAGACCGATTCTGGTAGTCCTTCAAGGAGTGAGACTCGCTTAGATAAAGCTTGCGCAAAATCAATTTCTCCCCTCATAGCCCTTGCCGTGATTTGCTGAACCTCTCTGCCATGCCCAGATTTGTCAGCAAGAAGGTCAATTACCTCTTGCTTAATTAGAGTGGAATCGACATCAAAGAGTATCAATCTGTATTTCATAGTAATTCACATGCGATATCAAATTTATCAAGAGCCTTTATTAAATCTGACTCAACAGCATCTAAGTGAGCGGGATCTAGCTCAATTTCAAGAGCCAAAATCATGCGGCCGGCCATAAGTATCTCTTGTCGATCCAGAATGCTTAGAGTGAAGGGTTTTAAGGTCTCATCCACCAATTGATTGGGGACTTGGCTCGCCGCTCCACTGATGAGAATAATTGCCCGCGCCTTCACTGCCGAAGTTTAGCGAATACTCATTAGCAACGAGGTATCTTGTCGCCCTATGGAACCTTTATTGCGCTGCGTTGAGGTGGAAGTTCTTAGATCCAGTAAGCGCATTTTAGGACCCATTTCTTGGCAGATAAATGCGCAAGAAAGATGGGTCATCCTTGGCCCAAATGGAGCGGGTAAGACAACACTTCTGCAATTACTTGCTGCCTTAATACACCCAAGTAAAGGCAGTGTGGAGATTCTTGGCGAGAAGATGGGATCTACTGATGTTTTTGAGTTAAGACCGCGAATTGGATTTACTTCTAGCGCAATGATGGAATTTCTCCCAGGAGATGAGAAAGTAATAGACGTTGTTTTAACTGCAGCATATGGAATCGCAGGTAGGTGGCAAGAAGATTACGATCTCTGGGATGAATCAAGGGCTAAAGCGCTTCTAAATATCTTTGGGGTGCGAGAGTTAGGCGAGAGAACCCTTTCTACTTTAAGTGAAGGTGAGAAGAAACGAGTTCAAATTTCAAGAGCGCTTATGGCAGATCCTGAACTTCTCTTACTTGATGAACCAGCTGCTGGATTAGATCTTGGAGGCCGTGAAGATATTCTCTCTCGCATCACCTCATACACCAGCGAGGAGCGCGCCCCGGCAACAGTAATTGTCACTCATCATATTGAGGAGATACCAGCAGGCACGACGCACGCGCTCTTACTTAAAGAAGGACGAGCGCTCTATGCTGGAGAGATCTCTGAAACCCTGACCGAGGCAAATATCGAAGAGGTTTTTGGCGTCAGGGTTTCATTATCCTTTAATGGTTTGCGTTATTTTGCTGTGGCAAAAGATTAATGCTTTCTTCTTTAGTTCCAGATCATTGGAAGGAAATCCTCCAAGACTATAACTTGCAGATCGATGAGCTTGGCACGAAGCTACAAAAAAAAGCTGATCAAGGCGAGCGAATACTGCCAGATAAGAAGCATCTATTCCGCGCACTGGAGCTTAAGCCTGAACAAGTGAAGGTAATTATCGTTGGGCAAGATCCATATCCAAATATTTCAGATGCGATTGGCCTCTCCTTTGCGGTTCCGCCTAGAAAGACTGGACTACCAGGATCGCTTCTAAATATTCAAAAAGAGATCATGACTGATATTGGTTCAACAACAACAGCAGATGGCGATCTGACTAAATGGGCAAGTCAAGGAGTAATGCTGCTTAATCGAGTACTTACTGTTACAGCAGGTGAGAGCGGTTCACATTCAAAGCTAGGCTGGCAAGAAATCACTGAGAAGATTGTTGCCCATTGCGCCAATTTGGGAGCAGTTGGCTTGCTATGGGGATCTAGCGCTAGAGAACTAGCCCATCTTTTCAGCGAGGATTGCTTAGTCGAAGGGGTCCATCCAAGCCCACTTTCAGCCCATCGAGGTTTTCTTGGATCTAAGCCCTTTTCGAGAGTCAACCAACTTCTAGAAAACAAAGGAAAAACTGCAATTATCTGGTGAAATAAATCTGGCCCGGGATAACCCGGGCCAGATCTTTAATTGCAACTACTTATTTAGGAAACCCAAACGTTAATTGGGTTATTTAGGAAGTAGATCATAAATAGACCTGCAGTGAGAAGAAGTAGCGGATGAACATCCTTACGTCTGCCTTGCAAGTATCTAATTACTACATAAGAAACAAATCCAGCTCCAATTCCCACTGAGATGTTGTAGGTAAATGGCATCAAAATGATAGTTAAGAAGGCTGGAATTGCAATTCCATAATCCTCCCAATCAATCGATTTAATCTGAGTCATCATCAAGAAACCTACGATGATCAGGGCTGGAGTTGCTGCTTCATAAGGAATGACTGCAACTAGTGGGGCTAGGAAGGTAGTTAGAAGGAAGAGAACTCCAGTAACTACTGAAGCAAGTCCCGTTCTAGCGCCTTCACCCACACCTGATGCTGATTCGATATAAGAAGTATTTGAAGAAACTCCACCAGCGCCACCTGCAACAGCTGCTAGTGAGTCAACGAGAAGGATGCGATCTGCATTTGGAGGAGTTCCATCCTTATCGTTTAATCCTGCCTCTTGTCCGATAGCTGTCATCGTTCCCATAGTGTCAAAGAAGTCAGCTAGGAGAAGAGTGAAGACCAAGAGAAGAGCTGTGATTAGTGGAACTCGATCAAATGAACCAAATAGGTTAAATGAACCAAGTAAACCGAAGTCTGGAGTTGCAACAACGGCTTCTGGCAGAGCTGGAACGTTTAGATTCCATCCCTTTGGATTTACATTGCCAGTTGCGCCATCAAAGAGTGGCCCAATCTTAAAGGCGCTCTCAAGAGCGATTGCAAGTCCAGTTGAAACAATAATTCCAAGTAGAAGAGCAGCCTTGACCTTTCTAACCATCAAACCGATAGTTAAGAAAAGACCAAAAGCAAAGACGATTACAGGCCAGCCAACTAATTCACCATTGTTTCCAAGTGTTACTGGAACTGGTCCTGAGCCAGTGCGTCGGACGAATCCGGCATCAACTAGACCGATAAGGGCGATAAAGAGACCGATACCGACAGAGATCGCGATCTTTAGCTGAGTTGGAACTGCGCGAAATACTGCAGTTCTAAAGCCAGTAAGAACGAGAACGGTGATGATAATTCCTTCAAGAACAACAAGACCCATGGCATCTGCCCAGGTCATCTTGGAAGCAATACCAACAGCTACGAAGGTGTTTAAGCCAAGTCCAGTTGCAATTGCAAGAGGGAAGTTAGCAACAACTCCCATAAGAATTGACATAACTCCAGCTATTAACGCTGTTGCTGCCGCAACAAGGGCTAAATTTGGAGCATCTCCGCCACCAAGGAATTTTCCATCGCCGTCTTTTGCAAGACCGATGATTAGTGGATTGAGAGCAACGATATAGGCCATCGTAAAGAAGGTAACTACACCGCCGCGGACTTCCTGGGCTACTGATGAGCCCCGTTGCGAGATTTTGAAGTATGAATCGAGCATGCTCTTCCTTTTCATCCCAATGAAGGGATGTCGCTAATTTTTTAACGGTGGTGGTTGCGACACCGTGTGGATGCAGTCCACAAGCCGAGGGGAGTGGCTTAAATCTATTAGTTACTGCTTAGTAAACCTGGAAACGACACCAAAACCTGCAGCAACTGCATACCCAATTAACAAAGCAAAGAGCGCAGTTCCAAGCCCGATTCGCCCGCCTAAAGCCCAACCAGCAAGGAGAACCAAAACCTCAATTGCAGTTCTAACCCGCCCGACTGGGATTCCTGTTCTTCTATGCAGGGAAGTCATCCAGCCATCGCGGGGACCTGGACCAAGGGCGCAGGTGATGTAGAGAGCTGATCCAATGCCAATTAGTCCAATGCCAATGAATACATAAAGAAGTTGAATGATAAATAAATCAGGAGTTCCAATGAAAGCAATTCCAACATCAATTCCAATAGCAATAAAAACAATATTTGCAAGTGTTCCAAAGCCGGGCTTCTCCTTTAATGGAATCCAGAGCAGGAGAACAAGGCAACTTATTAGAAACGTTGCACTGCCAATGGAAATGTTACTTCTTGTTGCAACTCCCTGAGCAAGAACTGACCAAGGCGCATTGCCAAGTTCTGAAATGATGATCAAGCTATCGCCGATTCCAAAAATAAAAAGACCAAAAGTGAGAATTGAAACTCTAGATATAGAGAGATCCCAGCGATGCGAAGCGCTCCAAGGAGTTATTGGAATGGTTTTATGAGGCCTTAGCGCATCTATAAATCTCTTCACTCTCTAACGCTACACCATTAATACTCTAGACTTATCTTCATGTTTGTTGGATTCGGAACGCTTATTAATATATTGGCGATCATTGCTGGAGCTGCGCTAGGTGTTTTGCTTGGAAATAAGATGAGTCAAAAAACCCGAAATCTTGTTATGGATGTGCTTGGCGCTATCACTTTGATTGCTGCCGCCGGGGCGATCAAAGCTCTTTGGGATGAAGACTTCAATAGATATCTGCCAGATGGCTCACCACTTCTAGTTGTACTTGCCTCACTGCTTGTAGGTGGATTACTTGGTTCTCTGCTAAAGATTGAAGATCATCTTGAAGTCATTGGTATCAAATTAAAGGCGCGATTTGATAAAGATGGAACGTCTCCTTTTGTTGAAGGTTTCGTCAGTGCTTCACTTCTCTTTGTAATTGGTCCTCTTGCAATTTTAGGGAGCATTAGTGATGGAATGTCTACAGGCATTGAGCAGCTAACGTTGAAAAGTATTCTCGACTTTTTCACATCTATTGCCTTTGCAGCAGCCCTTGGTTGGGGAGTAGCTCTTTCAGCGTTACCTGTTGGTATCTATCAATTTGCTTGGACAGGGGTTGGTTTCGCACTTGGAGCAATTCTTGAGCCCTATCAAGTTAGCGCCATGACGGCTACTGGCGGTGTTTTGCTTCTAGGAATCGCTTTGAAGCTTCTCAATATCAAGCAGATAGCGATAGGTAACCTTCTGCCAGCTTTAGCCCTTGCACCACTATTTGCATTAATCGCAAACAATCTTTAAAAAGTAGAGCAATCAATCACAAAACGGTACTTAACATCGCTTGCAATGGTTCTCTCATAAGCCTTATTAATGTAATCGGCGCTAATTACCTCAACTTCGCTGACAATGTTTTTGGCTCCACAGAAGTCAAGCATTTCTTGAGTTTCAGGGATTCCGCCAATCATTGAACCTGCAACAGAACGCCTGCCATCAAGAAGAGATCCTGCGCTGACACTATATGGAGCGCCAGGAAGGCCAATTACAACGAGCGAACCATCGGTGGCAAGTATTGATAGGTAGGGCTCCAAATCAATTTGAGCTGAAACCGTATTTAAAATCAGATCAAAGCTCTTGCGATATCCAAGATGCCAATCGGCCTTGCTTGTGTTTACAAAGTCAGTTGCACCAAAGGCTCTTGCATCATTTTCTTTAGAATCAGAGTGCGAGAGCACAGTCACTTTCGCTCCAAGAGCAGCTGCAAATTTCACTCCCATGTGCCCCAAACCACCAAGACCTGCAACTGCAACGCTGCTTCCTGGACCAACTTTCCATTTCTTGATCGGGGAGTAGAGCGTTATACCGGCGCAGAGCAGCGGAGCCATTGCGGCCATATCAAGATTTTCAGGCAATCTATAAGCGTAGCTTTCAGGAATTACGAAATAGTTTGAATAGCCGCCAAGGGCAACTTCTTTGCTGTTTCTTTCATAACCATTGTAGGTGCCAGTCATTCCCTCCAAGCAATACTGTTGTAAACCATTGAGACAGTTCTGGCATTCTCTACAGGAATCGATGAAAACACCAACACCAATGCGATCACCGATTTTAAATCTTGATGCAGATGATCCAAGTGAGGTCACTGTTCCAACAATTTCATGGCCCGGAACCATCGGAAAAATTGCCTTTCCCCATTCTTCTCTCACTTGATGAATATCTGAGTGACAGATACCGGCGAAATCAATACGAAATCCAACATCATCACTTCTTAAGACCCGTCTTTCAAAGGCATAAGGCGCTAATTCCGCTTTCGCTGACATTGCGGCATAAGCTCTAGTTGATGTCATTCTTGCCTCTCTTAATTAAATGGAAGCGGATCACTGGATTGATGAGCCGCGCCCGAGTTTCTTGCAGTCACTTTTCTCATATGGTGGCGACGACATAGAACCTCGTAAGCCACTTCATTTGCAGCATTTGTATCGCCCACAACCACCTGCTCACCTTCAGTAACCATAACCCCGCCAATAGTTCTGGCATTATGAGTCGCGCGTCTTCCACACCAACAGAGGGCTTCAACTTGAAGGGTTTGAACGCGGTCGGCTAGCTCTATTAACCTGGCAGAACCTGGGAATAGTTTGGTGCGAAAATCTGTAAGGATTCCAAAGGCATAAACCTCGATTCCAAGGCCATCTGCAATTCGGGCTAATTGCTCCACTTGTTCAGGAGCGTAGAACTGGGCCTCATCGCAGATTACATAATCAATTCGCTTTCCCGTTGATAGTTGATCTACTACAAACTTATGGAGATCCATTTCAAGTGAAACTTCTAGCGCCTCTGAAGTTAGCCCAAGGCGAGATGAAATCTTGCCGCTTCCTGCTCGATCGCGATTAGTAAAGAGCAAGCCAGCTCTACCGCGGCTTTGATGGTTGTGAGCGGTCTGAAGAGCTAGCGTTGATTTTCCGCTATCCATGGTTCCGCAGTAATAAATTAGCTCTGCCATTTCATCGCTTCCAATACCTAAGCCTTGAGGAGCGAGATAATTCCAACCTCGCTATGAGTATCGCTAATCATTTTGCGTCCTTGCAGAAATTCAATTTCGAGCATAAACAGATGCGCAACTACTTTTGCGCCAGTTATCTCAACTAGATCATGACAGGCAAGAGCTGTGCCGCCTGTTGCTAACACATCATCAACGATTATCACATTATCTGATGGATCAAGAAGATCTTTGTGCAGCTCTAACGCATCAAAGCCATATTCCAGCGCGTACTCTTTTCGATAAACATCTCTTGGCAACTTGCCTGGTTTTCTCACCGTGACAAACCCAATCTCTAGAGCTTTAGCAATTGCTCCACCGAGAATAAATCCACGACTCTCAATTCCTACTATCGCATCTACTTTCTTATTGAGCGAGCGAATAGATCTGGCAAATTCATCAATGACCACTCCAAAGCCAATTCCATCGGCAAGCAAAGGCGTTATGTCCTTGAAGAGGATCCCTGGTTTTGGATAATCGGGAACATCGGCGATAAGTGAAAGGGCCCGATCTAGCGGGGTCTGATTGCTTTGAGCCACGGCGGGAGCGTATCTATAAAACGTGTCCGAGAGGGGACTTGAACCCCTAATCCCTTGCGGGAACTAACACCTCAAGCTAGCGCGTCTGCCAATTCCGCCACCCGGACAATGCGGGCATACTTTAGCCCATGAAACTAACTGATGCCCAGCGCATAGAACTAGAAGAAGATGTTGTAAAACTCTGCCAGGAATTGATTCAGATTCCAAGCGTCAATTTTGGCGAAGGCAAAGGCGATGAGAAAGCCGCTGCTGAATATGTGGCTGCCAAGATGAAAGAAGTTGGAATTGAGAGCAAGATTTATGAAAGCGCTCCAAATCGCTGCTCCGTAGTTGCAAGAATTGAAGGTAAAGATAAATCAAGACCCGGTCTTGTCGTAAATGGCCATCTTGATGTGGTTCCAGCAAATGCAGCTGATTGGTCGGTGGATCCCTTCTCTGGAGCAATCAAAGATGGATGCATCTGGGGACGTGGCGCGGTTGATATGAAAAATATGGATGCAATGATTCTTGCAGTTATAAGACTCTGGGCCAGGTATAACTATCAACCTGAGCGAAGCATCGTAGTTGTTTTCTTTGGCGACGAAGAAGCTGGCGGCATATATGGGTCAAGGTGGATGGCTGAGAAACACCCAGAGGTATTTGCTGGATGTAGCGAAACAATTTCTGAGGTTGGAGGTTTCTCTCTAACTCTTCTCTCGGGTAAGCGTGTTTATGCAATTGAAGCTTCTCAAAAGGGAATTGAATGGATGAAGATAACTGCAGAGGGTGTTGCAGGTCATGGCTCTATGGTTAACAATGCAAATGCTGTAACCCGATTAACAGAGGCGATAGCAAAGATTGGTAACTACACCTGGCCACAGAGAATTACTAAAACTAGCGATCTCTTCTTTCAAAAGATCTCGGAGCTTTCTGGGAAGCCATATGATAGAAATAATCTGCAACCGTTAATTGATGAAGTTGGCCCAATGGGCAAGATGATTGGCGCCACGCTCTGTAACACCACAAATCCCACGATGCTTGAAGCCGGCTACAAAGCCAATGTGATTCCGCAGAGCGCAAGCGCAGTCGTTGATGGCAGAACGTTGCCAGGCTTTGAAAAAGAGCTTCTAGACACTGTTAAATCATTAGTTGGCGAGCATGTAAAGGTTGAGAGCCTGGTCTCTGATATCCCACTAGAGGTTGAATTTGGCGGACCTCTTGTTGATGCCATGATTGCGGCGATTAAGTCAGAAGATCCAGATGGAATTCCAATTCCATATCTGCTAAGTGGTGGAACTGATAATAAAGCCTTAGCAAAACTTGGAATTGTTGGTTATGGCTTTAGCCCGCTTAAGCTTCCACCAGATCTAGATTTCACAGGGTTATTCCATGGAATTGATGAGAGAGTGCCAATAGATTCACTGCAATTTGGCGCTAGAACTCTCTTTCACTTCCTTGTTAATGCCTAGATAGAACTTATCTCATCAAGTGCTTCGCGAACTGGAACTGGCAGAGTCACAGACTCAGCACTTAACGCTCCGCGCAGCTGCGCTCCGGTTCTTGCTCCAATAATTGCCGAAGTAACTCCAGGACAATCTCTAACCCAAGCAAGTGAAACCTCGAGTGGCGATAGTCCAAGTCCATCGGATGCAACCATAACCGCTTCAACTATCTTTCTTGAGCGCTCATCTAAATATGGCTCAATGAAGGATGAGAAGTGAGGCGAGGCTCCTCTTGAATCAGAGGGAAGTCCCGATCGGTATTTACCAGTTAATACTCCGCGACCTAGGGGAGACCAGGCAAGAACTCCAACGCCGAGTTCTCTAGAGGCTGGCAAAATCTCTCTCTCTATTTTCCTATTGAGTAATGAGTACTCATTCTGAGTGCTGATAATCGCAGCTTTGCCAAAGATTGGATTTTGAAGCGTCACTGCTCTTGCTAATTGCCAGCCCGCAAAATTAGAGATTCCTACATGCCTTGCTTTACCAGTACTCACCGCGTAATCAAGAGCGCTTAATACTTCTTCTAATGGCGTATTTTCATCCCAGGTGTGAATCTGCCAGAGATCAACATAATCAGTTCTTAAATGCGATAGAGATCGATCAAGATCAGCAATAAGTGAAGTTCTTGAGTTATCTACAACTCTTTCCCCACTTTTAAAAGAAATCCCAGCCTTGGTTGCGATGATTATCTGATCCCTTGGAACCATAACCCCTAGAAATCCACCTAGAACTCGCTCAGCATCACCATTGCCATAGACAGCTGCGGTATCAATGAAATTTCCGCCAGCGTCTAAGTAGAAACGGAGTTGTTCTGCCGCTTCATGCTCATCGGTATCCCGACCCCAGGTCATCGTTCCTAAGCCAAGGCGAGAGACCCTAACCCCACTACGACCCAGCTGGCGCAACTCCATGTATCGACCCTAGCAAAGATACTTCGAAAAGAAGTGGAAGCTTTAAAGAGATAATCTTAAGGCTATGACTACTTTCCTTCTTCTTCGTCATGCCCATTCAGTAGCCAACAAAGCAGGAATTCTTGCAGGGCAGTTAGAGGGAATAGGGCTATCTAAAGATGGAATTGCGCAGGTCAATAAACTTACCTCCTCTTTTGAAAATCTCAAGATTGATCGAATAATTTCAAGTCCGATGCAGCGCTGTCTTGAAACTGTTGAGGGTATTGCTAGGTCCAAAAGAAAGCGGATCTCTATTGATGAGCGATTAATTGAAATGAATTACGGTTCGTGGAGCGGGAAAAAACTCTCTAAATTAAGTCGGATGAAAGAGTGGAAAGTTATACAGACTAAGCCATCTGCATTCAGATTTCCGCAAGGGGAGAGCTTCAAAGAGCTTGAAGAAAGGATTGAATCCCTACTCAAAGATTTGTCCCGAAAATACCCCAAGGAGACTATTCTGATTATCACCCATGGAGATATTGTTAAGATTGCTGCGAGCCTGACAGTCGGCTCTGGTCTTAATAATTTTCAAAAGTTTGCAGTAGATCCATGTTCTTTAACAACACTTTCTTGGGGCTCAAAGGCTCGAATGTTGCTCACTTTCAATCAGAAGATTGTCTCCATCAACTCAAGTAAGAAGAAAAAGAGAAGAGATGGCAATACTTTGGGTGGTTCAAAAGATGTCGCTTAGACGAATCTATAACCTAGATGAAGTTGATCGATTCATTCTAGGCACTGTTGGTCAGCCAGGAGAGCGTGAGTTCTATATTCAGGTAAGGAAGGCTGGGCAGGTTTTTTCTTTCGCCCTTGAAAAGGCGCAAGCTCAAGCACTTACTGATCGTTTTAAAGAGATGCTTCGAGAGGTTAAAAGCAGTGAAGGAGCAGCCCCGAAAGATATCGAAGCACTTGATATGCCAGTAGATTCTGAATTTACTCTTGGGGTTATGGCGCTAACCTGGCAGATAGATTCTCAAATGATTAGATTTGAAGGTCAGGCAATTACTGGGGATCAAGGCGAAGAAGTAATCTTTGATGAGTTAGCTAGTGATGAAACTGAGGGAGCACCAGCGATTCTAAGAATTCGTATAACCCCATCACAGGCCCGTAGTTTCATAGACCGGGCATCCAGTGTAATTAAAGCTGGACGGCCGCCTTGCATGTTCTGTGGGGCGCCAATAAATCCTGATGGCCACATCTGTCCCAGAATGAATTAAATGCTTAGTAGAGAAGAACTACTAGTCGGTGAATTGATAGTTGAGGGGCGATTGGTCGAGGCATCCAATGCCACTCTTTTTGGGAAAGTTTTAACGAGTGAGCAATTTGGTTTCCCTGTTGTTTATAAACCAATTGCTGGGGAGAGAGCGCTATGGGATTTTGCAGATGGGAACCTTGCCTCAAGAGAGCTTGCCTCATATCTAATAAGCGAGGTTGGCAGATTTAATTGTGTTCCCCTAACCGTGATGCGGGATGGACCCTTTGGCATAGGCGCCGTTCAGCAGTGGATAGATTTGGATCCGGATCTAGATTTGATCGCCATTGGTCAGCAGTCAACGCCTGCAATAAGAAATCTTGCTCTCTTTGATGTTGTTATTAATAATACAGATAGAAAGTTTGGACATATTCTCCCTATTTCAGACTCAGAGATTCTTGGCTGCGATCATGGCTTAACTTTTCATGAAGAGTTCAAATTAAGAACGGTGTTATGGCAATATGCTGGCCAAGAGCTAGATAAAGATGAGGTAAGCAAACTTGAGTCACTAAAGCTTCGCATTAAAGGAGATATCGGTGTCTCTCTTGGAGAGCTAATCACTAAAGATGAAATCGATTCTCTCCTAGAGAGAATTGATAAGCTGATTTCAGAGGGGTTTCCATATCCGTCGGAGCAGTGGCCCGCGGTTCCGTGGCCTCCGGTTTGATCGTGGATAAAAACCTTCAGAGATTTGTAGGCTAGGGCAATGCTCTCTTGGCCAGATATCTATATGCCGCCTGCTTTGGCTGGCATTAATCATCCAACCCTTGCACTCTTTGATTCTTACAAAGGCAAAAAAGTTGCAATTTCAGGAGAGCAGAACTCGATCTACGTTTGTGGGATTACTCCTTATGATGCAACACATATGGGCCACGCGGCGACCTATCTAGTCTTTGATCTTGTTAATAGATATTTGAAAGCAAGCGGAAAGAAAGTTTCATTTGTTGAAAATATAACCGATATCGATGATCCACTTCTAGAACGAGCAGCGCGGGATAGCCAAGATTGGAAAGATCTCGCCGCATCTCAAATCGATCTCTTCCGTGAAGATATGACAGCACTTAGCGTGCTGCCGCCAAATGCATATCGCGGCGTTATCGAATCTATGGATGACATCATTTCACTCGTTGAGCAGATGATTGCTATCGGCAAAACCTACGAGCTTGAAGGAGATATCTTTCTAGATTTGCAGCAAGTCGATGGAGCGATTCGAGATTTACCACTGCCACTTGAGCAAGCGCTTGTTATTTTTAAAGAGCGAGGAGGTGATCCCGAAAGAGTTGGTAAGCGCCATGCCCTAGATCCACTGCTCTGGAAAGCCCGAGCCGGAGAGGATCCTTACTGGATTGCTCCATTTGGAGAAGGAAGACCCGGTTGGCATATTGAGTGCACCGCGATTGCACTAAAGAATCTTTCTAAAACAAATCCAACTTCAATAACTTTGCAAGCCGGTGGTTCAGATTTGATCTTTCCTCATCATTACATGACAGCTCTTCAAGCAAAGGCTCTGACTGGAGTTGAGTTTGCAAGCTGCTATAGCCACGCAGGAATGATCGGCCTAGGTGGCGAGAAGATGAGTAAGAGCAAAGGGAATCTAGTTTTCGTATCCAAACTTCGCCAAGATGGTGTTTCTCCAGCCGTAATCCGCCTTGCCTTGTTTGCTGATAAATACTCGAATGATCGAATGTGGAGCAAAGAGCTCTTAGATAGCGCAGCCGAGCTACTAGATAGATTGCTTAGCGCCTTATCACGGCAAGAAGTTGCTCCGACTTTTGAAGTAGTTCAAGAGCTTGTAAACGCCCTTGCAGATGATTTAGATACACCGAGGGTTTTTTTAGCTCTAAGTAGTTGGTGTGCAAGAACCGAAGCAGGCCAAGTGGGAGGAAGCCCTGGTGAGATTTCAAGGGCTCTTGATACCTACCTTGGAATTACTCTTTAGATTCCTGGATTTCTCCGTAGAAATCGTTCAACTTCTCTAGCGATACTCTCGCCCGAAATTTCCGGTAGCTCTGCTGAATCTTTTGAACTCTCAAGTTGTCTTACATAATCGCCAACCTCTGCATCATCAGCGGCCATTTGATCAACTTGTGCTTCCCAGAGTTTTGCTCTCTCTGGTAGGTCACCTTGAGGCAGGGAAACTTCAAGAAAATCTTCTAGAGCATTAATAAGTGCTAGCGCCGCCTTTGGACAAGGGGGAGTGGCAACGTAATGAGGAACTGCTGCCCAGAGAGATATTGCATCAATTCCTCTTCTATATGCGCCATCTTGAAGTACTCCGATAATGCCAGTTGGACCTTCATACCTAGATATTTCAAGACCAAAACGTTCCGAGACTTCAGGGTGAGCCCCGCTTATCGCGACATTGAATGGTCTTGAGTGCGGAGTGTCTGCAAGGAGCGCGCCAATGGAGATAATCATCGAGACTTCATAATCATCTGCAAGATCTAGAAGATCTGAAATAAAACCTTTCCAGCGCATGGAAGGCTCTACGCCTCTAACAATTAGGAAGTCATTAGTAAGAGCTGGCGAACTAACTGCATAGACAATAGTTCCGGGCCAGATAATCTCCCTTATATTGCTCTCATCGATTTTTATCTGGGGCCTATTTACCTGAAAATCGTAGTATTCCTCGCTATCTACAACAGCGATTTGTTGATGTGACCAAATGGTCAAAAGATGGGTTATTGCAGATGTCGCAGACTCAGCAGCATCATTCCAGCCTTCAAAAGCAGCAATAAGAATGGGGTTTCTTAGGTTAAAGGAGCTCTCACTGAGATGCATATGCAGAGCCTACGATAAACTCACTTAAGTGAGCGCATCCAAAATTAAAGAGGCTAGTTCGCTCCGCCTTGCCCTTGGCAAAAGGGTAGTAATCGCAGATGGCGCAATGGGAACCATGATTCAGAGCGCCAACCCCTCCTTAGATGATTTTCAAGGACTTGAGGGCTGTAATGAGGTTCTAAACATTACCCGTCCAGAGTTAATCGCAGATATTCACAGACA
>Ga0208222_1000212_pt1 | contig 15971 bp, 12 predicted proteins | sample LakMenEpi13Sep09_FD_150694 | JGI IMG/M metagenome (GOLD analysis project Ga0208222, IMG submission 150694) | Freshwater microbial communities from Lake Mendota, WI - 13SEP2009 deep hole epilimnion (SPAdes) | ecosystem: Environmental > Aquatic > Freshwater > Lentic | place: Lake Mendota, Madison...
AGCTTTGAGAAGTGGGGAAATTTGACAGTCCGAATCAGGTATTTTTGAACGAATGCGCCGGCCCCATGCACGGGGATAATGCGCGGATTCCCAGCAGGGGTTGACCCGTAAGTAGTCGGACATAAATAAACAGCACTATGTAAAAAAATGTAAACTCTGTGAATTCCTCCCGATGCACTCGCGCTCCCCGGAACTCGGCGACTGTAACAAAATTTGAAGATTTCAAGGGTGACTTCCTCCTGAGTTATTAATAAAGCTCTGAATAGTAAACCATTTAATCGTTAAAAAAAAGTAAAAAAAATTAAGGGGAGCTTAAACAGTTATCAGTTATCAGTTATCAGTTATCAGGCGTATGGTGAGGTGTTACGGCGCACCAACGCCTTCCACCAATTGGTGGGGGACGCGGGACCCAGGGATTTAACTGATAACTGTTTACTGTTCAGGCGTTCACTGTTAAAAAGGGGAAAGTCTTTGTCCAAAGAAACGCGCGAGTGCGTGAGTGGCCCATTGCCGTTACAGGAGAGGCTTTCAGCCGAGCTATTCGGGATAGTCGAATGATAGATAGCTATGATCGAATGCCGCTAAGTTAAGGTGAAATCCCTTTCTCTATCAGCTTTTTAGATATGGGGTTCTATTCCATAGTTTTAGTTCTTTACCTCGGAATAGGTAAAATCTTCGTAGGAACTAAACAATCAGCATTTAAACTCAACACCTCGACTTCGCTCGGTGTTGACGCTGAGCGGAGCCGAAGCGTCAAACAAAATTTGCCATCGGGCAACTAGGGTAGGGCATACCCAAAGTTAACGCCTCCTTTGTTACAAAGGAATAGACAAAGATTGAACGGCCTTCTGTTTAGCGGATTCACCCCGTCTATCATATTTGGCAGTAACATCAGGGGAGGAATGGCCAGCCAATTTTTGCACAGTCACCAAATCGACACCATTATGCAACAAGTCACTACAAAAGGTACGGCGAAAATCATGGGGAGAAAAAGCATCAATCCCTGCTTGTTGAGCGCGTAAGACCAGAATTTTATAGACAGCATCGCTGTGAAGATGACGAAGACAGATAGTTCCCCCTTTACGAATGGGACACAGCAAAGCCCCAGGAGAACGGCCCCTCAAATCTAACCAATTTTCCACAATTTGTACCGCATCAATGGGGAGATAAACAGTACGTTCTTTATCCCCCTTACCCTGACGAATTTGTAAAATGCCCCCATCTGCCGTAAAGTCATTAACCTTGAGGGCCACTAATTCAGCCCGTCGTAATCCTGCCCCCCGCAAAATCGCCAACAGAGCGAGATCTCGAATCCCTTGACGAGAGGGATCATCACGACAGACGCGAAACAAAGCCGTAATTTCGAGGGGAGTAAGAGCGCGGCCCCGTAGTTGGCGTTGTCCGCTAACGGAAGGAAAATCAACCGCTTTAGCGTAATCAGTGGCATCCATCAGATCTAATCGTTGAGCTTCTTTAAGAACACGGCGTAAACCACAGAGCATTTTATTAGCCGTTGTGGGGGAATAACGCTTTTTGAGAGCAGTGCGAATAGCGGCAGTATGAGGATAACGTAACTTAGCCCAATCGAGAGTCATAGCATCGCATTCCCCATTAGTCAAGAGACGGGCGATGGCATTGAGGGAGACAAGCATAGTAGCTTCGGAAGACTCACAAAGGGAGTCAAGATAAACAGCAGCAGGATGAAGAACCAAAGGAACAGGAGTTAGTAATTTAAGGTCGTGGGCAGTGGCGAGTTGGGGGGACATAAATTACTCTCAAGAAGTTCAGTATCTAAGAGTAATTGTCCTATGATTCCAGATTCGTCTACCGTTAAGAATTGTGGAATGAAAATTAAGGACAAACGCGCTCACGACAACGAATCGTTGTCAAATTTTCCCCACCATTCCCGTGTCCGAAATTCCGAAAATACATAGCCATTGGGTTAAATTTTGTGGTGTTTACAGGACTATTCTAAAATCCCGTATTTTTTACTCCACCATTTTTTATCTTTGGTCATAAAGAAAGCTACATCTTTATGGCGAGTATCTTTAGCTCCTTTAGAATTAGAACACCGTAACATTACCTTATGTTGACCCTCTTTTGTGTAAGCATATTCTTGAAGGGGTTTATGACACACAGGACAAGAAAAATTAGTCAGTTGACCCCCAGAATCCGGTTTGGACTCCCCAGGTTGCACCCATTTATCAAGTTTGGCATCAAAGAACATCACCACATCGCAGTCGTCTTCACATTTCAGGAAATAAGGAACCGCTAATTTCTTAGATTTAGACGGAATTTTACTCAGGTTTTTCTGACATTTTGGACAACAAACCTCGGATTTTTCTCTAGTTTTAGAAACAGAGGAAGTAGAACCATTAGCAGGTTTGCCACCCAAAGCTTTCCATGCTTTATCTAACGTGGGGTCAAAATATTCCCGATTCCAAGTGGTTAAATAGATTTGCCAATCTTGTTGTCCAGTGGCAATGAGATCGAGGGTCGATTCCATCTTAGCTGTAAACTCAGCTTGCAACAGTTCAGGCAGCATTTTCCCCAGAAATTCATCAACTTCCATACCAAGGGGCGTAGGATGAAGTTTTCCTTTAATTAACTTGACATATTCCCGTTGTTTGAGGGTTTTAACCGTAGGAGCATAAGTAGAAGGACGGCCAATCCCCTTGCGTTCCATAGCTTGTACTAACTTGGGTTCAGTATAACGGGGTGGTGGTTGGGTTTGTTTTTGATCATGACCAGCTTCATTAAGATTAAGAGGTTGTCCCTGTTGCACAGTGGGTAAAACTGAATCATTGCTGATGTTATTCCAGTATTTGGTATAACCTTTAAACTGAAGCACTTGACCTCTAGCTAACCACTGAACTTCACCCGATTGCGTCATAATTTTGGTTTGTTGAAGACGGGCCGAAGCACACAAAGAAGCCACAGAACGCATCCAGATCATCAAATATAATTGAAATTGTTGCTCATCTAATTCCTGTTTTAATTGAGTAGATGGGCGATTAATATCAGTGGGACGAATGGCCTCATGGGCTTCTTGAGCATTCTTAGCTTGACGATGTTTAACCTGTTTTGAAGGAAGATTTTGAGGATCTTTAGCCTGTAACCAAGCCCTAACGGATTGGCAAAACTCATCACTCAATACGGTTGAATCCGTCCTCATGTAAGTAATTAAACCTTGTTCGTAAAGGTGCTGCGCCACTTTCATCGTGGTTTCAGGATTCATTTTTAAGCGTGACCCGGCTGCTTGCTGTAAGGTAGAAGTGGTAAAGGGTGCAGGGGGTTGACGTTGTACCGTTTTTCCTTCCACTTGTAGCACCGTATGAGGATTAGATTTTGCGATCGCCACCAAACGATCTGCTTCAGATTCAGACAGAACCCGACTCGATTCAACGGCCTTAGTCTCTCCCCCCGCATCATCATCAGTCTGAGGAGTTTGGGAGTCATCAGACAAGGGTTGTCCCTGTTGCCCCAAATAAAAAGCACGAAAACCTTCTTTATAATCAACCCATACCGACCAGTAATCAATCTGTTTAAAATTAAGGATTTCGAGTTCTCGATGGCAAAGAATATGTAAAGCTGCTGATTGAACTCGCCCCACACTTTTGCCACCGTTCCCTTGGGCCCACAACAAAGGAGAACCGCGATAACCGACTAATTTATCAAGGCAAGCTCTCGCCAGTCCCGCATCTACCAAGGGTTGATCCAAAGGACGAGGACTTTTTACCGCAGCTTTAACCGCCTTTTCAGTGATTTCTTGATAAACCACCCGTTGAGGATTTTTCACCCCTAATTCTTGCGCTAAATGCCAAGCAATGGTTTCCCCTTCACGGTCGGGATCTGAGGCAAAATATACGACATTGCTGTTTTTCGCGGCTGTTTTTAACTCTTTAATGATTTTAGCAGCTTGGGAATTACGGGGAACAAAGCGACAATTAACTCCCGTTGTGGTTAGGGTAAAACCGAGGTTATCTTCCCCATCACGGGCTAATTCCCTCACATGGCCAAGACTGGCTTTGATTAACCATCCTGACCCTAAAATTTGACGGAGTTTTTTGATTTTGTTGGGAGATTCTACGATTAATAAAGGCATCTTTTTGAAGTCAGGAGTTCTGGGGGCGCGAGTGGATCTGAAGGTGGTGCAGAAACGATGGTGAAATGTTAAGCTAAAACCCATGTTAAATACGTTTTAGCGTTGTAGACTTTGTATTTAATCTAACCAATAAGCCGTGTAATAGCGGTTTTCATTTGGGTGGATTATTCCCTACAGCCCTACGAAGGCTTAGATCCTGTTGATTTTTGCTATTCATATGAAAACCGCTATCAATGTAAAACAGCTTAGAAATTTTTTTGAGGAGGATTAAGAGATAGCAACCCTCCCCGAAAAACGATAGAAAGAAGATGGCTATTATCCTTGGCATTAAATTTTTCCCGCAGCCGAAAAAAATACTTTTTAATGGTATTGATCGATAAATTCATTGCTGAACAAATTTCTTGATAAGAATAACCAAAACTTAGCCATTCTAATAATTCTTGTTCTCGCTTAGTGAGATGAATGTCTTGACACAATTGATAGTAAAGAGAAGTTCTGAGAGAAATTTGTTGTTGAGGAGGATATTGAAGAGTTGAATGAGTAAATGTAGATTTCATATCTCAATTTCTTGAAGGGATCATCAAAAAATAACCTTACTTTAATATAACAAAAAAAACTTTTAAGAGCAAGTGGAATTTTGCTGTATTTATTGACTAAAAAAATACTTTTTTTGAGTATAATGATGAAATTTTTTTATTTACTCACCACGCTCTTGAAGACCAGTGAATGTAAATTCACTCTTTAGCCTGTACTCAGAATTAATTAAGCTGTTGTGCATTTAAACTGGGTATTAATCAAATCCAATAATGAAATATCCGGTGTTCCCTTTTGCCTTTTGTATGAAAGCTTTTTGCATTGCTACTTGCTAATACGCATTTAAAATGCGTATTAGCTTAATCCCCGCGCATGGGGCCAGAGCAAAATTATTCTTTATTTTGAATTTTGAATTTTGAATTTTGAATTCAAAAAAGGTCACGCGCTTTGCGTGTGCGGCTGCACCGCTTGTAAATCCAACCCTTATCAGATCAGCAGGTTGTCACTAATTTGTTTGTGAGAAATGCGGGTATCCCGTGTTTCTCCCCAAAGGTTAGTTTCAGGAGGAGCAAAGATAGAATTATCGACAGTAGAAGTAGGTTCACTAACAAACCGAGCGCGATTTTCCATCGCTAAAACTCTTTCAGTATCTCTAACATAAAGGGGAGTGATTGAAGAACGAGCAACTAAAAAATCATCTAAATCTAATTGAAGAGAATCAACCCCTTGATAAAATTTATTTTTAGCAGCAATTTCAACAAGAGCTTGTAATTCAGCCCCAGTAAAATTTTGAGTACGACCTAAAAGAAGTCCCCATTGTTGTTGAGTTAAAGGGCCATAATTATCCCCATGACTATAACGAGAATCAAAACGAGAAGCATGAAGACTGAGGATTTCAAAACGTTCGTTGGCTTGAGGAAACCCAACATAAAAAATCTTATCAAATCGTCCAGCACGGGTTAACTCAGGGGGTAAAGCATCGAGACGATTTAAAGTAGCAATGACAAAGGTTTTTGTCTGCTTTTCTTGCAACCAAGTTAATAAAACCCCTAACACTTCTTTAGAATTAGAGCCACCATGAAGAGCCGTATCAGGGTCAAAGAATTTATCAAATTCATCGAAGTAACAAACAGCAGGAGAAGCAGATTCAATCCGAAGTAATAAGTGTTTTAAATAGGCCGCACCTTTTGATTTAATGACATCAACCCCGACACTAATTAAAGGAAAACCGAGTTCCAGAGCGCAAACTTTGGCACTAAAGGTTTTACCCGTACCAGGGGGGCCGGCCAATAACCAACCCTTGGGGAAAGGAATGTGACAAGCTTGGGCTTTCTGGGAATAATCAAGAGCAACTTGTTTAATCGCCGTTTTGAGACGATCTAAACCCCCAAAGGTAGAAAGAGTTGGAGTGGGCAGAAAATTCAATCCTAGAGCGGAGAGTTGTTGGCGTTTAAACGTGAGTAATTGGGGCTTAATAGGTTTATTGGGGTCAATTAAGCGTAAACCCGCCTGAATTTCCGCAGTGGATAAACCCGCTAAGGTCACGGCTAAACTTTCATAATCTGTATTAAGTTTATTTGTATTAAATTTATTTGTGTTAAGTTCATCCGTGTTAGGTTCATCCGTGTTAGGTTCATCTGTGTTAGGTTCATCTGTGTTAAAGTCATCTGTGTTAGATTCATCTGTGTTAAGCTCATCGGTTAAAAGGGTTTCAATCTCAGACAAACTGGGCAAAGGCCAATTAACAGAAGGAATTAGGGGCATTAAGTAGTCAGGTAAAGAACGGCCAATGCCATTGGTCAAGATAAAGTAGCGTTTTTGTTGTTTGTGAGTAACACTAAGTAATAGCCACTGGGTTAATCGGTGTTGCTCTGCTCCTGATAAGCTCGAAAGCAAAGCAGGCAATTCATCAAGTAGATACAGTCCATGGGATAGGATGTTAGAGGTTAGAGATGGCTCGTTAGGTGTCAGGGCAACAGTAATCCCATTTTTAGGATAGTGTGGTGGGGTTAATGAGATTAATTCAACCCCTAAACTGTGGGCAATTTTGTGTAACTGCTCAAAAACTAGGGTGCGATCGCTTAAAGGAAAATTAACACAAACCGCGTGATAGACAGAAAGTAATTTTAATAGTTGCTCTTTCATTGATTTCTACAGATCAAGTTAAGGGTTTATAAATAAATTAACGGTGACGACTTCGACGAGTAGGAGCTACATTTTGGGTAATAGTTGAAACAGGTGTCTGCGATGTTTGTTGAGAGGGTGGGAATTGACGTTCAAAGAAAGTTAAATCAGCTTCAGTCATTAAATTAGTGGCATTAGGCTTGTTACCTTGAAGGGTTTGATGATAAATAACGCCTCGTCCGTCATTGGCTGAGATCTCAACATCACCATTAGGGTCGATGGCCAGGGTGTAAGAGTCCCCTGTTCGCCGAATAGACTGTTGTTGCCTCTGGGCCATTTCAACCAATTGGGCAGCAAGATTATTCGCTCTAGTCATCAAAAGGGATAAGGTCTGATTATTTTGAGTTAAATTTGTCTTTGATTTTTCAAGGTTCAAAAGGGCTTTACTATCATCAATACTCAATTGAGCATCAATAATAGAGAGACGTTTTTGGCGACCGACATCAAAGGTAAGGATAGGTTGATTATTGGCGTTGAAAACGGTGTAACGGTCTTGCTGTCCAATGGGTTGACGAACAAGGGTATAACCATTTTGAGCGTAACGAGATTGCCCGAATTGAACTTTTTGAGTGAATAAATAATAAAGTTTTTTAGCCACTTGTTGTTGTTGATATTGTTGTTGCCAATGCTTGAAGAAATCCCCCCCTTTTTTGAGGAATTGTTGCCACCATTTCGGATTATTTGGTTCTTGTTCTCGTTGAGATTGTGCTTCTAAGAAAGCGGGGTCAACGGTTTGATTAATTTTTTGATTGACGCGAGATTCAATTAAGTTATCTAAATATTTAACCACCTTGGGATCTTTTAAAAGAGAGAGTTGTTCGTTAATAACTTGAGTTCCGGTTTTTTGAGGAGAAGGAGATAAAACATTTTTGGTAATTCTTCCCTGTTCGTCGGTCGATAAAACCGTTTGAGATGAAACAGTTTTATCCCCTTGTTTTTCAATAGCTTGAACTCGAATCGAAGGAGCATTAGGAATGATTGTCCCTTCTGGTAAAGATTGAAGTATTTCTATTTGTGCTAATAATCGCTCAGAAGAAGCGGTAGATTTTCGAGATTTGATACCTCCTTCAGTTAGTTCAATCTCATCAATTAATACTAAATCCGTTGAGTATAGGCTAGTTATGAGGAGAGGCACTCATGCAAGAGGCACTCATGCAAAGGGGAAAATAAATAATCAGTTTTTAATAACCGGATTTAGTATAACTGTTCATTTTGAGTCGCCTGAAATAAAAGAGACGGAGAAGAATGTGGTTGAGAAATAGATTCCCCTTTTTTATCCAACGAAATTTGAGGAGGATTAGGATTAGGTTGAGGATGGGGAGAAGAAGAAGTTAAGGGTTTATCAGATTGTTGTTGCTTTTGTTGTGTTTCTTCTGGGTCTTCTTTTTGTTGGGTTTCATCGACATCATCCCCCCATTGCCAATTAGCCACTAAAAGTTTTTGACGAGCTAAGTTTTGATATAAATTCCAGTAAACTTGTTGGATTTCCCTCGAATGATTATCATTGATTAAGACCATAAAAAATGCCTCACTTTTAAACAGTTACCAGTTACCAATTCGTGTAATTAATCATCCTCTAAAGGGGGGCCTGCAAAATTAATAATTAATTATTTTGCAGGCCCATGCACAGGATTGGAGCGAAGCGGTGCGACCTGACTGATGACTGTTAACCCTTGAGCTAAATCATCAAGACGATTTAATAAGATTTTTTTTGCTTCAGAAAAAAAGCCTAACTCCCCATCAAAATAAATAGCTAAATATTCAGCTTGGTGATTTTCAGGACGAGGATAATCAACTTGACCCAAGGGAGTTTGACTTAGTAAAAGTCCATTTTGGTCAAAAAATTCGATAACTTGAGGGTGATAGTCAATGGGAAAATTTGGTAAAGTTTTATCAATTTTATGCAGGTTTCTTGTCATAGAGTTGAAGATTGAAGATTAGAGGTTGAAGATTAGAGATTGGAACTTGAAGATTAGAGATTGGAACTTGAAGATTAGAGATTAGAGATTGGAACTTGAAGATTAGAGATTAGAGATTGGAACTTGAAGATTAGAGATTAGAGATTGGAGATTGAAGATTGGAGATTGAAGATTGAAGATTGAAGATTGGAGATTGGAGATTGGAGATTGGAGATTGGAGATTGGAGATTGGAGATTGGAGATTGGAGATTAGAGATTAGAGGTTGAAGATTGGAGATTAGGGGTTGAAGATTGGAAGTTGAAGATTAGAAATTGAAGATTCTAGATTGGAAGTGATTCCTAACAATTAATATCATCAATAGAGAGAGGAGATGGGGGAGAGGGAGAGGGGGTCGGCATAGAGACAGGAGCCTTAGACTTATTATTAGATGAATTAGACTTAGGCTGCTCGTTGTCTTGGTCGGGAGGGGGAGGTAAAGGAAATAAACGATTGACTAATTCATAGCGTTCTTCAAATTGTTTTCGACGTTCATCATCATCAACAAGCTCCCTTGGTTGAGAAGAAAAATATTCCCAAAGTTTGGGCCATTGTTCTTGTGACCATTTCATTTCTTGAAGATCGTCAGCCGGAATCTTAATGGCTTGTTTAATCGGAATATATTCTTCTTCGCCTCGTTCATAAGCTGGATTAATAATAATAGAACGACCCCTTCCTAACTTCATAAATTGAGAAGGTTCAACTAAAGAACGTTTTTGACGATTTTCAGAATGGGAACGGGAACCGCCACTACTTTTACCCGAATTACGAGAACGAGATTTTGTCGAATAAAGAACATCAAACTCTCCTAAAGCCTTAGAAAAATATTCAGACGACTCAACTTCTTGAGGGTTAAAAAGGAATTTAGTGGCACAGTTACCAAAAATAATTTTAGCCACTTCTTTTCCATAAACTTTTTCCAATTGAGCTAAATTTTGAAAGCCAATGATGCCACAAAAACCGTCTTCTCGGTTTTGGGTTAACCACTCATACAACATAGGTAAATACATCGTTGGTAACTCATCGAGGAAAACGCATAAAGGATCTTTTCTTGGAGTGGGACGAGAAACATTCCTCGACACAATCATGTGGATGACCGCAGCCATGAGAGGGCCAACAATATCTCGATTGTTACGATCTAAGCCGCAAACAAGAAGGGTTTTGCCATCTAAATTAAGAGGAATGGTAGAATCCCCACTAAACGCACCAATAAAATCCTTCTTAAGAAACTTCTCAAAGGTGCGTTGGGCCGTGCCAATAATAGAACTTTCGGTTTCAGGGGCATTCGCCACAGAAATTAACTGAGCCAAGGGGCGCATTGTCCAGATGGGGAACTGTTGACGTTCTCGTGAATAACCCAACCGTTTACCGAGTTCGGGTAAAGATAAAATAGCCGCACAGGTCATCAGGTCAGCGTATTCTTTACCGCATTGAGCAGCCACCGCCTTAGCCAATAAGAAGATACCCTGTACCAAAGTGGCCCCTGCATCCTCGAAAAACTTATCCGATGAGGCATTAGCATTGAGGTCAATATTTTTGGCAATAACTTCAGCTAATTGACCCGCAGCGACGGCATCCTCATCATCTTTCAAGAAATCGAGGAGATTACAAACATCAGAAAAGGGGAAATTGGGGGTAAAGAAACGAACCTTATAGCCCCGTTTAATCGCGTAGGCGATCGCCCGACTACTTTGAGTAGGGAACTTGAAGTCGTAGAGCAGTACAGGAAACCCTTGATCTAGAGCCGAACGAATGCAAGGGTCAATGACACTGAAGGTTTTACCCGTTCCTGCTGCTCCGGCGACAAGAATACCCCGTTGGATATCAGGGATATAAATGGGGTGAGAAGCCGCCGAACGCCGCTCAACTTTTAGCCCTGACCATAACCATTGTTCTTGAAGTTTAAGCAGTACAGGGTCAGGAGTCCCAATATATAAGGCGGCTGAATTACGAGTGGGAGAGGCAATTTGCGATAAAGCTTTTTGGGCGGCCTTCTTTTTTTCTCGTTGTCCTCCCCAATAAGCGGTGGACAGTTTACCTGTTTTAGAACCATTCCCCATTAAGCTTAAAACCCCAAATAACCCGAAAATTCCGATTAATGTTAGGGCAGTGGGACTTGATAAGATATCGAGTAAAGAATTATTGTTATTGTTATTGACAAAACCCAAGGATGGGGGTGAGATTTCAGTTATCAGTGAACAGTTATCAGTCATCAGTTTTTTTTAGTTATCAGTGAACAGTTATCAGTCATCAGTTTTTTTTAGTTATCAGTTATCAGTTATCAGTCATCAGTTTTTTTTAGTTATCGCCTCATCAGTGATCAGTTATCGAAAATTTGGGTTTAAAACCCCGTCACTTCGGCTCACTTCGTGCAATCGCGCTCCCAGGACTGCGAGGTTATCGAGCGAAGTTCCTTCGGCGCGATTGCACGAGATGCAGTACAAGTCGCTCAGTGCATCGCCTTTTAGGACGGCTTTGGTATAATGGATTTTAGGGAGTGTCAATAGTCAGTTATGGCCCCAAAAAAATCCAATCATTCTCGGTATAGGTAAAAGCAGGGATGGGCCCAATACCATAAGGAGAGCAACCCAAATTAAACAACCCCTTCTGGCAAATGCGGAAAAACCAAGCAGTTGTAACTGTTTCCGTGACCTCATCGACATCCCAAACCACGACCTTAAAGCTAGGGCCAAAAGGGTGTCGTCCGGTGGGTTCTACCCCGCCAAACATCCCTTTAAGTAAACCATAGCCACCATCAACAGATTGATACTTACCCGAAACCCATTGTTTGCCAGCCACAACGGGATTATTCCCTAATTCAATGTGAGCGCAGTTTTGCGGACAACTGACATTAAACCCCAGGCGATCGCTTCCCGAAATGGTCTGAGTAGCGGGTTGTTCTACGTCACTGAGTACCCAATCAATTTTGGCCACAACCCCACCCGATAACTGTGGAGGATTAGGAAAATTGGCAAAAGGGACAAGGGATAAACCAGGAATACTGGCCACAGAAAAATTCTGCCAACCTGTAAAATTTTGCAGAGGAACAGCCGTTAATCCTGGAATATCCTTAAAGTTATACTGACTTAAATCAAGTTGATTTAAAGATAACTGATTTAAGTTTCCGTAACGTTTAGTCAAAGAACCAATGGGTTGATTGAGAACCCCAGAAATGTGATAGCCATTTCGGTTTAATAAGTCTTGAACTAAAGGAAGTTGAGACAATTTAGTTTGACTTAGATTAGGAACAATCTGGATTAAATTGCCTAAAGTTTGTTGAGATAATAAGGGGAAATGGTCTAAAGGAAGTTGACGAAAAGATTGTCTGCTAGACTGTTCAATGTCATTTAAAGTTAACTGCTGAAGTTGAAAAGAGTCTTGAAAATCCCCTAATTTAAGAAAAGTGTCAATGGGTTGTCCTTCTTGCCACGTCCTTGAAGGATCATAGTCGAGTTGTCTTTGAACAGCAGGAGGCACGTTAATCGAACCTGATTGGGGAGCATCAGGCAAATTATCAAAGGTTAATTGTTGAAAATTAGGAACGCTTTGAGATAAAACTTTGCCTGAATTAGCTACCAGGATTAACCAAGTTAACACCCAAAAGATTCCCCATCCGGTTAAAAACAAATAAGGATATTTACCCAGTCTTATTAATTGATAAATCCATTTTTTCACTTTTCTTCTCCTAACTGTAATATCTGACCAACCCGTTCCCAGGAAACCTCAGAACGAATAAGGGATTGACTTAAAGATTGTCCCTGTTTAAGATAAATAACCACCCGACGAAGTTGGGGTTTTAGACTGTCCCAATTCTCAATATTTCCCTGAGTCGAAGCCACAAGTATTCCCCTTTCTAACTGAGTAATTAAAGGAGAAGCAACGGGGGAGGGTTCAGGGGTTGGGGGAACCATTTCAAAGATTAAAGAATGGGGACGTGCTGATTTATTAATTCGGTAAAGATAAATGCCGCCCCCATCTGGGCCGGTGGTGATCACTGTCAAAAGACTGCTATTAGTTGAAGGTAAACCAGGGATTTTTAAATCATTAATCCGTTTAAGGTGTAAAACTTTAGCACCAGGGCCATTACAGTTGACCGAACCAGGAAGTCCTTGTAAACAACCATCACCATCAATAACCACAAAAGAAGGATTGTCCAACCAAGCTTTAGTGATGACCTGATTAGAGGGTAAAAACGAAAGGGTAACGCCATGACCATTGGCTAAAGAAACATTAATCGGCTGCATTTGATTGGATTGCCCTTTATTAGCGGTTTTTACCACACGAAGCCAGGAAATAGGTTCTGTGGCTACGGCTAAATTAGCTCCTGCTCCTGGAAGGGTTAGGGCAACCAGTACGGTGAAACAACTAAGGGTTTTTAGCATGAATACCTCCTAATAGCAGTTTTTAGTTGAGTGTATTAATATTTCGGTTGAGTGAGTGTGGGATGGGTGGGTGTAGGGGCGGGTTTTTAACAACAATTTAGAATTCTAAAAAGTATGTTAGATAAACCCGCCCCTACGGTTCGTGTAGTTCGTGCAATCGCGCTCCCCGGAACTACGCTCACTAACAGGGGGGAATTTTAACTTTGATGTTTACGACCTTGAGATGAAAACTGCTCTAAGTTAATCGAACGAGTCACCAGAACTTGAACAGGGATACCAGCATCAACCCACCAAAGTCGAGAGAGATTTTGAATTTCACGAATAGCTTGCTGATTGCGTTGTTGCCATTGTTCGGCGAGGGGGGTAAACCCGCCTTCTAAGACAGCCCCAATATAATTGGGTTGATTGTAAGTAGAAGTAGAAGAAACACCACCAATGCCACTAAAGGTAGAAGTAGAAGTGGCGCGATTAGCCAGTTCACCCGCTTGACTTAAGGCTCCCATCACAAAGGTGGCCCCATCGCGTCGGGCTATTTCCCCTGAATAGTTATCTTTAAGTTGAGCGATCAGGGGACTACCATTACTTAAACGAATCTGCAAAGCATCAGCATCAACCGGATATTCTTGTCCTTCGTTAATAACCGCAACGGCTCGACTACTGATAATGCCATTTTGAACCGATTGAACCGCAAAAACAACCGTTGACCCTTTCTCCAGTGCCGTTTCACCTTGGTGGGTTTTGAGTGGTTCGCTCAAAGTCACTGTAAAGATGAATTCCTGATTAGTATTTCTGAGATCAATGGGAACGGCGATGGAGGTGGCCAAGATAGCCGCAGCTTTTTGCCCCAGTTGTAAAGAAGCACCAGTAGATGAGGCGACTAATATAGATTGAGGTAAGGGTTCGCTAGTCAGGATTTTATCATCAGATAATTCAGGTGAGGGGGGTTGATTTTTGGGTTGATTGGCCAGCACTTGATTAACCTGTTGGCCACCACCGTAACTGCCCAATTGTGCTAACATTTGCCATTGTTTTAAGCTGAGCGAAGCCGAAGCTTCAATGGGATCAAGGGATGAAGAATTTGAGGGAATGATGCTTGATGGAGGTTGTGGTTGTCTAACTCTTGAAATCCCAGAAGTAAAGCGAGGCGCGAAACGAGAAACGGGTTGAGGTTTAGCTTGGTGTACGACCGCAGGGGGAGCTTGGCGTACCACTGGGGGAGGTGTTGAAGACGGCCTCGTTGGTGTTTCTCCTTTATCGATAGTGACTTTGGGTGTGTCTGCCCCGTTATCCAATTTGTCTCGAATGGCTTTGATTTGTTCGTTCTGCTCGGAAAGAGCTAATTCCCCTGATAACTTAGCATTTCTTTCTTCAAGGGTATCGGTTGAGGATGAGGGATTTTCCGTCTTTTTTAACCCAGGTTTCTCAGAATCTTTTGAAGCTGAATTGTTAGAAAAACTCGAATAAATTGAACTTCCTTGAGCAAAAAGAAGACCGAAAAAAATAGCAACAGAACCGACAACTATGGCAATTAATCCTAGCTTAACATAGGGATTTTTTGAGAAAGGTTTGCTTGGTTTCTTCTGATTTGGTGATGAGGGGTTATCGGAGATTTCATTAACGTCATTTGTCAACAAGTCGGTCACAATTTCTTGAGGATTAGTGACTTGAGTAGAATCAAGTTCATGGTCGTTTAATTCCAGTAACGTAAAAATTTCGGTGGTTGAATAATTCGGAGATGAATTCATCTTATTTTAACTCCTCACGACGATAGGGAACAATGGAATCAATTTCTAAAGCAGAGGCGCGAATTTTCGCTACTTGTTGAGCTAAAGTGGGAGGTTTTTTTGTCTCGGATGTTTGACTTAAATGATTGACCATTTGAGGATTAGGCGGAACCACTGAGCGAACATAAATGTCAACATTATAAGGAACCACTTCGGAGACATTTCCTAAATCTTTCAAAAACAAAAGATTAGAAATTAAGCGAACTTTCCAGCGACCTTCAGCCACTTTTTCCGGGGGAGAAAAAGAAACAGGAACAAAGGCGACATTGGTTTTTTGAGTAAAAACTGACTGAGGGATTAATTCAGCAATTTGACACAAAAATTCTTGACGAAAATTAAGTTCCATCCCCAAACTGGCAGACCACACAGGAGTAGGAACTTTGCCAATTCTTTGCCCATCTTCACTACTAATGTCCACCCCTGGATCTGGGATAATTTGCCCAGGTTGAGTCGGATCTGCCATCGTTCCCCCCCAGGTGAAAGTGAGGGTAAAAATACTGTTTAAAAAACTTAAAATGGCTTCATCAGTGCGTTCGGCTGAATTAATGGGAATTACCCCAATCGAGTCTCCATTGGAGAGTTGCACTAAGGTAGGCGGGGGTTTGGTGGCCACTTGAAAAATGCCAATGAGTAACCCAACATTGAATAATAAACTCAATCCTGTTCCTCCCAGGCAAATAATAACAACTTTGCCAAAGGCATCTTTAACAGAAACAGCATCGGATGTGCCTCGTAACTTAGCTTTATGTAACAAAGTCATTTTCTAAATACCTCCAACAGATCAATTTTGAAAACCTACGCAGTATTGATTTACCTGGTCATCTACTAGATTGCAACGTTAAGGAACGGAGCATTCACCTCCGGCTAATTCTTTTTAAAAATTGGGGTGGTGGCATCACGAACTCGTCCTCTAATGCGTTTGCGAATATTGGCAGGAACATTGTTTTGATAAGCCGAACTCATTCGACGCAGGGCCGGATGAGCCGCCATGCGGGCCGCCATCGCGGCCCCACCAGCAGCTAAGGA
>Ga0208222_1000213_pt1 | contig 15970 bp, 16 predicted proteins | sample LakMenEpi13Sep09_FD_150694 | JGI IMG/M metagenome (GOLD analysis project Ga0208222, IMG submission 150694) | Freshwater microbial communities from Lake Mendota, WI - 13SEP2009 deep hole epilimnion (SPAdes) | ecosystem: Environmental > Aquatic > Freshwater > Lentic | place: Lake Mendota, Madison...
TACGGCATGATTGGTGAGGTTGACTTTCATGTCGGTCGAATTTGCGAGAAACTCCGTCAACGCAACGAGTGGCAAAACACTTTGATCATCATCACTGCAGATCATGGCGAGCAACTTGGCGACCACGGGTTAAAAGACAAACTTGGTTTCTTCGAAAGCAGTTATCACATCATCGGAATCGTTCGCGATCCGAGTCATCCACAAACTCATGGTCAGGTAGTTACTGAGTTCACCGAAAATGTTGACATCATGCCAACGATCGCCGAAGCGATCGGCGTGCCCGTGCCACTGCAGTGCGACGGTCTGCCACTAACCGACTTTCTGCGGGGCGAAACACCAAATCGCTGGCGCCAGGCGGCAACATACGAATTTGATTGGCGACACATATATATAGACGACAGCGAGACGAGCGCCGCACAAAATTGGCCACGCGACAGGCGTCTCGAGCGTCAACACTTAGCAGTGCGTCGAACCCGCGATTCTGCCTACGTGCAATTTGGTGACGGCAGTTGGTTGGCTTTTGATCTGGCCAAAGATCCGACCTGGCGCACGACTTTTACCGACCCGAACCGTGTTCTACCTCTTGCCCAAGAAATGTTGCTGTGGCGCTCTCATCACACCGAGCGCACATTGACTGGCATGTTGCTGCAAGATGGTGGCATTGGTCGCTGGCCCGATGGCGTCGCGTGGCGAAACAACAAATAGCCAACTAGTTTTGCAACATGGCGTTACAAAAATTTGCCGATCACTTGAAAGCGCCATGGCCGAATGGTCGCGGCACGAGTTATGAAATCGCCAGCCAGACACCCGGTGTCGCAGGTTGGACATGGCGCGTAGCGATTGCGCCAGTTGTTGAAGACTGCGACTTCTCACATTTTGAAAACGTCCATCGACAGTTGCTGATCATCTCGGGTGACGAGATGATTCTAAATGTGGGAGGCGAAACTGTTGTCTGCAAACCAAATGAAGTTGCGGTGTTCGCAGGCGATATTCCGACCACGGCAAAACTGGTCAACGGCCCAATTGTTGATTTGAATTTAATGACCGTGCGTGGCAAAGCATCTGGAGCAATGACGTACGTTTCTGAACCAGGGCCACTATCAAAGTGCGAGATGGTCGTCTGCGTCTCAGAATCTGCCGAAATTATTGTTGATTCTCGACCTGTAACTTTGCACCACCAAGACGCTTATCTCGACACAATTAATTGCAAACTCAATCTCATCTCAGGCGCTCTCGCCCACATCACCCTCTCTAAATAACTAGTTGGTGCCCGACACTTGGCGGCGTGGCGTGATTTCGGCGAGAATAGGTCTATGAGCGGACCAAGAGTTGTTAGATCTCCACGGGGCAGCAAACTGACTTGCGCCAATTGGCAAATTGAAGCGCCCTATCGAATGTTGCAAAACAATTTAGATCCAGAAGTTGCTGAGCGACCAGATGATCTGGTGGTTTACGGTGGCACAGGTCGAGCCGCACGAAGTTGGGAAGCATTCGACGCGATGATGCGCACGATGCAAACGCTCAAGCCTGATGAGACCATGCTCGTGCAATCTGGCAAACCAGTCGGCGTGTTTCGCACACACGAATGGGCGCCGCGGGTACTGCTCGCCAATTCAAATCTCGTTGGCGACTGGGCAACTTGGGATGAGTTTCGTCGCCTTGAAAATATGGGCCTCACGATGTATGGCCAAATGACGGCAGGCTCGTGGATCTACATCGGCACTCAAGGAATTTTGCAAGGCACTTACGAATGTTTCGCCGAAATCGCCCGCAGAAAATTTAAAGGCACGCTCGCTGGCACAATTACTCTGACTGCTGGTCTTGGCGGCATGGGTGGTGCACAACCTCTTGCGATCACAATGAATGACGGCGTTGCATTATGCATTGATGTCGACCCGACTCGCGTACAACGTCGAGTCGAAACTCGTTATCTTGACGAAGTTGCTGACTCTCTAGAAGACGCTGTTGCTCGTTGCGAAGCCGCCAAAAAAGCCCGCAAAAAACTCTCGGTCGGCGTTGTCGGCAATGCGGCTGACATGTTTCCAAAGCTTCTTGCGCAGGGTTTCGTCGCCGACATCGTCACCGATCAAACAAGCGCCCACGACCCAATGAGTTACCTGCCAAACGATTTGACAGTTGAAGCTGCCGAAAAGCTTCGCACAACAAACCCCGCGCACTACATCGATCGTTCGCGTGCAGCGATGGCCGCCCACTGCGCGGCAATGGTCGGCTTTCAAGATGCCGGTGCCGAAGTGTTTGACTACGGCAATTCACTTCGACGCGAGGCGCAACTCGGTGGCTATGACAGAGCGTTTGACTACCCCGGTTTCTTGCCCGCTTATATTCGTCCGCTCTTTTGCGAAGGCAAAGGTCCGTTTAGATGGGTCGCTCTTTCTGGCGACCCACGCGACATTGCTGCAACTGATCGCGCAGTTCTCGAAGAGTTTCCTGGTGACGAAGCACTCGCAAAATGGATGCGACTCGCAAGCGAGCAAGTTGCCTTTCAAGGTTTACCTGCGCGCATTTGTTGGCTCGGTTATGGCGAGCGTCATCGCCTCGGGCTGCGTTTCAATGAAATGGTCAAACGTGGAGAAGTCTCAGCGCCGATCGTCATCGGTCGAGATCACTTAGATTCAGGCTCTGTTGCTTCTCCATTTCGAGAAACCGAAGCGATGCAAGATGGCTCTGACGCAATTGCCGACTGGCCGTTGCTTAATGCGCTCGTAAACACCGCGAGCGGCGCAACATGGGTCAGCATTCACCATGGTGGCGGTGTCGGCATCGGTCGCAGCATTCATGCCGGCATGGTTTGTGTCGCCGACGGCACCGACCTTGCCCGCGAAAAACTTTCTCGCGTATTGCTGAGCGATCCGGGCATGGGCGTAATTCGCCATGCTGATGCGGGTTACGACTTAGCAATCAAAGTCGCCGAAGATCGCGGTGTTCGCTTGCCAATGCGTGAACAATGAAATCAATCCACGCGCAGTTTGCTTGGCTCGGCGGTGAGAGTTGTGCTCTAAACGTCCGCATCACCACCAATAATGGATTCATTTCGGCAATTGAGCCGAACTCGGTGGCGAGTGCAAAAGATTTACGCGTTGTCGGCGTAGTTATGCCTGGCTTTGTCAATACTCACAGTCACGCTTTTCACCGCGCCTTGCGTGGACGCACACATAGCGGTGCCGGTCTCGGCGACTTTTGGTCGTGGCGAACATTGATGTATCAAGTTGCAAATCGTCTCACGCCTGAAAACTATTTAGCACTCGCTTCGGCTGTGTATAGCGAAATGGCACTTGCCGGCATCACTTCTGTTGGCGAATTTCACTATGTGCACCACCAGCCAGATGGCAAGCACTATCAAGACCCAAATGAAATGAGCAAAGCATTAATTGAGGCCGCACGAATTGCGGGCGTTCGCTTGACATTGCTTGACGTCGCATATTTGCATGGCGGCCTAAATGGTCAAAAACTCGGTCAAGAGCAACAACGATTCACAGATTCGACAATTGAAAATTGGCTGTCACGCGTTGACATGCTTGGTGCATCAAGCGCAATGCACACGGTTGGTCTCGCACCCCACAGCGTTCGGGCCGTACACGAAGTCGAACTTGCACAGATCGCCAAACATCGAAAAAACCGGGTGGTACACATCCATGTTTCTGAACAACCAGCAGAAAACGAAGCTTGTCGCGCAGCAACAGGTCGCACGCCAACAAAACTCTTGAGTGATGCCGGATTACTTGGCTCGTTTACATCGGCGATTCACGCCACACATCTTGACGCCGGCGATATTGCGCTGTTAGGGCAAAGCAAAACCTTCTCGTGCTTTTGCCCAACAACCGAGCGCGACTTGGCAGACGGCATTGGGCCGTCGGCAGAACTTGTTGCAGTCGGCTCGCCTCTTTGCTTGGGCACAGACTCACATGCTGTGATCGATATGTTCGAAGAGGCTCGCGCAGTTGAAATGCACCAAAGACTTATTTCTAATAAGCGTGGCGTACATCGCAGTAGTGAATTACTCGCTGCCGCAACCGTGCACGGTGCAAGCTCGCTTGGCAGCAAAATTCACGGTCTCGTTGTTGGTGCTCCCGCCGATTTCATTGCGATTGCTACAGATTCGGTTCGTCTCGCGACTTTTGACGACGAAAACGGCGCCGCCCACCTCGTGCACAGTGCAACCAGTTCAGACGTCAGAGATGTTTGGGTCGGTGGCGAGCAAATCGTTAAAGATCGCATCCACCGCTCAGTGCCCAACATTGCCGAGAGTTTGCGCACATCGATTGCCGCAGTGCTCTAATTACACTTATTGCATGACAGTTTTACCAATCGCCACCATCGGTCACCCTGAATTACGAATTCGCGCCAGCGAGGTTGACCCAAAAGAAATTAAATCTCCAGAGATTCAGACTTTCATAGACGACTTAGTCGAAACGATGCGTCATGCAAACGGTGCTGGTCTTGCGGCTACACAAGTTTTGCACCATCAACGAATCTGCGCCGTTGAAGTCAACAAGAATCCGCGGTATCCGTATAAACCGCAGGTGCCATTGACAATTTTGATTAATCCGGTGCTCACGCCACTCGACGACGACATGTTTGAGAATAACGAGGGTTGTTTGTCGGTTCCTGGTTTTCGTGGCAACGTGTGGCGTTACACATCAATTCGTGTTCAGGCTTTCGATCGCAATGGTGAAACAATCGACCAAGTAATTCGTGGCATGACCGCATGCACCTACCAGCACGAAGTTGATCACCTCGACGGTCTCCTATTCATGGACAAGGTGAAAGATTCAAAGACGTTTACAACTTGGGACTCTTTTGACAAGTTCCATCATCATGACTTTGTCGTTCGAGTTAAGGAACTTGTCGCGAAGTTCGGTTCGTAGTGCTCGTTCTCACAGGTATCGGTACTCTCGTTACCAATGACGTCACACTTGAACGCGGCAAACTCGGAGTAATCAACAACGCCGCACTTGTTGTCGGCGATGACAACAAAGTTGCTTTGGCATGTGAGGCCGTCAACTTGCCGCGCAAGTTGCGCACAAATGCAGTCGACATCGGTGGTCGAGCGGTGATTCCTGGTTTTGTTGACAGTCACACTCACTTAGTTTTTGGCGGCGATCGCGCTTTGGAGTTTGAAGCACGTATGTCGGGCAAACCATATACAGCAGGAGGAATTCGAACCACGATGTCGGCCACTCGTGGTGCGTCTAACGACACACTCGCCGAAAATGCTCGACGACTTGCCAACGAAGCGTTACACACTGGAACGACAACACTTGAAACAAAGTCTGGTTACGGTCTGTCGGTTTTAGATGAAGCTCGTTCCCTGCAAGTCGCGGCTTCAATCACTTCGGAAACTACTTTTCTCGGCGCGCATGTTGTTCCGCCAGATTCGCAAATTGACGACTATGTAAACCTTGTTTGCGGCGAGATGCTCGCGCAATGCGCAGCCTCGGCAAAATGGATTGACGTTTTTTGCGATCGTGGTGCGTTTGAGGTCGATCACGCGCGGGCGATTCTGAGCGCCGGCGCAAAAGCCGGCTTGGGTATGAGAATTCATGCCAATCAATTGCAACACGGTGGCGGAGTGCAACTGGGTGTCGAACTTGGTGTCGCCTCGTGCGATCACTGCACGCACTTGAATGATGCAGATGTTTCGGCGCTCGCCGACTCGAACGGAAGCACTGTCGCCACGCTTTTGCCGACTGCCGAGTTGTGCACGCGCTCGCAGTTTCCAGATGCACGAAGACTGATTGATGCTGGTGTGACGGTCGCTCTGGCCTCAGACTGCAATCCTGGATCGTCATATACGACTTCGATGCCGCTGGTAATTTCTCTCGCAGTTTTGAATATGAATATGACCTGCGAAGAAGCCGTCTGGTCGGCAACTGCGGGAGGTGCCGCCGCGTTGCGACGGCATGACATTGGCACGCTAAGGATCGGCGCAAATGCCGACTTTTCAGTTCTGAATACGCCAAGCTACATCCACCTCGCCTATCGACCAGGTGTGAAACTTGTCGATGCTGTTTTCCGCCTTGGCGGGTGCGTTGCTGGTTCGCTGTTGTAAAATCTAAGAGTGCAAGAGCCTCGCCGAAAAATTTTTAAATCGCCTGGCGATTGGCGCACTTTGGTCATTGCTGTTTTGGTTTACGGCGGCTGGTTAGCCACGGTTTTTCTGCACAAACAAATGCCTTGGTGGGCGACATTTGCATTGCTCACTTGGTTTGGTGCATGGCACCTCAGTTTGCAACACGAACTCGTGCACGGACACCCGTTTCGCAATTCAAAGTTGAACGCCGCTCTGGCCTCGCTATCGCTAACAATGTGGGTGCCGTTCTTGTCGTTCAAACGCGATCACATCTCGCACCACAACACAACTCTCACACACCCCGAACTTGATACTGAGAGCTACTACTCGATGCCCGAGCAGTGGCAACACTCAGGCCGATTCTTGCGCTCGATCTATTGGGCTAATCGCACTATCGCTTTCAGGCTGACAGTTTGGTCGGTCTTCAGCACGGTGCAATATTTCTTTGCCGATGCATGGCGCGCGATTCGCAATGTCGACAACGCGCGAAGTGCGTGGGTGTTACATATTCCTGGTCTCATTGCAGTTACATACATCGTTAATAATCTTGCCGGCATGTCAGTGATCGAGTATCTAATCGGCGGCGTATTTGCCTCTCACTCGCTCAACATGATGCGCTCGTTTGCTGAACACAAAACTCTTGGCGATGAGTCAACACGAACTGCGATGATCGACGCTGGTCGAGTTATGAGTCTGTTGATGCTCAACAACAACCTGCACATCGCTCACCACGACGAACCATCAGCACCTTGGTATAAAGTGCCAGAAGTCGCCGAGCGGCTCAACGCGTTTGAACGTGCACAGAAAATTGACGCGCTATACAAAGGTGGGTATGGCGAACTACTCCGTCGATTTACTTTCAAGCCTTACGATCAGCCCGTTTATAGCAAGTCGGTTTAATCTCTTTGGTTTTCTGATTTTTCATACCGACAACTAGAGTTCTACCGTGCAAGATTCTGCCGTATCGATCAGTACTTCTGGTCTTGACCGTGATTCTGTCGTCAGTGTCGCTCGTGATTTTGCCGAAGTAAAAATTACACAAGCTGCTTTTGATGCTCTGGCTCGTTCAAGCAAAGTTGTAGAAGATTTGGCCAAGTCAGACCAGCCTGTCTATGGCATTTCAACCGGCTTTGGTGCTCTCGCAACCAAACACATCGCCCCAAATGATCGAGTCGCCTTGCAGCAGTCGCTGATTCGTTCACATGCAGCAGGCATGGGATCTGTAGTTGAGACCGAGGTGGTTCGCGCGATGCAGTTGTTGCGTCTGCGTACTTTGTGCAGCGGCGCAACCGGCGTAAGGCCAGTTGTTGCCGAGACAATGGCAGCCATGCTCAATGCGGCAATCACGCCAATTGTTTACGAATACGGCTCACTTGGATGCAGTGGCGATCTCGCCCCCCTTTCCCATTGCGCACTCGCACTCATGGGTGAAGGCGAAGTATTTGATAAGTCAGGACGACGTCGCCCGACACTTGAAGTGCTGAAAGAGAACAACATCAAGCCAATCGTGTTGCGCGAAAAAGAAGGACTCGCACTCATCAACGGCACCGACGGCATGCTCGGCATGCTGCTATTGGCCATCACCGATCTTTTTGAACTTTGCAAACTTGCCGACATTGCAACAGCTCTTAGCGTTGAAGCACTGCTCGGCACTGACCAGGTTTTCACCGCCGACATGCACGAGCCTTTGCGTGCGCACCCTGGTCAAGTTGCAAGTGCCGCCAACATCTTTGCGCTTTTAAAAAATTCACCGCTAGTTGCATCTCATCGCACCGACGACACTCGTGTGCAAGATGCATATTCACTTCGTTGTGCGCCACAAGTCAATGGCGCAGTTCGCGACACAATCACTCATGCTTTAAATGTCGCCCAACGAGAACTTGCGGCAATGATCGACAACCCCGTTGTCACTAGTTCTGGAGAGATTCGCTCAAACGGCAATTTTCACGGCGCGCCAGTTGGCTATGTTCTTGACTTCTTGGCAATTGCAACTTGTGATCTCGGCTCGATCAGCGAACGTCGCACAGATCGCATGCTTGACGCCAATCGATCAATGGGGCTACCCGCATTTTTAGCGTTCAATGCCGGTGTCGACTCAGGTTTAATGATCGCTCAATACACGCAAGCCAGCATGGTCTCAGAAAACAAACGCTTGGCCGTTCCTGCGAGCGTCGATTCAATTCCAACAAGTGCGATGCAAGAAGATCACGTCTCAATGGGATGGAACGCCGCGCGCAAATTACGTCTCGCAATCGACAACTTGCGTCGAATTTTGGCGATTGAAATTTTTGCTGCAACTCGGGCGATTGATTTTCGCGCGCCGCTCACTGCTTCTCCTGCTTTGACAAAAGTTGTCGGCGAAGTGCGCAAAGTTATCGGCGCACCAGGGCCAGACAGAATTCTCGCCGAGCAAATGGCACAGGTTGAAACCCTCGCCCGCACTCACACTCTTCGTCTCGCCGCAGAAACCGTCGCCGGCCCCCTCAACTAATTTTTACCGACTCTCGTCGGGGCGAAAGTAGATAGTTATTTGACGATGTAGGTCAAAGTTTTAATCATCTGATCAAACTTTGAAGAACCGTCAGCAACCAATGTGACTTTACAAATGCCGGGCTTTTTGAACTTGATCGTGAAACTTGAAGTTCCCGTCGTGGTGCAAATTGATCGAGTCTCGTCTGACGAAACCACAACTGCCATCTTTTTGGTCGTTACAAGTTTGCCTGCGCTCATTGCGACGCTCGTTCCGGCTTTGTAGGTTGCGCCGTCTTTCTTCAGACCTAGAGATGTAAGCGCAACATCTTGCGATGGCAAAAACTTGATTGGCACAACTGTGTCAAGAGCCGTATCTGTTATTCCACGGTGATCGCGATATACAAACAGCGAACAATTTGCTACGCCGCAGTTATAGGTTTTGCTCACTCCTGCCGAGTCAACTTTTGAAAAGCTCGAACGCAACATCAGAACCAACTCGCCGGCAGTCGACTGCGAACCACGTTGCGCATCTGCTGTTGCCCAAATCATTGTGCCTGTCTCGGTGACACTGCCATTGCAAATCAAACCTGTTGCAGCGCGTTGCCCCAAAGTCGGCTTGAAGCACTGTGAGACATAAACGCCTTGACCTGCGGGCACGTTAGCCAATTTGATCGAAACAACTTCAAGATCAGCGACCTTTTCTGTTTTGCTAACGCTCACACCAACCGCCGCCGAAACTTGCGCCGGCACAACTGAAACCAATGTTGTTGCTATTGCGAAAACCGTTACTGAGCGTAAAAACACACGAGATTTGAACATAAATCTTTCTATTTTTTGGGGGGATGAATTAACTAATTTGTAAACGAGATCGGCACAAAAACATCTTGTGTTCGATCTGTATATCGCAAATGATCAGATCGAGTGACCACACCGCATCTAATTGCAGTGCAATCTAACGCTCCGCTTTTTGCGACGATTACAAGATCAACAATAAATGATCCGTCTGGCTGAAATGGAGTCGTGAGACCAACGGCATAGTTCGGCGGATTCGACGACACCCAAACCGAACTCGATGAAGAGCCATCAATGTTGACTCCTCCAATGCAAGTGGCTTGTGGGCCGGGCGCTGCCTGCGAACACACAATTACATAGACGCCCTTTGAAACATCAAAGCCCGTGCCGCGAACCGTGACCGAAGTCCCACTCGGGTTGAGGTTAGTTGTTTGGCTTACTGAGAGTTTTGGGCGGTTTACAACAACTGATGTAGTCGTCGCGGGCACCGCACTCGACGAAACTGCGCCGCTGTTTCCACTCGTCACCGTCGCGATGCTCGTAGTCGTGCTCGTCTGCGAACCAGCCGCCGTTGTTGCAACTGTCGTTGACTCGATAGCGCCCTGTGTTGTGCTTGTCACACTTGAAGTGGTACTCGAAATCTCACCTTCAGAATTTGAACTTGAACTTAAACTTGCGCAACTGCTAATCGCGACTGCCAACAGCACTGACGCGACGAGTTTCATCGCCCAAATCTTACCAATCAGATACTCACTAGTAGATTGGTGAGGCTATGTTCACAAGTTCTAGAGCAAAATCTCTGTTGGCTGTTTCGCTTGCAACCACTGCTCTTTTCGCACTTTCATCATGTGCATCAACAACTGAAACTTTGCCTGCGACAACTGTGCCAAGCGCAACAAGACCAATCTTGATTTCGGCGGAAAATTTCGAGTTACCGGTTATTGGCTCTGGCACCTCACAGTTGCCCGCAACTGTTCAATCTGCCGATGATGTTGCAGTCACGATCGTCGATTCATCGCGAATAATCGTTTTAAACGAAGCCATCGCCGAAATTGTCATCGCACTCGGTTTTATCGACAACATAATTGGCCGTGATGCAACCACAACTCTTGACGCCCTGATGGCGGTTCCCAAAGTCAGTAGCGGTCACGACATCAGCGCTGAGAGCGTGCTTGCTCTGAATCCAACACTCGTAATTGGCGATACTCGGTCTGGTCCACCCGAGGCAATTCAACAACTACGAGGTGCCGGTCTTGCAATTGTCTTGGCACCAGAAGTTTGGCAACTTAAAGATGTAGCACCACGAATCGAACTAATCGCGGCCGCACTCGGAGTACAAGATTTCGGCAAACAATTAGTTACTAAAACGCAGAGTGATATTGACGAAGCTCTAAAGACACTTGATAAATCAACGGCAGCACCACGCGTTGCTTTTATTTATGTGCGCGGCACCGCATCGGTATTTCTGCTTGGCGGAAAAGAATCAGGCGCCGACGAAATGATCCGCTCTGCTGGTGGCATTGATGTTGGTTCAGATCTTGGGCTTGCTCCGTTTACCCCGCTCACTAGCGAGGCAATAGTCAACGCCAACCCTGACATCATCGTTGTCACCACACGGGGTCTGGCTTCTGTTGGTGGCATCGACGGGCTACTAGAACTTCCAGGTATTGCCCAGACGCCATCGGCAAAAACACGCGCAGTGGTGTCAATTGATGACGACTTGTTATTCTCTTTTGGGCCACGCACAGGCGAACTGATCGTCCAAATGTCGCAGGCCTTCAAAACTTTGACGACAAAAAACTGAAACGGCCCACAAAATGAACGACCTTCGACGACTTAATCCTAAAATCGTTGCGGTTGGTTTGACTATCGCTTTAATAATTGTCGTCATTAATGCGCTTTCTACAGGTGCCTACACAATTCCGTTTAGCGAATTGCTAAAAGTTTTGTTTCAAGGTCCAGCGACCAACGCAGGCACAGACTCTGTGAGTCACGCTATTTTTTGGAACGTTCGTTTACCGCGCGTGATACTTGCAATCGTTGTCGGCGCTTCACTCGCAGTTGCCGGCGTGGTGATGCAGGGTGTCTTTCGCAATCCACTCGCTGAACCAGCCACAGTTGGCGTGTCCGGTGGTGCAGCCGTCGGAGCAGTTATTGCAATCACGTTGGGTCTCAGCAGAATCACACTCGGTGTGCAAGTGTTCGCATTCATCGGCGGCACGCTTGCAACCGCTGTCGTCTACGGCCTTTCGCGTGTTGACGGTAAAACTGACATCGTCACTTTAATTTTGACGGGCATCGCAATAAATGCACTCTCAGGCGCGTTGATTGGTCTTGCAGTTTTTATTGCCGATGACGACCAAATTCGCACCGTGACATTTTGGAGCCTCGGATCATTGGGCTTGGCAACATGGCGCGCAGTTGCGATGGTGTTGCCGCTGGCGATAGTTGGCATCGCGCTGAGCACAAAATTTTCACGCACACTTGACTTGATGGCACTCGGTGATCGCTCTGCCGAACATGTGGGTGTTCCAGTCGAGCGCGTACGTTTGCAAACAATCGCGATCGTTGGCCTTCTTGCATCAAGCGCAGTCGCAGCCACTGGCATAATCGCATTCGTTGGACTAATCGTGCCCCACATCTTGCGTCTCGTGCTCGGGCCAAAGCATCGTGACTTGTTGTGGTCATCTGCTCTGCTTGGTGCGATCGTCACATTGCTCGCCGACCTTGCCGCGCGCACACTGTTGTCACCTGCTGAGTTGCCTCTTGGGGTGCTCACAGCATTGATTGGCGCGCCGTTCTTCTTGTGGCTGTTGCGCAAGATGCGCTCAAGTGAAAGCACGTGGACATGACAAGTACCACGAGCCCGGTAATTAAATGTGAAAATATTTCAGTAGTTCGAGGTAGTGCGACGATTCTTCAACAAGTTTCACTGTATGCAAATCGCGGCGAGCTAGTTGCAATTCTTGGACCAAACGGCGCAGGTAAATCAACCCTGCTTGGCGTTCTTGCTGGCGATCTCGAACCCGATAGTGGCAGCGTACATTTCGGAAATCGACAAATTTCGCAATTAGATAACCGCGAGTTAGCACGCACCCGTGCAGTGCTTCCACAACGCGTCAACATTTCATTTCCATACAGCGTCGAAGAAGTAGTTGAGATGGGTCGTGGCCCAAAACTTGGCGCCGATGACCAAAATCTTGTTGAGTCGGCGATGCTTCGTCTTGATGTCTCGGCAATGCGCAACAGGCTCTATCGTTCGCTCTCAATTGGCGAACAAGCTCGAGTCTCAATGGCGCGAATTTTGGCCCAAGATACTCAGCTTCTGTTGCTCGACGAACCAACTGCAGTTCTTGATATCGGTCAACAGGAAAAGCTCATGCGCATTGTGCGATCTTTAGTCGACGAAGGTCGAACCGTGATCGCAGTGTTTCATGACTTAAATGTCGCGATGTCTTTCGCCGATCGCGTCATTTTGTTGCAAAACGGAAAACAAGTTGCTTCTGGTACTCCACGCGAAACCTTGACTCCTGCAACTTTGAGCTCAATCTATGAGCATCGCATCGACGTAATCAAGGTCAACGACGACACTGGTCCTATCGTCATTCCGTCGCCGCGCAGTCGCGACTAGTTAGTTCTAGCTAGCTAGTGCTGCCAACTTTTCTTTAACTTTTGCCACCGACGGGTTCGTCATCGCTTCGCCGTCAGAAAAAACAAGTGTCGGCACGGTCTGGTTGCCGTTATTGACTCGCTCAACAATCGCCGCAGCTTCTGAGTCGTGTTCAAGATCAATCTCTGTGAAAGTTATGCCATCAGCGTTCAACATTGCTTTAAGTCGCTTGCAATAGCCGCACCATTGTGTGCTGTACATTACGAAATCAGTTTTGCTCATATCAACAATCTATCTTTGCCGTCGACGTGCTGGTTCAGTGCAAGACACGGTCGGCGATTATCTTGCCTGGGTTCATTATTCCGTTTGGGTCAAGAGCATTTTTAATCGTCGCCATAACATCAACTGCTTCACGACCGAGTTCGCTTACGAGATACCCGATTTTGCCAACACCGATGCCGTGTTCCCCTGTGCATGTTCCCTCAAGACTCAGCGAGCGCTCAACTAGCCGGGTGTGAAAGTCTTCAAGTTTCTCGATCGCGGCGTGATCATTCGGGTCGGCGGTAAGCAAGACGTGAAAGTTGCCGTCCCCCACATGACCAACAATCGGTCCATATATTTTCGAGGCAGCAAGATCTTGTTGCGTCTGCTCAATGCACTCGGAAAGCTTCGAGATCGGCACACAGATATCTGTGGCAAAAATATGACCATTTGGTTGGTGCGAGCGACACGCAAGACCCGCATCGTGTCGCGCCTGCCATAACTTTCGGCGCTCAGCTTCATCAGTAGTTTGCAAAAAGCCTTGGCCACCGTGCCGCTCGAGCACCTCGCGTGCTGCGGCAATATCAATCTTCGTCGAGTCGTTTGTGCCATGAAACTCAAGAAGCAGCAAGTCTTTGTTCGGCAACGTCGTGCCCGAATAGCGATTCACAGCAACGACTGCATCTCGATCCACTAGTTCAATGCGAGCAACATCAATGCCGAGTTGAATCACTTCGATAACTCCGTCGACTGCGTTGCGAACACTGTCAAATTGCATTGTCGCTGCCGCAATAACTTCAGGGATTCCAAACACGCGCAATGTCAATTCGGTGATTACGCCAAGTGTGCCCTCTGAGCCGACAAATAAGTGCGTCAAGTCATAGCCTGCAGATGTTTTGCGCGCTCGTCGTGAGGTCGTGATCACTTCACCGTTTGCAGTCACAACCGTCATACCCATTACCAGTTGTTTCATTGCGCCGTATTTCACTGTCGTCGTGCCAGAAGCACCGGTAGAAGCCATGCCACCCAAAGTCGCATCAGCGCCCGGGTCAACCGGAAAGAAAAGCCCGTGCTTTGACAAGTATTCGTTCAGTTGTTTGCGACGCACACCTGGTTGAATCGTGCAATCCAGGTCTTCGCCACTTACGCGCAAGATTTTGTCCATCTGCGAGAGGTCAAGTGAAACTCCACCACGAATTGGCGTGCTGTTGCCCTCGAGTGACGTACCCGCACCCCAAGCGACCACCGGCGTCTTATTGTCGTTGCAAATTTTTAGCGCCGTAGCCACATCTTGCGTGCAAGTTGCGAACACAACTGCGTCGGGCAGAGTCGGTGTATGAAAACTCTCGTCTTTTGAGTGATGTTCGCGAATGGTGTCGTTGACACTCACCTTTTGGCCGAGCGCCGCTTTCAATTCGTCAATCACCACATCTTGATCTTAACTATTTGCTTTCTTCGTGCGACACGATCACAACTGGGCAAGGCGCATGGTGTGCAACTTGTTCGGCAACCGAGCCGAGCAATAGACCCATAAACCCGCCATGTCCGCGTCGGCCAACTACCAAAAGTTGTGCATCTTTTGCGGCTTCCAACAATGTTGCTGCAGCCGGACCTCTTGCGATTCGTGTTGTGACTTTGACTTTGCCCACGAACTCTTCTACTTTTTTCATCACCTCGTCGACAATTTGTTTTGCCGCTACTCCCAATTCTTCGATCGGAACATACGAGGCGAAACCCATTGGGTCAACCATCGGTGTCAAACTCCAGGTGTGAATTAGCTCTACTTCTGTTTCGCGCAGACGCGCTTCACCGAGCGCCCACCGCAGTGCCGTCAGCGAACTCTCCGAGCCGTCGACTCCTACGACTATTTTTTGAACTTTGCTCATTTTGGTCTCCGTTCATTGTTCTTTGATTGGTCAGATTGTTTTATTTTTTGGCGTTGATAGCGCATGGGCGAAACCCGCGATCGACGCAAGAATCAGAATTGCAGCGGCGAAAAACGCAAGAAGCGCCGCCAGTTCTGCTTTCTCACCGAGAACGCTGAAGCCATATGTCGTCAGCAAAAGACCACGCAAAGTTTCGCCTTTGAACATGGTCTCTCGTAGCCCGGACACTTTTGCCAAATCAGCTTCCAGAGTGGCCAAGTTTGGGTCATTTGCTGTTTTAGCATCTGCGACTTTTGCTTGAAGTTCGCGCTGGGGCGTTCCGAGGCTCGCGTAGGTTTCTCCGCCACCAATGTCTCTTAAGTGACCTCCGATGAATTCGTTTGCATAGCACTCTGATTTCTTGCCGCTATCAAGTGCCGTACCTGCAAATTCGACCAGACACGGAATTGCCGCTTCTTCTTCTGTGAGAAACTCAGTGGCGGGAAAAGAAATTTTTTGATCACTAAGTTGATCGCGAACGTAGTTTGTGGCGAAGTCGGCATTTGCTTGAAATACAAAACCAAGAACACCAATCAAACCTGCAAGAAGAATTCCACCTGTGCTTGTTCCGATATCTAAAGTTTTTCGTTTCACATCTTTCTCCGAATCTGTAAGTTGAATTTGCTTACAACTTGAACAGTAGCGATTTGATGTGTTGCAAGTTCATTTTTTAATCGTGTTTCTCATCACATCTTTGTTAGGTGTGCCTAGTGAAATTTTTTAATTACTCCTACGTGCGTAGAAGTAATCACACACAGAATCGAATGCAAACAGATACAGCTACTAACATTTGTGTTCATGAGCTACGCAGATGTAAAG